>OJJL01000024.1_pt1 | contig 308551 bp, 263 predicted proteins | sample 1596171 | NCBI WGS metagenome assembly OJJL01 (sample SAMEA4350121, study PRJEB24818) | metagenome | biome: human; feature: gut; material: faeces | place: Denmark | collected 2013-09
TAGGAATAATAGGCAGACCATCAATATCTGTAAAGAAAGAACGCTTGTAGCTATGAGTCACCAGCTCCGAACAGGATTTGGAATTTGAATAAGGATCATACCCATCCAATTCCTCATTCTCCCTATAGCCCCAACTCCACTCCCTATTCAAATACACTTTATCCGTAGTGACATTCAAGAAAGACTTCACACAACAATTATTGCGAACACACTCAAGAATATTCACGGTACCCATCACGTTTGTCTCGTAGGTATAGGCAGGATCTTTATAAGAATCTCTAACAATGGGCTGAGCGGCAAGATGCAGTACAATTTCTGGTTGAGACTCATCAAAAGCCTTCTTTAGAGAGGTATAATCTCGTATATCGCCAATCACGGAATGTATGTCATCTTCAATATTGGCAATTCGAAATAGCGATGGTTCTGTTGGGGCTTTCAGTGAATATCCTGTAACGATCGCTCCGGCATTAGCGAGCATCCTACACATCCAAGAGCCCTTAAAGCCGGTATGGCCTGTAAGGAAAATCCTCTTGCCTTTATAAAAATCCAATATATTTCCCATTCGTATGATAACTTATTATTTTGCGTAATCTGGTATTTCCGGAACAGAGCGCTCCCAACGCTTCCAAGGAGCTTTATCCTCGGCAAGCAGTTTTTCAAGCATAGATTTCTCACGTATATTATCCATGCACTGCCAAAAACCAGTATGGATGTAAGACATCAACTGACCCTCTTGCGCCAACTTGACTAGTGCGGTCTTTTCGAAGACACAAGAGTCACCCCCTTCCAGCATATCAAAAACCTCGGGTTCCAACACCATGTAGCCGGCATTAATAGGAGCGCCATCAGAGGCGTTCTTTTCCCGAAAAGCCCTTACGGCTTGATCTTTAGTAATATCTAAGACTCCTTTATCTTGTGCTATCTTGACGGCCGTAAGGGTCGCAAGCTTGCCATGGCTCTTATGAAACTCCACCAATTTATCAATTTCTACATCACAAACACCATCGCCGTATGTCATCAAGAAAGTCTCATTCTCTATATATCTCTGGATACGCTTAATACGACCTCCAGTCATAGTGTTGTAGCCCGTATCAACGACTGTGACTTTCCAAGGCTCCATATTAGTTTGATGAACGGTCATTTCGTTGTTGCCACCACGATAGTCGAAAGTCACATCAGAGTTATGAAGGAAATAGTTGGCGAACCACTCCTTAATATATTCCTGTTTATAACCGGCGCAAATGATAAACTCGGTATAACCATAATAGGCATACTCTTTCATAATGTGCCACAAGATTGGCATACCACCAATCTCAATCATTGGCTTCGGCTTGAACTGAGATTCCTCAGATATACGAGAACCGAAACCTCCTGCAAGAAGTACTACTTTCATGATAAAGAAAAGATTTTTCAGTTAAGTAATCAGCTAAAGCTAAGATAATTAAGAATTAAACTTGTCTTTATAAATTGTATAATCATTATGTATATCAACAAAAACTGCATGAATAGGATATTCTGTAAAAATATCAGAATTAGGGATTTTCATAAAATCGCTACCATACCTAAGAGAAAGATATTTTTCCGCTTCAAAAGGAATAGGTAAAAGGAGATTCTCAAAATTCACATAGCGCTGAATTCCTAACCATTTACGAGGAAAACTCGTTTTGGGAAACGGAGCCTTTCCAAAAAAATGGCCAACAAGTAACGTATTTTTAGTTGAAAAGTGATTCAATATTTTGAATAAAAAGTTTTTTGCTGTAGTACCTACAACAAAATGACAAGAATTAATAAATACTTTCTTGAAAAAGCTATCAGAATCGTAATCTACCAAATAAAGAGATGTAGCTTTTAAAATTTGAGCGGATAAATATTGAATATAACGAACAAACTTATTAGGTGATACATTATACAAACACATTATATCAATATAAATACCTTGATGCATTTTATTATATCCTTTTTCAATACAAGTTGTTCCATTCATTCTTAACTTAGAAAAAAACAAAGGCCACTCAGTAGAATTTTCTCTTTGAAGATGAAATTTTTCTGTATCAAGATGTATAGAAGCATAATGAAGGAACTTATGATAATTATTAAAAGTCATAAAAACGTCAAAATCATCATCCCATGGAATAAAGCCATGATGCCTAACAGCACCTAAAGCACTTCCACCCATTAAATAATATTCTATATCATATTTCTTACAAAACTCATCAAAATAAAACGCTATTTCTAATATTTTATATTGAAAATCTTTAATATCAACATTCATAGTAGTAATTTAAACTAGTTTATCACGCAATATAGTAGAAGAAATACCTTTAGTATAAGGAAAATAAACAACTTTAGCTCCATTCTTATTCAACTCAGCTTCTACTTCCTGAAACAAAGAATTACCTTTCCAGTCATCACCAACAAACATCACATCGAAATGCAAACGATGATAAGCAGACATTTTATCTCGATTAACTTGAGGAACTACTTTATCTACATATTTGCAAGCCTCAACAATTGCCTTACGATTATCATAAGAGATTATAGGACTTTTATGCTTATACTCTCTTACCAATTCATCGGTACTAACACCAACAATTAAAAAATCACACAATTCCTTAGCTCGTTTTAGTATGTTTAAATGACCAATATGAAACATATCAAACACTCCAGAAGTGTATCCAATAATAAAATTTTCGTGACACATAATTATATATTATTTCAACAAACTATTATACAAATCCACCCACCTTAGCATAACATTTTTTACAGTAAAATAATGGAGACAATTAAAAGCATTATCTGAAAGTTTACAACGCAATTTTTCATTAGTAATTAAGTCATAAATCGAGCGAGAATATTCAGATATGTCCAAAGACTTAATAACTTTTGAATTAACATCATTAATTAAGAAACCTCGAATAGCCATACAATCATCAAAAGCAATAGGGACTACTTTCATCTGCATAGCTTCAAGCAGACTTAGTGGAGCACCTTCTAATAAAGAGGTAAACATTAGTATTGACGAACGTTCAAAATATTTCTTTGAATCATCACGCCCAACCAATTTCACATTTACAATATCATTTTTATTTATAAAGTCTTTATAAACAGATTCCCACTCTCCATAACCAACTATAGTTAAACACCAATCTCTCACGTCATAAGTAGATAAAAAATGTTTCCAAATTTTTAATGCTAGTAATATACGCTTAGATATTTCATCAAATCGAGCCACAATTAGCAATTCATTTGTTTTAGAATAGTTACGCTCAACATAATCAAATGAGAGAAAATTGGGAATTGAGACCATCTTAGAAGAATCCTTCAAATTAGCAATAGATCTATAAATGGGTATATAAGCATCAGATAGGAGAACTAAAGCATCTGAGTATTTATAGATAGATTTATACTTCCTTTTGGTAGTATATTTAACTAGAAAACGAGTAATAGGGTAGAAGAATAACAATAAAAGATAAATAAGCCACTTAAAAGAAATCCGCCTATTAAGAACTTGAAACAAAAGAGATTGCTTATTATATCTAATATTCTCTGTTCCTGGAAGATTATGCAAAACTGATATAATTTTCACTTTTAATCCCGCAACAGCTTGACCAAGGAATTTCATATTAACAGCTCTTGATGCCTGATTATGAATAATAGAAATCTCATTATCAATAAGAAAAGAACGGAAACCATCTAAATCATTATAATCAATTTTAAATTTCGCATCAAAGACTAATTGAGAGGAACTATATTCAGAATCTTTAAAATAAGCTATAAAACAATGAATTCCAACACTAGACAAATATTTGGCAGACAACAAAGTGACTTTTTGATTGCCACTACCTGATTCAGAAGGATCTAATAAACTAATAAACAAGATATTCATGATCTATACTTATCAAATAATTTACGATATATTTTCTGAAAAGGAATATAGTGATTCTTATAACCATCTATAACACATATGCTTTTATAAAAATTTATCGTGTGCAAACCATCCGAGTAATATGACGAGGAATCAGGATAAAGGGATATTACTTTTGTTTCATTATAGGACTTATCTGAAATATCCTCAACTTTATACAGAATAATACCTTTACCATACCCTTGTAAACAATCCTGAGCTGGTCTGTATACAGTATTATTTACGTACATGAAATCACCAGCCATTCTGCTCCCAAACAAATTAGATTTTATTAATATTGGAGACAAATCGTATCCATATAATCTATTATTTGAAGTCCACATATACAAATCCTTATTATATGCATTTCTTGAAGTTGCAAAAAGATAAAAGGCTCCATTATAAGGCAAGATTGTAGCATCCGCAACTGCAACAGGAAGCATAGTACTGAAATGTTCACAAGAATGTAACAAAGTATTATACTTATAAACATTAAGTTCTGTAGAATACGAATTTTCAGGAACAATATAAACCTCATCAAGAGTATCACCTCTAATAATCAAGGGATAAGAGTTATGTATATTATCATCTATCAACGTATATTTTTCAATTATTTCACCTGTACATTTATCGACAGACAAATGACATATTGTTGCTACATTTTTACTACCTAACAAGATATCTTCTACAAGCAAATCAATAGTGCAGTCAGATACATTTAAAATGAATGGATCTGCATAACAATGAAATTTAGAGTCTCTCCTTAACCAAGTGATATTAGACAAATCAATATTATCACTGACTAAATCTTCTGGAATAGCATTAAAAAATCCCACATTCCATTCTTTATAAGATATTTTTTTCTTTAAATCAAAAAACATATAAATAATTAATTGGTTTTACCACAAGAATACTTACCCGACATTACTATCCAAAAAAACAGACCTCCCCAAAGATATGTATTAATAATAGCACTTTCGGACAAACTCAAAAATAAATATTGAAGCATTACAGGAATGAGAATCAAATTATAATCAAACTTAGAAACAGCCTTACAATATAGATTATACAAATATGCTAAAGAAAAAATTCCAGAAGACAGCAGCAATGATATATACGCAACATCTATTATAATAGACTCATCAATATTAGTTGCACCAATCAACAAATTATTCGGAGTTAATTCGCCAAATACGAGCAAAGAATACCTTAATCTACCAGAACTAATTTCATGAATAAAAGAATACTCTGATTCATTAAACAAAACAACAATAAAAAAGAATAGTATCACAAATGGATAAGACAACAATATATATTTATTAAAGAAACATTTTTTTAAATTTGTTTTTTGAACAAAAGATAAAACAAGCAGAATACAGCCAGAGAACAGAACCGTACGAGAATAAAATGATTCATATATAACAAAGACTATAAAAGCGACAAGAAATGTATTAATTTCTTTCTTTAAAACCACAAGAAAAATAACCAAGAAAAACAAATACAATGAAAACAGGTTAGGATTTCCATATCCCATATCACTAACAACGCCTCCAGACTTATAGAAAAAATCAGAATATTCTTCATGCAACACTCCTAAAATCAATAAACCGTAATTTATAATTAAGAATAATACAGTTAGACAAAAAGAATATTTAGCCATTTTATCAATATAAAGATTCCTAGATATTGATACCAGCAATGACACAAACAACATTTTAGATGCTTCCACACGAAACAATGAAAGTATAAAAAATAGAACTATCCAATAAATATTATCATCTATCTTTGTAAAAAGCAACGAAATAAAAGAAATACCAATAATAAGTATAGATAAATTAGCTGTAGCAAAGTCTGATATATTTAGTGTCATTTTAAGATTAACAAGAAATATTATAATAAAGAACAATATCTCTAAAATTCTATTCTTCTTAATAACAAATGAGCCAGTCATAAAATACTATATATTTCATTCATTGTTTTTTCAACATCAAACATCAAAGAACGTTTTGCTGCTTTATCTTGATAGACAAAGACCTTATTATAATCATTGACAAATAATTTAATTGCATTATACAGAGATTCATCATCATTGTCTGCCAAAACCCCATACTCGGAATTTGACCCTAAAAGCTCTACTGGACCAACTGTTTTTGTAGACACAATTGCTTTTCCCAGACATAATGCTTCCGCCACAACTAAAGAAAATCCCTCTGCCAAAGAACAACTCACAAATAAATCCGCACACTTTATATAGACATAAGGATTAGGCTTATAACCTAAAAGGTGTACATTATCATCCAAATGTAAATCATGGATCATTTTACTAAGATCTGACTCCAAACAACCTGCACCAACAATCCAAAAATCTATATCATATCCATTATCTACAAAAATTCTAGCAACTCTTATAATACTATCAAATTGTTTTTGTCTAACCAATCTTCCTACTAGACAAACCGTAAATTTCCTTTTCTCAACTTTAAACTCATTTGCCCGCAAGACAATTGTCTTACAATCTATCAAATTATATATTACTTTTGTGGATGTAGTCACATTAAAAAGTTGTTGAAATTTATTTTTCGCATCATTAGACACAAAGATCACATCATCCATTAATTCATAACATTTCTTCTCATGCTTATTACTTTTGAAATACCTTTTTGTCCAATGGAAATTAAACAGATCTACGTGCACCCAAGATAAATGCCTAATTCCTTGCTTCAATATAAAGCTATGATACACCAAACTCCGTCCTTCTAAAAAAGATATTATCGTATCATACTTTTCACCTTTCATCTTATCAATTATTATCTGTCTTCTAAAAAATAATATATAAAAATAATATAAACCAAAATAGGACATTATTTTTCCTATCATTCTTTCTAATAAGGGTCTATTAATATTATAGAATAATATTATTTTTCTCACTTCTAAAGGCACTAGATTTGCATAATTTCCAAAATCATGTTCTAACAAAAGATCTATATCATATTTACTATAATCAAAATTATTAAGCATATCCACCAATAATTTTTCCGCTCCACCATCATAAAGGCTTTGCATCACGAACAGAATTCTTTTTTTATTGCCACAAGTCATATATAAATAATTTAAATTCAAATTACATCAAATATATTCTAGTTACTTAACATGATTCAATAACCCTACATTGCTTATATACTATTTTTACTCTATTAATAACAAAAACAACTATTTAACAACAAATCGTTTTAGAGCCGCATGCAATATCATACGCTCACTTGATTGCAACAAACTATAAATAACACTAAAGCCAATAAATACGGAAAGCGAAAAAACTATCAAGAAACGAAAAACTGAATCATTAGGTTCGATTAACATCAATATAGAACCGACTAACACCAATGAGAATGTAAAAATTAATATAGGCCTAACAACATCTCGAAAGTATTTTCTCATATTCAACTGTATTTGCCTATGAATATCACACAAACTATAAAACCAATATCCTACATTTGCTAAAACCGCAACAATAAATGGGACAAGCGGATTAGCATTCAATCTTAACAAAAGATAGCTTATAGGTAATATCGCCAACGTGAACATTCTACCATATACTTGACTGTTTTTTATATGTCCAGTTGCATTTGCCGCCATCCATAGAGGTGGTATAAATACTCCTATCAAGGATTCACACAGAACAAGACGAGTGAATGATATAGTATGGCTTGGAACCTCACCTAACCAAACCTCCAGTATAAACTCTATCTCAACCATTACAGGTATAGCTATCAAGGCCGCTAAGAAATAAGCATATTTAGAGCTTTTCTCAATTAGTGTCACCATGTATTCACAATCACCGGAAGCATATGATTTAATTATTTGAGGTTTAACCGCTGTCATCATATTCTCAGTAAAACGTGTAACAACTGCGCTTACTTGCACAGAAACCGCTCGTGCCGCATTTACAGCGGGACCAAAGAATATATTTAAAAGGATATTTGTTCCTTGTACACCTGCAGACCAAGCGAAACAGCCAAATAAATTTTGACCTATAAACTTTGACATCTCTGCGACCAAACTATAATTCCAATAAAACCTAAATTTACATTCGGTAAATGACCTTACACTATATATCGCATAAATTAGCCAGACGAAGACAGAAACTATAGCCATAAGCAAACCATACAATATCAACGAATCGATTGTTCCAAAAGCTTCAAGCAAATAGACTATGAATAATCGAGCACAAGCCTCAAAAAGACCAAGATAGGCATATATATTCATTCGCTCATGCGCAACTATAGCCCCCATTAATGGGACTTGATTAATAGCGGAAAGTATGGAGATCAATGAAAAATGATATACCCAAACGGCAGCACCTAACCTCTCTGGAGGTATCACTAACTTATTGTATACAAACCAAAGTCCCAATGTTTCACCAAACAGCAATAATAATACGGATAACAGCCACATGAGGGTTAGGCTCTGTCTAAAAGCACATCCTGTCTCCATTAAGTCTTGTTTTCCCAAACCTATATTCATATATCGTTGGGTAACATTAGATAAACTAGAAATAAAAAAGCTCATGATGGAAACTACCCCTCCCACCACATTATAAATGCCGAAATCCTCTACACCCAAAACCCTCAACACGACCCGACTGGTGTACAGCGTCACCCCCATAATCAGAAGCATGCGCATGTAGAGGAACAACGTGTTCTTAGCTATTCGCTTATTGTTTTCGGAATTTGCAGACATAAAATCGTAATCGAACAATCCAAAGCACACACTTTATTAAGACACACCAGACAATGCAGAGAATAATATTTCATGACTTAAGAGCAATTAAAGCACATATTTTTTTATGTATTTTACAACAAAATGCAATATACAACCCAATAATACACTAGAAATCACATACACTACAAAAGCAAAAAAAGGATTATCTATAATACGCATTAAGGAATAACGTCCTTCACTAACAACCTCAAACATCAAATATATCTCAAAACTAATAAAAAAACAAAAATGAAACATATTTATTAGGAACAGATTTTTTACATTGAAATGATAATCATCCACAAAATAAAGGAATGCAAACATTAAAATCAGAAATGGATAATATGTAACTGAAAGTTTAAAAAATCTTTGTTTCAGAAAAGACATATCATATTCCATCCGGCTATTATTATTCCATACAATACCAAATAGCATACCAGACATTGCGATAAACAATGTTACAAAGACACCTCCGAAATAATGTCCTAAAAATGAAATTGAATTATAATTATGACAAAAATGGCATAGCAATATACCGGTAATAGCAAGAGCCCTTAAATAGTCGAAGGCAACAATACGTTCTCTCATCTCTCTATTAATAAATCATTTAAATATTATGCAAACTCAATACAAGGCGTACACTCTAGGGGAGGCTCTTTGCAGTACCCTAAACCTAGTCATATTAACAATCAATTTTGATTTTAACATTATCTGTGTCCAATGTAATGTTATTAGGAACTTTATTCACATAATTCCTACACCCATTATCAGATCACACCGTGGTCTCACCAATGTACAAGCTATTTCCAAAGCATACTCAACCGAGAAATCCCTGTTACCTTATCATGTAAAGGTGGTTTACCAGTACAGGTAATAGTGATTTATCTGTACTGGTAATAGCGATTTACCAAATATGTCAGATCTCATCCGGGCTCTCGCTATCGCCACCGCCATCAGCAGGCTTTCCGCCCACCCAAATTTGCGTACTTACGCTACGAGGCGTTTTCAGTATGTGACCCGCACTACCATACTGCGTCGTCACAGTCAGCGTGTACTCACCTTCCGCCAAATCAGCCGGCAGGAGCAACGTGAGCGAAGAAGGGTTGTTGATGGTGATCTGGTCGTCCGTCAGTTTCGTGGTGGCACCTTTGGAGTCGGTCAGCGTAACACCTACCGACTCGTGGTCGCCAACCACTTTCAACATCGCCCCACGGACGAAGAAGTTGTGACCCGCAGTGGCGCTGCCGTCTTTCAAGCCCGTCTTACGATCCTCGGTCTCCAAGATGTACATGATGTTAGACTTCTCGCCGAGGATCTCCACCACGGTCTTGGCGATCGCCTCGCGCAGAGCCTTGTCTTGCGTGAAAGAGACGTAGATGGAATTATTCTCCTTGTTCCAAGCGCCGCCCTCAACCACGCCTTTCAACTGGGGGACGGCACGGAACAGACCCGTGTTCACGCTATAGCCGTTTAAGATCAAGTCCATTACTATCCGATGGTAGAGGGTCACAGAGTGACGCATCGTCTCCGGGCGTAGACCGGTGTCTTGCTTGTACATCTCCTCCAACACGTCATCCAAAGTTAAACTTCCGGCCGAGGCCAGTAACAAGATCTTGTCCGTCTTGTTGTCGGTGGTCACCGCATTATCGATGAGCCAGCCTTTCAATACTTTCTTCATGGTATTTTGATTTATAGGAAGGACGGAATTGCCCTTCCCGGCTTTCCTTGTCTAGAACCTCTTGTCGAATGCCGATTCCCTCTTCTGCCGATTCCGGGCGATCAGCCAATCGATCACCAAGTGAAGAACCGTCCATAGAGACAGGTTTAAAAATAATATACAATTGACATTCAAATGATTAGCCAATACAATATTCAATGCGATAAAGAAAACGGACACGCAAATGATCGTCACCATCACCATCCGCACCCGCATACCCGTGCGCAACAACTTATGATGGAAATGGTTCTTGTCCGGCAAGAACGGGTTCTTGTGCTCACGAAGGCGGCGCAGCACCACACGTACCACGTCCAGCAACGGTACCAAGACCGTGGAAAAGGCAATCACCAAATAAGGATTCGAACGCTCCGTAGAGGTACTATTCGATACGCATAAATGAATGATCAGGAAACTGATCACGTAGCCCAACGTCAAACTCCCAGCATCGCCCATGAAGAGCTTATGCCCGCAGTTGGCATTGCCAAAGACATTGTAGCACCAGAAAGGCATGAGGATTCCCAGCGTACAGATAGCGAGCAAGGCATAAACACATTGATCTTGAATGAAAAAGAACACGCTCAAGACCGATAAGGCGATACAGCACAAACCGGAGGCCAGACCATCGATCCCGTCAATCAGGTTGATAGCGTTTGTCACATAAACCACGGCGAAAACCGTGACTGGCACACCCAGCAAGGCCGGGACCGAATAGATCCCGAATAGGCCTCCCAGCGTATCGAGCCAATTGCCGGACAACACCAGCAGGAGGGCCGACACGACTTGTACGATGAACTTGTAGCGGTAACCCACCCCGACCAAGTCATCGCAGACACCCACCAGATAAAGAAGTGTCATGCCCACGAACAAGAAAAGATACTCATGGAGCATCTCGATCGAGAAGCTAGACAGATCCGAGGGCCACAGATAAAGGCGAAAGCCTATCACCAAGGCAAACGACATCAAGACCACGGGAAAAAACGACAGGCCACCCAAGCGGGGAACCGGGGTCGTGTGTACCTTTCGAGAATCCGGGACATCATACAGTCTTTTCTTGTGGGAGATCACCAAGATCCTCGGGATGATCACCATGCCCAAAGACACGGAGATCAGATATCCGGACAGTAATAACAATAATAGAATTTGCACCTCACTCATACGATCTCACTTAATGAAGGCAACCCCTTCACCTCGCCGGCATGCCACGCTTGGTAGTCCTCATGGGAGAGTTGGGATGCTGTTAATAATTTGTAATCTATGTCGTCTCTTCGCAAGATGTGCTTGCGGGCATACGAGCGGAGCGAACGATCCGTAACGGACACCATCACCACAGGAAAAGGGTAGCCGAGCAAACGCATTGGCGTAATCTCGCTGTCCGGGAACACATGGCGCAACTGATAGGCCGAGCGCTCAAATGCCACCCAGTAAGGACCCGTGCAATACAGGTGAATCGAGTTTTGGTTCGCACGCTCGCGGTTCATGATATCATTTAAATGCTCGTTCAGCAACCGCACCAAACGAACGCCGGAAGGAAGGGAAGACATTTCTTTTTGATTTATGATTTATGATTTAAACTGTCAACTGTCACTTGTCTACTGTTAACTTATTTCATGGTTGAGCCACCCGTCGTAATCGTCCAACCGGCGGATCAAGGATAACTTGCTTTTCTTGGGCGAGGACTCACCCCGCCACGGATCCACCACCTCATGCGCCATCTGCCGGTAAAGGGCGCTGTCCGTGCAACCGTAGAGCGTCACCAGCAACAAGGCACGGGATTGCGGAGCTTTCACCACCGGGAGCATACCACGCATCGTGTCATGCAAACGTGTGAACTCCTCCTCATCGCCCAACAACTTGTAGGCAGAAAGAAGCAATGAGTAGATCTTGCAACGCATCACGTCCGTCTCCGCACGGAGCGAACCGTAGGATCTCAACACCTCACGGGCCAAACGAGTATCCTCCTCTGATACGTTGCCGGAGGCATGGTAACGTCCCAAGGCATCGTGCAAGCCTTCCCGCAGGCGGTCGTTGTCCAGATGGGTATAGACGTGCTTGCCCTTGGTGTTCAGCTCGATCAGCTCGTACTCGCCCGGCTTCACCTCCAACAAGGGGACCCACATGCAATCGAGGATACGAGCCATCACATCTTTATGACCGCCACCCGGCTGGATCACCACCTCCGCCTCCATACCGGTAAAATAACCGGACGTGATACGCACACGGTCGCCCTTCAGCAAGCGGTCGCTGTCCGGTACGTACACCGGAAGCTCGTTGGAATAAGATTCCGCCACCCAACGTAAATTCCCCATCTCGTCATCCGACAGATAAGGGAAATGAGTCATGCCTCCGGAAGAGACCCGGGGAAGGAAATTGTATAGGGGAAGCGTGCGCTTCATCTGGAAGATCTCCTCAACCGAGGACCGGACAAACACGTAGTTGAACAGCAGGGGTCGTTTCGTGTTGACCATCTTTCCGTCCACCTTCCTCACCTCCACATAGGAGGGGGCGAAATACTCGAACAACGTCTCCCCACGACGCTTGCGCCGGGAAAGCTCGGCATCCAAGCTTTTAGCGGGGCTGATCCTGTCGCGTCGTGCCACACCCGTAGTAGGAAGCGTGAGCACGTACCAGCGTACAGTCTTCAGGTCATGACGCTTGCCAACCCGCGCCGTACCCCTCTCCGAGCGACCGTCTCTCAAAACATTCATCATTATGATTATCTTTTCCTAAGATTATAGCAGGATCTCCACTCAAGCCTCACGACAATTCAAAGCCCTACCAAGAGAACCATATTTACTCCTGATAAACAACACTTTATGTCTTTAAAAATGGCTTTTCTGAAAATCACCATCGCTTGAAATATTAAGCTACTCGGGAAGTAGCTTAAAAGGTTGGAAAATGGTTATTACCCAGTTGTAGAGACGGAGCGTGCTCCGTCTCCCACCGTCTGACAGTAATTTAGAATACCATTTTGAGGGGATGAGACGGGGCACGCCCCGTCTCTACAAGAATGTATGTTCGATTTTTAGGAGGGACGTGATGATGTAGGAAATACGAGATCATTTCGTCTCTATTGCCATGTCTATGCACTAGGAATAAGAACGAAGATTTAAGGAGAATCAAGGTCGGAGCACAAACTAATGAACAAACTAAGCCTTATGATTGCTTGTTATTTGTTATTTTTTATTACTTTTGCGCCGTGAAAGAATACGCTACTTCCCGAGTAGCAAGCCTCTTACCCCACTTTGGGTATCGGTTTACACACGCTCTCAAAACAATTCCGGTTCACTGTCGACAAACGTTCCAACGAGAAGCTCTTCAAATAGATCTGTGTTGTCTTAATAGACTTATGCCCCAACAACTCACTGATAACCTCGATCGATACATCTTGTTCCTTCAAGAACGAGGCGAATGAATGACGGATCGTATATGAGGTGACCGGAAGCGTAACGCCTGTCGATCTCGCCAACAACTTCAAGTCACGGTTAAAGCGGGACAGGGTCCTGTTATATTCTTTGTAGGCCGCCTCACCGGTTCTCCTTCCACTCAAAAAAGGAAATAAATAAAGGGATTCCTTTGCCGTACAAGCGGACAACTCATCCAACAGCCGCAACGCCCCGGAGGGAATCTCCAGCTGTATGAGAGACCCGCTCTTTTGTCGGTGATACTGCAATATCCCATCCCGGATATTCTCCCATTTCAAATGCGTGAGATCCACAAACGCTATCCCGCTGAACGCGAACATCAACCGAACGGTCAACTGTACACGCCGCAAGGACGGATCCTCCAACGGGGCGTTAAACATACGCTCCAGCATCTCTCGCGGCAACGCCTTCTTCCGCTTGCTTTCAACGCCCGTGAAGACATCTTTGAACAGGTTGGGTACAAAGGGAGCCTCGTTCGCCTCCACGGCCAAGTTATAAATGTGACGAATCCGACGCATATAGGTGGACACCGTATTCAACGAACGGCCCTTGTCCAACAACCATGACTGATAGCACAAAAGCCTGTTCCTATTAATATAGGCATAAGGAATCGCCTCCATACCGCAAAAGCACTTGAACGAGTTCAAGGCATCTTGATAACTCTTCGCCGTGGAATACCGTTTTTTCTCACGCAGACAAGCCATGTAGATGGACAGGCCCATAACAAAATCTTCTTCTTTTTTCATATCTTCTCCTTAATAAAAAGGCCAAAAATACTACCTTTGTACACTATTAATTAAGTAAACCATATTTAGAGTAAAAACATTACCATGAAGAGATTTTGGAGTATTCCACTTATGCTCATGCTATTCGCATGCCAAACTCCCAAAGAGAGTAGAGAGGAATTATCGCTTGCCGGTTGCTGGGAATTACGATTGGATTCAACAGATGTCACCGAGCAAGTTCAATTACCGGGTACCACGGACACCAACCAAAAAGGATACCCTAACAATGATAAGGAGGAGACAACTCATTTGTCTAGGCCCTTCCGCTATCAAGGTAAGGCTTGGTATCAGAAAGAGATCACGATTCCAGAGAATTGGGAAGGCAAGAGCATTTGGTTAATCTTGGAGCGAACAAAACCGACCCAAATATGGGTAGATAGCATATATGTCGGTTCATCCGACCATATTTCCACCCCTCAAGAATACGATCTGTCCGCATATCTCCGGGCTGGGAAGCATCACTTGACTATTCTAGTCGATAACGGTTTGAGCGTTCCGCCCCAATTATTGGACAATTCACACGCTTATACGGAATCCACGCAGACAAACTGGAACGGTATTATCGGAGACCTGAAATTGGAAGCCCGTCCACAATTCCATATCCGCCGGATACAAGTATATCCACATGCGGATCAAAAAACGGTGGACGTAAAAATAAAGCTTTCAAATCCATTCGAGCAAATGATCGTAGCCGCCGTTCAAATAGAGATGGAGGCTTTCAACACAGGCTTAGAGCACCATATCAAATTCAATAAGAATATCGTAGTTCAACAAGACGAGATCATATTCCAAATACCGATGGGTGATGACGCCTTGGAATGGAGCGAGTTCTCCCCTACCCTGTATCGCTTGACCGCGAACATCCAAGGAGAGAATATCCAAGATAGCCAAAGTACTACTTTCGGATTAAGAGATTTCAAAGCAGAAGGAACACAATTCAACATCAACGGATTGACCACCTTCCTTCGTGGAAAACACGATGCTTGCGTATTTCCGCTTACAGGCCATGTACCGATGGATACCGCAGCATGGAGACGCTATTTCCGCATCGCCAAGGAATACGGTATCAATCATTGCCGTTTCCATTCATGGTGTCCTCCTAAAGCTTGTTTCGAGGCGGCCGATATCGAAGGTTTTTACCTCCAACCGGAACTACCTTTCTGGGGAAAGATGGAAAAGGGCGATACCACTTTGATCCATTTCCTCACCAAAGAAGGATTACAAATACAGGAGGCTTACGGGAATCACGCCTCTTTCGTCATGATGGCGATCGGCAACGAGCTTTCCGGGGATCAAGAAGCGATGGTAGACATGATCGCCCGTTTCCGTAGTGAGGACGGACGGCATTTATACGCATCTGGATCGAATGACTATCTAGGCTTCAACGGCCCTGCGGCGGGTGACGATTACTTCACGACCTGTCGAGTCCCCGGCGCTAACGTATTCAGCAACCATACCCGGGGTTCCTTCTCTTTCGCAGATGCGGAGGATGGCGGTTATATCAACCATACCTATCCAAACTCGGTCATGAATTTCGAATCCGCTATCGAACAATGTTCATTGCCTATCATCGGACATGAGACCGGGCAATTCCAATGTTATCCGAATTATGAGGAAATCAAGAAATATACCGGGGCACTAAAACCTTGGAATCTGGAGATATTCCGCAAACGACTGGGCGAGTCCGGTATGGCCGGACAAGCGGATGATTTCTTCAAGGCTTCCGGTAAATGGATGGCGCAACTTTACCGGGCCGAGATGGAAATGGCGTTCCGTACTCCGGGAATGGCCGGCTTCCAATTATTGGATTTACAGGATTATCCGGGACAGGGCACGGCGTTAGTCGGTATCTTGGACGCTTTTATGGATAATAAGGGCTTGATAACCGCCAAGGAATGGAAAGAGTCTTGCGATGATGTCGTATTACTGGCTCTCCTACCTAAATTCTGTTACTCTGGGAATGAGGCGCTCAAAGTCTCCATCAAGGTAGCGAACTATACACCTACCACTTTAAAAGGGAAACATCTAACTTGGACCTTGACGAATAGTCAAGATCAAGTAATCGCCCAAAACAACATACCGCTGCAAATCAATCAAGGTACGTTGGCCGAGGTAGGCCCATTAAATATCGCTTTACCTGCCATTCAAGAGGCTGAGACCTATACTTTACGGCTGGCGATCGAGGGCACGGATTATCACAATCATTATCCGTTATGGATTTATCCGGAACATAATAACGTGCAAATCCCTACGGATATCAATGTTATTAAGAAATGGGATAAACAGGCCGAGAACTTATTGGCGAACGGGGCGAAAGTATTGTGGTTCCCGGATGCCAAGACTTACAAGAACGTGACGGTAGAAGGATTATTCCAGACAGATTACTGGAATTACCGGATGTTTAAGTCCATCTGCGAATGGGTAAAGAAACCGGTCTCTCCGGGTACCCTCGGATTATTAATGAATCCCTCTCATCCGGTTTTCGCTCATTTCCCGACGGATTTCCATACAAACTGGCAATGGTTCACGATGATAAAGAATAGCCATCCGTTGATACTGGACCAGCTTCCGGATAATTACAGGCCAATCGTACAGGTGATCGATAACGTGGAGCGTAATCATAAATTAGGGATGATCCAAGAATTCAATGTCGGCCCGGGCAAGTTATTAATCTGTATGACAGACTTGGAAACCCAACAAGAATACCCGGAAGTCCGCCAATTATACCATAGCTTATTAAGTTATATGGATTCCTCCGAGTTCTCGCCTCAGATGACATTAACGCCCGCTCAATTGATTGAGTTATTCACGCATCAAGTCGGAGATTCGAAGATTAAGGAATTAGGGAATATCTCGTATGATGAGTAAGCGACCTCACTTTTGACGTATATTCACATAGAGACGCAGCGTGCTGCGTCTCTTTCCCTATAATATTCATAATCATCAAACAAGATAGTCTTTCGTAACGGAACGCTCGCAGGATAGTAACTCCTTGGGAGTACCACTAAACAAGATCTCACCCCCCATTAGTCCGCCTCCAGGACCTATCTCGATCACATAGTCCGCCGCTTTCAAGACATCCAGATTATGTTCGATCAAAAAGACACTATTGCCTTGATCTACCATAGAATCGAATAAGGAGATAATATGCCTGACATCTTTCACGTGCAAGCCATCCGTCGGCTCATCCAAGACAAAGACCTTGCTTTGGGTTCCTAGATAAGACGCCAGTTTCACCCGTTGCAACTCACCTCCCGATAATGTGGATAAGGCTTGGTTCAAATGCAAATACCCCAGACCAACCAGCATAAGCGGACGGAGTTTCTCCGCTATCACCGTTCCCGCAAAACGAAGGGAAGCCTTGCGGACTGTCAAGTCCATCACCTCGGCGATCGTAAGACCATCCACTGTATACCGCAAGGCTTCCGGGGAATAACGCAATCCTCCACAAGCCTCACAAACGGTCTCGATCGAATCCATAAAAGCCATATCAGACACGATCACGCCTTTTCCCCCACAAACCGGGCAACCGCCTTTTCCGTTAAACGTGAACATACTAAGCCCAGCCTTACTTTCCTTAGCGAAAAGTTTACGAATATCATCCGCAACTCCCAGATAAGTGGCCGGAGTGGAACGCAAGCTGATCCCGATATTCTTTTGGCTGATATAAATCACCTCCTCGGGGAAATCCCGGCGGAAGCATTCCATCAACGAGCTTTTCCCTGAACCGGCTACACCGGCGATCACCGCCAGTACTCCCATAGGAAGATCTACCGTCACGTCCTTCAAGTTATGAAGACGGGCATGCTTTACCGTAAACCAACCGGACGGGATCCGGAGGCTTTCCTTCAGAGGGGTATTTTCTCCTAGCATACGGCCGGTCAAGGTATCGCTACGGAGTAAGCCCGCATAATCTCCCTCGTACAAGATACGGCCGCCCTCCATACCCGAACCCGGCCCCATATCCACGATATGATCGGCGATCTGTATCATTTCCTTATGATGTTCCACCAGCAAGACCGTATTCCCATGATCCCGCAACTTTCGGACCGAGGCTTTCAATAAATGGATATCGTGGCTATGCAAGCCCACGCTCGGCTCATCCAACACATAAAGCATATCGGAAAGAGATGAGTTGATATATTTAGCGATCTTACAGCGTTGCGCCTCCCCGCCGGAAAGGGTTTCCATGGAGCGATCCAGCGTCAAATACCCCAAACCGATCTCCAATAAGGCGGATAACCGGCCTCCGATCGCCTGCTTCATGTCTTTCGCCAACGGGTCATCAATCTCCCGAAGCCAAGCGATTATCTCGGGGATCGCCATATGAGTTACTTCGGCTATATTTCTCCCGTTGATCCGGCAAGAAAGTACCTTATCGTTCAAGCGGGTCCCACCGCAATCCGGGCAGATTCCCATCGTAACCATCGGTTCCAAGACCTTTTGATGGATCTTCCCTTCCTCGGAATTGATGATGCTGCGATACATACGGGTTACCAAGCCCTCATATTTCGCCGTCTTCGGCCAGTCGGCAGGAGGATTCTTCAAACGGATTTGCGGGGAATAAAGGAATAAGCGCAACTCCTCCGGCGTATAATCCCGGATCTTCTTATCCAGATCGAAAAGGCCGCTGCAAGCATAACGTATCCATCGCCATTGGCCGGGCTGGAAGGTGACGTAATGGATCACGTCCTCATCGTTCAGGCATTTATCAAAATCAACCAGCTTATGCACGTCCAGCTCACGAATCTCCCCCAATCCGTCACAACGGGTACAACGGCCTTGCGGATGATTAAAGGAGAATGTATCCGAATATCCGACAAAGGGTTTACCCACCCGTGAGAACAACAGACGGAGCAACGAATAGATATCCGTATAAGTCCCCACCGTAGAACGGGCGTTGGGAGCGGGCTTCCGCTGGTCTATCACGATAGCGACCGGCAGATTCCCGATCCGGTCTACATGCGGACGGCCATATTTGGGCAGGTATTGCTGCACGAAACTGGGGAACGTCTCATTCAACTCCCGGCGTGAACTGGCGGCGATGGTATCCAATACCAACGAAGACTTTCCGGAACCCGAGACCCCGGTGAATATAGTGATTTGCTTCTTCGGAATATCCAGAGAGATATGTTTCAAGTTATTCTCATAAGCTCCCTCGATCTTGATATATTCTTGATTTGACATAACCAATGACTTTAATGAACGAATGACAAAGATACGATCTAATCCTGTCTTTTTAATAGATATAAAGCGTATCTTGTAACACTACCTTTTGAGAGAGGTTACCAAGTAGAGGAAAGAGGATAGCTATATATGGCGCTTTTTACTCAAAAAGGCCGCTTTTTATACACGATAGGTCATGAAAGCCTACGCAACTAGTCGTGTTAGGCAACGCCAATAGTCACGTTGGGCATCGAAAGCAGTCATGAATAGGGTTATGAACTGTCATGAATAGGCATCATAACCCTATCATTTCCCCATCGTACCCCTATGAGATAGCCCAAACAACCCATAAGATATGAATTACGATGAACTAATTTCGCTAGAATGAAAGGCTGTTTTTTGACATCTATCTATTTAACAGACGATTACTGATTTTTTCTTGCGTATTTAGGAGCGAGCCGTACTTTGTCCCGGAAAAATCGATTCTCCGGGACTTAACTTTACAATTTGTCAATTTGATTATTCTGTCGAAAGACACCATCTTATTAAGGCATTTAATTCGTCGCATGGAAAGGAGCCTTGAATTCCGGACGGAGCGTACAGGTATCTTCCAATGGGAAATCCCGAGGGGCCTCTTGCGTCACTTCCCCGGTGGCTGCCCATTCAGCCCCTCTTAGTAAGGTTACCTGAAAACCCGTACACTCCATCGAGTAAATCATATTCGGGTCATTGCCGCAATGCCCCAACAGATCGACAAAGACACGCCCCTTCCCCCACTTCACCGTCCACATCAACGGTTCATGGCGTCCACGCTCATAAGCGGTAGCCAATATCTCCACATTCCGTACCGGACCACGCAAGCGGGTATAAATCTCGTCCTTGAAATGTTTCCATCTTATAGGCAGACCTTTCAAAATAGGGTGCTCCGGCGCACGATGCTCTAGGATCGTCTCATGCTGCAAGCCATGATAACCCGCATGACCGGGTGTATAATCGTATACATATTTGCCCTCTTTCCAATACAGGTAAGGGCCGTCTTTCTCGTTCCGACCCTCCCAAGCTCCCATGCCGATTATCTCGTTGTACGCTTTCCAACCGGCCATAGGTACCACGGAGGAATGGATAATCACGACCCCACCACCATCCGCTACATAGTTCTCGAAAGCTTTTTGGACAGGCTCGGGCCAGACTTCACCTCCGTAATTAACAACAACCAAGTTATATTTAGCGAAATCGGGCTTAAAGGTATTTATATCTCCTCCGAAATCCGGGGTAAAGACGAAATCCACCTTAAACATTCCACTGTTCTCTAAGATCTGCTTCATGGCCTCGCAAGCACCTCGCCAATAATGACTGCCATCTTGCCCGGCGATCATCATCGTTTTTATCACCTTTTTCTGGGCGTAAGAGGTTGAGGCTGATAAGGCGCAACAGATAAGCGCTATAAAATAGATATACTTTCTCATGGTTGTTGGGGTTTAATGTTTTTACTCTCGGGGCTCCATTCGATACGGTCGTAGCAACGGGTGGTCCGCAAATTATATCCTCGCTCATCAACCGTAAACTTCCCATCCTTGAAATAATCGATATATAACTCGGAGATCCCGTCATTATTGCGATCCTCCACCGTAAGCGCATATTTATCCGTCACATAGATCTCATCCGATATATATTGGATCTCTTTCGTATAATTATCCACGATCACGTAATAAAACTTAAACAGGTCGAAAGTAGGGTAATGCCCATTATCCCGCCCGAAAAGCATGACCTCTTCCATAGCGGCATCATCATCCATATTCGCTAAAACGGATTGTTGAAACCAAAAGCCGTCTTTTTGCGCTTGCGGAGGAATCCGGTCCCAACCCTCTTGATGGGCTGTCACCCGGAATTGGGCATGGGCGCCCATACAAACGAAAAGTAGGAGAACCCAATAAATCAATCGTCTTATCATGTCTATCATTTTTAATTATTATTCATATTTATAAGGCACAAATGTAATGATATGTCTCTTATTGATTATATTTGTCTTGTATTAAATTCACCTTTAGTCTAAATATATTATGAGCGATCAACCAATAGATTTTACGCAACGTAACATAGCCATCGACATCCTCCGGGCCGTCACGATGTGCGTGATGATCTTCGAAAGCGTACATCAAATTAAAAATTTAAACATTAAAACATATCGCTATATGAAAAAGATTATCGGACTATTCTTGCTTATATGGGCTATAGGTTCAGCCCAAGTTTCCGCCCAATCAGAGACAAACCGTTTAGATAGTATCATGCCCGTACGAGGCTTGGCCATCGCCGCTCCATCCGCACAGAAGTTGGATCTATTCTTGAAGTTCGTCCAAGAGGAACTGGCTCCCAGTCATTTCAACTTGTTGATTCTACGGGTAGACTGGAATTATGCCTATGAGTCCCATCCAGAACTGAGGGATCCGACCCCACTCACACGAGAGGATGTGAAAAAGATCGTAAAGGTTTGCCGGGATAACGGAATACGTATCGCTCCCCAGATCAATCTCTTGGGGCATCAATCATGGGCTGAGACTACCTACGCTTTATTACGTGAGTATCCGGAGTTCGACGAGACGCCACACGTGGATACCAAGAACTATACGGGTTGGCCCAACTCAGACGGACTTTATTGTAAAAGTTACTGCCCGCTTCATCCGGAAGTACATAAAATCGTATTCGCTTTAGTAGACGAGTTGACGGATGTTTTCGAAACTCAATTATTCCATGCCGGAATGGACGAGGTCTTTTATATCGGACATGATAGTTGCGTCCGTTGCGGCGGACATGACAAGGCTGAGTTATATGCCGGTGAGGTCACTAAAATACAAAACCACTTAGCCTCACAAGGCAAACGATTGATGATATGGGGAGACCGCCTGATCGATGGCAAAACTACCGGGATCGGCGCTTGGGAAGCCAGCATGAACAATACCTACCGTGCGATCGACTTGATCCCGAAAGATGTTTTTATCTGCGACTGGCATTATGAGCGTGCCGAGCAAACCGCTGTTTACTTTGCCATGAAAGGCTTCGACGTTGCTACTTGCCCTTGGCGTAAACCTCAGATAGCGCTTCAACAGGTAGATGATATGATCCATTTCCGCCAGCATTCAAATCCGGAAATGTCTCGCCATTTCCAAGGAATTATCGAGACAGTCTGGTCCGGTGCAGACAGTTTCCTTGAGGCCTATTATAACCCGACTACCTATAAGCAAGAGGTCTCAGACGCTGTCACGGTCAAGAAACTAATCGAGAAATATAAGACCTTGGAGAATCGGTGAATGTAATTTAGGTCATAATTCCTGTAATCCATCTACAAAAGTTTCTCCGGATTTCATCGATCTTTGCCGTTGCAATCGAAAAGGAATAAACAAACCAAGAAGTAGAACTTATTAAAATAGCAATTATGACACTAAACGAATTCTTGAAGTATGTAGAGACAAGAAAGCCTCTTAAAGGAGACGAGATCCATCAGTTTATGAACAAGATGAGCGATGAGGCCAGACGCATGACATTCGAGTTAAACGGCTCATATCACGCTCCCGAGGAAATCCGTGAGCTGTTATCCCGCTTGTTTAATAAGCCGGTCGATCCGTCTTTTCGTGTATTCCCCCCGTTCTATACGGATTTCGGAAAGAATATCACGGTAGGCAAGAACGTTTTCATCAACGCTTGCTGTCATTTTCAAGATCATGGCGGGGTGACACTGGGTGACGGTTGCCAGATCGGGCATAACGTGGTCTTTGCCACCCTCAACCACGGCTTCGCCCCCGAGGACCGGAGCACTACCTACCCTGCCCCGATCGTTCTGAAGAAGAATGTCTGGGTAGGCTCGAACGCAACGATCCTATCCGGCGTAACCATTGGCGAGAACGCTATAGTCGGAGCCGGCTCGGTAGTTACTAAAGATGTACCGGACAATGCCATCGTGGGAGGTGTTCCCGCCAAGGTCATAAAATACATCCAATAGCCCGTAACACAGATTACGACATCTGGGATTTCCGATATTCATTCGGGGTACACCCCACGGTCTTCTTGAATATGCGGCTGAAATGCTGGGAGTATTGGAATCCTAGGTCGTAAGCGATTTGGCTGACGGTCTTGTTTGTCCCTAATATCCATTCTTTCGCTAAGGAAATAATCCGGTCTTGTATATTTTCTTGGGCAGTTTTCCCTGTCTCTTTCTTGATCAGATCACCGAAATAGTTCGGGGACAAACAAATCTTCTCGGCGAAATACCGTACAGTAGGTAGCCCCTCCTGTCTTAACAGATCGCTTTGCAGGTATTCATCCAGTAATCGTTCGAACCTCACCAACACATCCTTATTCGTCTCCGCACGGGTCGTAAACTGACGGTCATAAAAACGCAGGCAATAATCGAGCAGCAACTCGATATTCATCGCGATCAGCCGTTTGCTATGCTTGTCGATGGAGTGCTCCAACTCGATCTGGATTTTCCTCAGGCAATCCACGAAGATCCCCTTCTCTTCCTCAGAGAGATGTAACGCCTCGTTTGATTCATAGGAGAAGAAAGAATAACGCTTGATGTCCCGTCCCAAAGCCGTACCACGGATCAAGTCCGGATGGAAAAGCAACCCATGCGCCAAAGGCCGGGTCCCATCCTTAAGCTCAATACCCGTCACCTGCCCGGGAGCGAATCCTACTACGGTTCCTTCTTGATAATCATAATATTGCCTCCCATACCGAATATCCCCGCATTTCGTATCTTTCAGGAAAAGTCCGTATATACCATAATTAACCCGGAAATTAGTAGGCCATGTCTCGGACTTGGATAAATCTACCACGCTCACCAATGGGTGCAACGTCTCCAAGCCAAACATCTTGTTGTATTGATCGACGGTATCGATCTTTATTAGATTCTCCATAAGGCTATCTGTTTTATTGGTCTCAAAGATAAACATTCCAAATATAACAACCTCATGCCATCAGGCAAAATCCATAGAACCGGATGATATCGTATTAAAATATGTATTAAAGGAAAATTTAAAAAGAGGAAGGAGAAATAAAAAGCGGTCTGGACGGGACTCGAACCCGCGACCCCATGCGTGACAGGCATGTATTCTAACCAGCTGAACTACCAGACCAAAATGTTATTCTTTATCGCTATTCCGTTGAATTGCGGTGCAAAGATAGGTGGATTTTTTGAATTAGCAATAGTTTAGGATGAAAAAATTAGAACAAATCGATAAATTTCATACTTTTGTCCCCATATATAATTAACACTAGCATGAAAAATACTCCTGTAGACTATCAGACAGCCAGACGGATTATCGATGGCTTTGGACTTCCCGATTTTGGGAAAGCGACTATCCGGGAGGTAGTTGCCATATCCACGCAATTGGAACAAGAAACGGGAACCGAGTTCATCCATATGGAAATGGGCGTACCGGGCTTGAAAGCCGCTCAAGTAGGCGTAGACGCTGAGATCGAAGCCCTTCGTAACGGTATAGCGTCTATCTACCCGAACATCAACGGAACTCCCGAAGTGAAAAAGCAAGCTTCCCGCTTTATCAAGGCGTTTATAAATATAGATATAGACCCAGAGTGTTGCGTACCCGTAACCGGTTCCATGCAGGGCACATACGCCTCTTTCCTTACGGCCGGACAATGTACGCCGGGAAAAGACACCATCTTGTTTATCGACCCCGGATTCCCCGTGCAGAAACAGCAAATAGCCGTTATGGGCTATAAATATGAGTCGTTCGACGTATACGAATATCGTGGCGAGCGATTGCGTGAGGCCTTGGAAGCGCATCTTTCCAAAGGCAATATTGCCGCGATGATCTATTCCAACCCGAACAATCCGGCTTGGTTCTGCCTCACCGACGAGGAGTTGAAGATCATCGGCGAGATGGCCAACAAATACGACGTGATCGTCATAGAAGATCTCGCCTATTTTGCCATGGATTTTCGCAAGAACCTCGGATGTCCTTTCGAGCCTCCTTACCAAGCGAGCGTAGCCCGTTATACCGATAATTATATCATGCAGATATCCGGTTCCAAAGCGTTCAGCTATGCCGGACAGCGTATCGGCGTGACAGCGATCTCCAATAAACTTTACCATCGCTCCTATCCGGGATTGACTCAGCGTTATGGAGGCGGTACGTTCGGTACGGTATATATCCACCGTGTCTTATACGCCCTATCTTCCGGAACCAGCCACTCCGCCCAATTCGCCTTAGCCGCCATGTTCAAGGCAGCCGCGGACGGTACGTTCGACTTTGTCTCGCAAGTGAAGGAATACGGACGTCGTGCGGAGAAACTAAAGAAGATTTTTACGGATCATGGTTTCACAATCGTTTATGATCACGATCTGGACCAACCGATAGCCGACGGCTTCTATTTCACGATCGGTTACCCGGGAATGACCGGCGGACAATTGATGGAAGAACTGGTTTATTACGGAGTAAGCGCCATATCTTTAAGTACCACAGGCAGTAACCAACAAGGACTACGGGCTTGTACCTCTTTCATAAAAGATCACCAATATGATTTGCTGGACGAAAGACTGAGATTATTCGAGGAAAATCATCAAGCATAAATTAACAATAAGCCCGGTCGATTCACGTTTATTAACTTGAATCCCGGGCTTTTCATTTGCTTCTTATTAAAAAACGCCTTATATTGTCGGTGAATTAGTAACAACCTAACATTCACGATCATGGCATCTTATAAAAATATATTTAAAATAACACATAACGATGTCCTTCCTATTCAAGGAAGTATTCTGATTGCCGAGCCTTTTTTACAAGATGCCTATTTCCAACGTTCCGTCGTATTATTAATAGAGCATACGGAACACGGATCGATGGGATTTGTCTTGAATAAAAAAACGGATCTTATCGTAAACTCTTTTTTCAAGGAGTTTGCCGAATTTCCGGAGATACCGATTTATCTGGGGGGGCCGGTCAGCCCCAACCGTTTGTTCTTTATTCATTCCTTAGGGGATAATATCATTCCGGACGCATTAAAGATCAATGATTATTTATATTTCGACGGGGATTTCAACGCATTGAAACGATACATCCTCAACGGGCACCCAATCGATGGGAAAGTGAAGTTTTTCTTGGGATACTCCGGATGGACCGAAGGGCAATTAAACCATGAAATCAAACGGAACTCGTGGGCCGTAAGCCATATCACCACCGATAATATCCTGTCTGCCGATGGGGAGGGCTATTGGAAAGATTCCGTAGAATTATTAGGCAATGATTATAAAACTTGGACAAAATATCCGAAGGACCCGTATTTAAATTAACTGCATTATGCAGACATCGGAATAACCATCCGGTGTCCTGATCCAGGCCTTAAGCGTCCCCGCCTCGACAAATCCCAGACGGGTAAATAATTTCTTGCTAGGCTCGTTCGCCACGGGAATATGCACATAAAGTTGATGAAGCTTCAAAAACGTATAAGCGTATTCCATCAATAGTCTTAACGCTTCCGTAGCAAAGCCACGTCCTTGATACCTACGATCCAGCATAATACCGCAAGCCGCCCGATTCGGATGCGGCTCAAAATCGAATAAATCCACGATCCCCACGGAAGTCCCCGTATCGCATTCCTCGATCATGAAGCGAAGTTGGCGAGACTCATAGATACTCCGGTCGCTACCCGCTATATATTCCTTCAATATATAACGGGAATAGGGCGCCAAGGTATTCCCTACTTCCCATAACTCCGGATCATTCTCCCAACGATACAACAACTCCAGATCCTCTGGTTCCAATGCCCTCAAACGGACTCTATCATTCGACAACAACATATTTACTCAAGGATTACTTAAACAAGCCGACCACTCTTCTTCGTATATATATGGAAAACCGCTTTCTTGTTCACGAGCTTGTCCATGAACAAGAGCATCTGCTCATAGCGGGCATCGGGGAAGCAGAAAGCGTAGTCCGTAAAGCCTTTCATCTGGTTCTTGCGACAGATAGCATCCATCACACGCTCCACGTCCAAATCCCAGAGATTCACGAATTCCAGATCCGGCATAGCTTTCAGGCAAACGGCCTTTACCTCCTCAAAATGATCCTCCCTGCACAAGATCAAAAGGCGGCGATGCTTAACCGCTTTAGCCTTCTTGCGTAGAGGGGCTGAAATCATCGCCCAGCAAGCTTTCAGCAGGACAGCTAACCGGATCAGTATCCGCATCAACCAACCGGCTCCCGGATAATATTTCTTATAGAAAATCAACATGGCACCGTAAAAAGCCCTTATGTACCTCAAGTCACCATGCTTCGTACTCTCCCCCTTATAATGCAGGATCCGTTCCGGCACGTACAAGTTCTTATAGCCTCCCAACACGATCCGATAAGACAAATCGATATCCTCCCCATACATGAAGAACGACTCATCTAACAAGCCAACCTTATCCAACGCCTCATGGCGAAGCAACATGAACGCACCCGCCAGCACCTCCACCTTATGCGTCTGCTCTTTATCCAGATACGGCAGGCTATAACGTGCGAATGCCGGAGAGTTAGGAAACAGCTTTGAAAGGCCGAATATCTTGCAGAACGACACCCAAGGCGAAGGGAAAGCCCGTTTGCTCTCCGGCAAGAATACCCCGTGCCCATTCAGCATCTTCACGCCGATAGCTCCGATCTCCGGATCCTCATCCATTTGGAAGCACAGGCTGCGGAGGCTCTCCTCTCCCACCACGGTATCGGGATTCAGCAATAACACGTATTCCCCGGTGCACTGGCGAATCGCCTGATTATTGGCCTTGGCGAAACCGGGATTATCTTTATTCTCGATGAAAACCACTTCCGGGAACTTAGGCCGGAGATATTCGACAGATCCATCCGTCGAGTTATTATCCACCACGAACACCTCGGCGTCCATCCCCGTTACGGCGGCACGGACAGAATAGAGGCATTGCTCCAGAAAATACTTCACGTTATAGTTAACGATGATAACGGACAACTTGGTTTCTTCGTAGGTCATTCCGGATATTAATTATGAGTTATGATTATGAATTAGAAGAGGTGAGATTGAACTCAGTACGATTGATAATGGATCGTCCTAAGGTGATCTCGTCGGCATACTCGATCTCATCACCGATAGATACGCCACGTGCGATGACACTGATCCTCACATCGTAACCGGATAGCTTCCGGTAAATAAAAAAGTTAGTCGTATCGCCTTCCATGGTAGTGCTCAACGCCAAGATGATCTCTTTCACCTCACCTTCGGCCACACGTCGCACCAGACTGTCGATACGCAAGTCGCTCGGTCCGATACCATCCATCGGCGAGATGATCCCGCCCAACACATGGTATACGCCACGGAATTGCCCGGTATTCTCTATCGCCATCACCTCCTTGATATTCTCTACCACGCAAACCAAGGAATGGTCACGGCTGGGGTTGGCGCAAATAGAGCAAACCTCATCATCACATATATTATGGCAGACCTTGCAGTACTTCACGTCTCGACGGAGGGCAACCAAGGCCGCGGCGAAGTTTTCCGTATAGCCGACGTCCCGGCGCAACATATAAAGCGCTAGCCGGAGCGCTGTCTTCCTCCCCACCCCCGGCAAGGAAGCCAATTCATTCACGGCATTTTCCAACAAGGCTGAAGGATATCTTTGATTCATCTACTTTCTGTATTTGACTACAAAAATAGAAAGAATTTACGAATTAACGATAAACCTCAAATTATTTACTCGGCTTCTCCCCCATCCCATTCAAGTCGCACATCTCTTGCTTGATATGTACAACTATAACTGCTCTAGGTATAATTGTTCATGTCCTCAAGTAATAAACATTCTTTTTGCCATATACAAACATACTTACTACTTGATCTATTTCCAAATGATCGCCGTGGGATGTACAGACCACGACGTGATTTGTATATTCCACGACTTGGTCTGTACAGATCACGCCGTGGTTTGTAGAATTATACAGCATGCGAACAAGAATTCATACGCTACTGGGCAAGAATTCATATAGATAATTTGGGTACGGTTGCCCTAACTATTCTAAAGAATCCTTGCATGTCTCAGCCAGAAAACATAAATTTGTCACCCAACACCCGTTTGGTGGAGCTATTACGAACTAATAATCTAACATTTTAATATCGTGAAACCAGAAAATGAAGAAAAGGTAACCGGGCTGCCAGAAAACGCCTACCGAGAATTAAAAGAAGGGGAAAGCTACAAGCCTCTTATGTCTCCCAACAAACACTATCCGGAGGTTACGCCTTGGTCCGTCCTTTGGGGATTGGTCATGGCGGTGATATTCAGCGCGGCGGCCGCTTATCTGGGCCTGAAGGTCGGTCAAGTATTCGAGGCCGCCATCCCGATCGCAATCATCGCCGTAGGGTTGTCCAGCGGATTCAAGCGAAAGAACGCCTTGGGAGAGAACGTCATCATCCAGTCTATCGGGGCCAGTAGCGGCGTGATCGTAGCGGGGGCCATTTTCACCTTGCCCGCCCTTTATATCCTGCAAGACAAATATCCGGAGATCACGGTCAATTTCTTCGAGGTTTTCATGAGTTCCTTGTTAGGAGGTATCATCGGGATCTTGCTATTAATCCCGTTCCGTAAATATTTCGTATCCGATATGCACGGTAAGTATCCCTTCCCGGAAGCTACGGCAACCACGCAAGTACTCGTCTCCGGCGAGAAAGGCGGAAGCCAAGCGAAGCCCTTGATATTCGCCGGATTAATCGGTGGTTTGTACGACTTCATCATCGCCACCTTCGGTTGGTGGGGCGAGACGATCAGTACCCGTATCGTCGGAGCCGGTGAGATGCTGGCAGAGAAGGCCAAGATCGTATTGAAAGTCAATACGGGCGCTGCCGTACTAGGTCTGGGTTACATCATCGGATTAAAATACTCCTTGATCATCTGCGCCGGTTCATTCTTGGTATGGTTGGTAATCATCCCCGCCATGTCCGCCATTTTCAGCGCCGACGTGCTTACGTTCGGAAATGACGCTATCACGGCGACCGTCGGGAGCATGAGCGCCGAGCAAATCTTCACCACCTACGCCCGCCACATCGGTATCGGAGGTATCGCTACCGCCGGGGTGATCGGCATCATCAACTCTTGGGGAATCATCAAGGGAGCCGTAGGCTTGGCGGCGAACGAGTTGAAAGGAAAAGGAGACGCTGTGGAGAGTAATACCATACGTACGCAAAAGGATTTGTCGATGAAGGTGATAACGATCGGTATCATCGTATCGCTGATCGTCACCTTCCTGTTCTTCCAGTTCGGCGTACTTCATAATTGGTTCCATGCCGCCATCGGCTTATTGCTGGTCGGGGTGATCGCTTTCCTGTTTACGACCGTAGCGGCAAACGCTATCGCTATCGTAGGGACGAACCCGGTATCGGGCATGACGCTCATGACGTTGATCCTCGCCTCCATCATCTTGGTCGCCGTAGGGTTGAAAGGGCCGGCTGGCATGGTATCCGCCCTGATTATCGGAGGCGTGGTTTGTACGGCGCTTTCCATGGCGGGCGGTTTCATTACCGACTTAAAGATCGGCTATTGGCTGGGAAGCACACCCGCCAAGCAAGAGACTTGGAAATTCCTAGGCACGCTAGTTTCCGCCGCTACGGTAGGAGGCGTGATCTTGATATTGAACCAGACGTACGGTTTCACGACCGGACAATTGGCCGCTCCGCAAGCGAACGCTATGGCCGCCGTTATCGAGCCGTTGATGAGTGGCTCGGGGGCACCTTGGGCTTTATACGCAATTGGAGCCGTCCTCGCCGTCGTATTGAACTTCTGCAAGATACCGGCGTTGGCATTCGCCTTGGGTATGTTTATCCCTTTGGACCTGAATACGCCGCTTTTGATCGGTGGAGCGATCAGTTGGTATGTAGGAAGCCGTAGCAAAGACCAAAGCTTGAACTCTGCCCGCTTGGAGAAAGGTACGTTACTGGCTTCCGGCTTTATCGCCGGCGGTGCCTTGATGGGCGTGGTCAGCGCGGCCCTACGTTTCGGCGGAATCAACTTGATGAACGAGGAATGGGCATCTAGCAATGCCGCCGAGATACTGGCGGTTGTCATGTACCTTGTCATGATCGCTTACCTCACATTTAATTCCCTGAACGCAAAAAAAGAATAGAATAAAGGAATAAGGATATGGAAGCACCTGTAATCAATGTGGGAATCATGACCCACAAAGCAATCTCATTTGTTTTTAACGAGGAGTATGTACATACGGAAACCGGCACGTTCACCATAGGCGAGCAACGTGCCCTCTGGGTAAACGGCAAGATCGTGTACAATGGGAAGCTTTATCAGGAGCTATTCTTCGAGCCGACCAGCCCGCAATCCTCTTTCGACTTGAAGGCGGTCACGATCGGCGTGGATTTTCACTGGCAACGACAGGAGGATCAACGCTTCAAGGGAGCGTTGAACCTCGTGGCGACCGATAAAGGTATCGTCACGATCAACCAAGTGGACGTGGAGGAATACCTTACCAGCGTAATCTCCTCGGAGATGAGCGCCAACGCCTCCAAAGAGTTGCTGAAAGCCCATGCCGTGATCTCGCGAAGCTGGCTCTTGGCACAGGTCGAGAAGAATTTCAACTTGAACGGATCGGTTACGCCCTATAAAAGTTGTTACCGCGACAACGACACCTTGATCCGCTGGTACGACCGGGAGGACCATGATCTGTTCGATGTCTGTGCCGACGACCATTGCCAGCGTTACCAAGGTATTACCCGGGCATCGAACCCGATAGTCAGGGAGGTGATCAAAGAGACACGTGGAGAGGTATTGATGGATAACGATACGATCTGCGACGCCCGCTTCTCGAAATGCTGCGGAGGCGTGACCGAGAAATTCGAGAATTGCTGGGAACCGGTTCCCCACTCCTATCTTACCGCATTGAGGGACGGCGAGACTCCCGCCTATCCCGACCTGACGGACGAGCGGGAAGCGGAACAATGGATACGTACCTCACCCGAAGCCTTCTGTAATACGACGGACAAGGAGATCCTTAGCCAAGTGCTAAACAACTACGATCAAGAGACCACGGATTTCTACCGTTGGAAAGTAGAATACACGCAAGAGGAACTATCGGGATTGATCCACCGGAAAACGGGTATGGATTTCGGGCCGATCATCGATCTCGTACCGTTGGAAAGAGGTTCGTCCGGACGTATCACGAAACTCAAGATCGTAGGGGTACGCCGTTCGTTCACCATCGGCAAAGAGCTTGAGATACGCCGGACATTGTCCGAGACGCATCTATACAGCTCGGCCTTTGTTGTCGATAAGAAGGATATCCGCCTTGATATCCCCTCCCGCTTCATCTTGACAGGAGCCGGATGGGGACATGGCGTAGGGCTTTGCCAGATCGGAGCCGCCGTGATGGGAGCCAAAGGATATTCGTACCGGAAAATCCTCACGCATTATTTCCCCGGAGCCTCTATTGAGAAAAGGTATTAAACAAGGGTGTCCAGATTTTGGACACCCTTGTCCAATTATTGGACACTCATAAACAATCGTACGCTACTCACCCCTCTGTTTTTCAACCACATAAACACAATGGCACGGTATTTGATTTTATCTTACCGGAAAATAATACAATAACAATATGAAAAACATCGGGATCGCAATTCGCTCCCTTTTTAAGAGAGGGCAACACAATGTAATGAAGATTATCTCCTTGGGTATAGGACTGACCATCGGCTTGGTGCTGATCGCTAAAGTCCACTTCGAGAACACCTACGATAACTTCTATCCGGACGGAGACCGGATCTATCGAGTATATGAGAAATTTTTCATGAACGGGGAAGTGGGCGACCACGGGCAAACGCCCGCCGGAGTAATCCCCCTCTTGAAACAAGAGACACCGGAGATCGAGGCCGCCACACGCTATACGTACTTCCGGGGAAACTCCCCTTTTACGATGTCCGACAACAAGCATCGGCTCAAAGCGACCTTCATCCTAGCGGACAGTTGTCTTTTCGACGTATTGCCCCGCCCCATGCTCATCGGAGACCCTAAGCAAGTTCTCTCCCAACCCATGTACGTGCTCGTATCCGACGAGATCGCCGAACGTATCGGCGGTAACGTGATGGGAAAACGCTTCGAGATTGACGACGCGCCGGGACAAGCCCTCACGATAGGCGGCGTATTCAAGAAACTACCGGACAACACCGAACAGAGTTATGACATTATCGTATCCCTTTCTTCCATCAGCAAGTTCATGTGGGACGGAACCCATATGTTAACCGGAAACGACCGCTACCAAAGTTATGTCAAGGTATCGCCGGGTACGACAGAGGCCCAGTTGGAAGCGGGAATGAGACAGATGATCGACAAGCATTTCCCCGTAAACGACCTTAAGAAAGCCGGCGTGGAACTGACCTTCACCTTCCACAAACTACTCAACGTACATATGGAGGACGATATGGCCAAACGTATGGCCTTGATCCTCTCGTTCATCGCCTTCGTATTGATCTTCACCGCCGTAATGAACTATATATTGATCGTGATCTCCTCCATCGTGAACCGCACGAAAGAGATGGCCGTACGCAAATGTTACGGGGCGAGCGGTAAGGATATCCAAGGTATGGCGTTGTCCGAGGTAGGGACCCACGTCACCGTTGCGCTAGCGCTGGTCGTACTTCTGATCCTAGGATTTCAAGGAATTATAAAGGAGCTGATCGGCACGGGAGTCCGATCGTTATTCCTATCCACGGGTATGTGGGCGATATGCCTCACGGTCATAGTCGTACTTATCTCTACGGGCATAGCTACCGGCTGGTTCTTAGGACGCATTCCTGTAGCGGCTGTTTTCCGGAGTATTCGTGAAGCACGCCGCCTTTGGAAACTGGGACTCTTGTTCTTCCAGTTCACGGCAATCAGCTTCCTCGCCTCCTTATTGCTAGTGGTAGGCAAGCAATACGACCATATGGTGAATGATCATCCGGGATACAATCCCGAGAACCTCGCCTATGTGTATATCGGCGCCGTAGACTCCACGGGGCGTGCCAAACTGATCGAGGAAACCCAGAGATTGCCCGAGGTAGACGCCATCACGACTTGCTATAACCTTCCTTTCTGGGGAGCCTCGGGCAATAACGTCTATCTTCCGGGAGACGACCGGGAACTATTCAACATCGCCGACCTCTACGACGTAGGAAACGATTACCTGAACGTATTGGAAATCCCGATCGTAGAAGGACAATACTTCACAGAGAATACCACCTCCTCGCAAGAGATACTGGTGAGCCGCAATTTCATTGAATACATGAAACCTTTCGCCGACTGGAAGGATGGAGCCGTGGGCAAGACGGTACAAATAACCGGACACGATACCAAGTCCGAGTCGATGCCTCTCTTCACGATCCGGGGCGTGTTCGAGGATTTCCGCCTAGGTTCCATAGCGGGAGAAGATCCGCGAGCCAAGATCATGTTCTATACGAAAGGGGCGGCCCAACATATGGTCATTCGATACCATAGCCTTTCTTCCGAGGCCCTACGCAAGACGCAGGATCTAATGGGGCAACTCATCCCGGATAAAGAACTCAACGTGATCTCCTTCAAGAGCGAGATGCTGGAAGGATACACCTCCTCCCGGAAATTCCGTGACTCCGTCATGATCGGTGGTATCGTCACCTTGCTGATCGTCTTCATCGGATTGATCGGATACACGAACGACGAGGTGAACCGTCGCCGGAAAGAAATGGCGATCCGCAAGATTAACGGAGCCACGGTAAAAGACATACTCCATATTTTCTTGAAAGATATCATCACCATGGCATTGCCAGCCATCTTACTTGGTTGCGGTATCGCTTTCTATATCTCCCAGAAATGGCAAGAGCAATTCTCGGAAAAGATCCAGCTATCCTGGTATCTATTCGTGGGAGGAGGCGTATTGGTACTCACCGTCATACTGGCGGTTTCCGGATATAACGTATTCCGTACCACCCACGACAATCCCGTAAACAACCTCAAGTCCGAATAAATCAAAAGGGCCGCATCTTATCCAGACGGCGGCCCTTTGACTTAATGTTTACCTATTTCCCGGTTATGATGAACAACCGGTTCGCTTTCACTCTCACGAGCTATTACTATGACACAAAGGTAGGCCGAAGGTTTAAAACGATCAAAAAGAATTCGACGAATCGGGCGTTTTCCTCGGTGAATCCCGTTATTTTTCCTACTTTTGTCCCTATTAATACATACAACCATGGGACTGAAAAAACAATTCGTATCGGCGATTTTACTAGGCAGTGCGCTAACCGCTCCCCTATTCGCTCAAGATATCGCCACCCCGTCTAGCTCGATAGACACTTTAGCCATTTTCTCATTCAACGATTTCCATGGGGCTTTCGCCTCCGACGGGATCACGCCGGGAGCCGCCCGGTTGGTACAAATGACACAAAACGAGAAGCAACGCTATCCGCATTCCATCGTTGTCTCAGGCGGAGATAATTTCAGCGGAAGCTATTTCTCCAAGATCACGAAAGGCGAGCCTATCAAAGAGATGTACGAGGCGATGGACGTGGAAATGTCCGCCATCGGTAACCACGAATTCGACTGGGGGCTTCCTTACCTAGTGGACACCGCCACCCTAAATATCCCCCATGTAGCCGCCAATATCACCGAGGAGAAGAAATACACCCACCCCGACTGGTTGAGTCCCTACCGTATCGTAGAGCGTAAGTTGAAAGATGGCTCCTCCCTGCGCATAGCCTTCATCGGACTGACCACGACGGACACCTACGTCAAGACCAAGCCGGAGAACCTGAAAGGGCTTCAGTTCACGCATCCGCTGGGAGCGGCCTGCATACAAACCGTCTACCAGTTAAAGAAAGAGGGCCAGATCGATATGATTATCCTCTTGATGCACATCGGCACGGATATGAAAATGCCTTACCGCATCACCGAGGAGAACGCCCAAGGACTGCCGTTCATCGATAAGGTAGACGCCATCATATCCGCCCACTCGCATGAGCTGGTGCTCGATAAAATCAATAACATCCCCATCATCCAAGCCGGCGTAAACGGTACCCATATCGGGAAACTGCTGTTCCAGATACAAGATTTCAACGGACACCGGGATATCTCTTTCATCCAAGGGGATACCGTGCGTGTAGCCTGCGAGGAGAACCCGGAGATGCGAGAGGCCGTGGAGAAGATCATGGATAAATATCGGCTGAACGAGAAACTTGCCACGGCAAAAGAGGCCTTGATCCACGACCGTACCATCAATAAGTTCGACTATACGCCTATCGGGGCGTTGGTCACGGCCGCTTACGCCAAGCGTTTCCAAAAAGAGATGCCCGCTTACAAGGATCAGCCGGTGATCGGCGTAAACCATTACGGAGGTATCCGTGCGGCCCTTCCGAAAGGGGATATCACCCGACTGCGTGCCGGCAACATCCTGCCTTTCGGCTCCGCTATCGTTGCCTATCGTTTCGACGGCAAGCGGTTGAAGAAGCTATTGGAGGATGGACGGAAGAATCCGAACGGTTTCCTTCAATCCTCCGACCTCACGCTTACCCTAAGCGGAAATAAGATCGAGAAAATAGTCTATACAAGAGACGGGCAAAAGACCGAGATCGAGGACAATACCCCTTGCGTGGTGACCCTAGACGCTTTCATCACCGATGGCGGAGACGGGTACGACGCCTCTTTATTCAAGGGCTACGAGATCCCGGAATTCGATAATTTAGGTATCATATCGACCGACGCTTTCATGGACTACCTAAAGGGCTTCAAGAAACCCATCACGGTAGAATCCACGCATATGCCGGTTATTTCAAAGTAAAGCCGTATCTTTGCGCAGAAGAAGACAGAAGTTAGCAATACATGAACAGCTATATGATCCTTTTTATTATCGCTGCCTATTTCGCCGTCTTGCTGCTGATAGCATGGATCACGGGACGTAATAACAGCAACGAGGCATTCTTCCTCGGGAACAGGAAATCACCTTGGTATATCGTTTCTATCGGTATGGTAGGGACATCCTTATCGGGGGTGACGTTCGTATCGGTACCCGGCATGGTGCGGGCGATCGATATGACGTATATGCAGACTGTATTAGGCTTCTTCGTGGGATATATCATTATAGCCAAGGTATTACTACCGCTATACTATAAGTTGCAACTTACCTCCATCTACTCGTATCTGGATGACCGGATCGGGAGAAGGGGGTACAAGACAGGGGCCTCATTCTTCCTGCTCTCGAAGATCGTAGGGGCGGCCGCACGCTTATATCTAGTGGTCTTGATCTTGCAAACCTACGTGTTCAACGCTTGGAACATCCCATTCGCCGTGACCGCTATCCTCAGTATCCTGCTGGTATGGCTATATACGTTCCGGAGCGGTATCAAGACGATCATCTGGACAGATACGTTGCAGGCCCTTTGTCTCGTGGCAATGTTGATCGTGATCATCTGGCAGGTGAAGGACAAGATGGGACTGGATTTCGGGGGTATGGCGCAGACCTTGGTGGAAAGCCCTCATTTCCGGATCTTTGAGTTCGGCGATTGGCATAGTACGCAGAACTTCTTCAAGCAGTTCTTCAGCGGTATCTTTATCACGATCGTCATGACCGGGCTGGATCAGGACATGATGCAAAAGAACCTCTCCTGCAAGAGCTTGAAGGATGCCCAGAAAAACATGTACACATATGGCTTCGCCTTCACGCCGGTCAACTTCTTGTTTCTCGCACTGGGGGTACTGCTACTGACATTGGCGGCACAGCAGAACATCCAGTTGCCAACCCTCAACGACGATATCCTCCCGATGTTTTGTACCTCGGGGATCTTGGGCGGGAGTATCTTGATCTTCTTTACGATCGGTATCATAGCGGCGGCTTTCAGTAGCGCCGACTCGGCGTTGACAGCGCTCACCACCTCTTTTTGCGTGGATATCCTCGGCGTGCAGAGAGAGGAAGCGAAAAGGGCGAAACGTACCCGCCTAAAGGTACACGTGATGATATCCGTCTTGTTCGTCTTGATCATCTTGGCGTTCAAGGCCGTAAATAACCGAAGCGTTATCGACGCGATCTACATGATAGCGTCGTACACGTATGGTCCTCTATTGGGGCTGTTTGTTTTCGGGCTTTTCACGAAGCGGAAACCCCGTGACAAATACGTGCCCTATATCTGTATAGCCTCCCCGTTGATTTGCCTTGCCACGGATTTCTTAGTGAAACAATACGTAGGCTATACGTTCGGCTACGAGATGCTTATGGTAAACGGAGGCATCACGTTCGCCGGGCTGTGGCTTTCGGCAATTGAAAATGGAAATTTGAAAATTGAGAATTAAACCTAGCCATTATTCAATACTCATTATTCATTAATTTATATTTTATGGAAATTAAAAGCGCAGAATTTGTTATCAGCAACACAGACGTAAGGAAATGCCCCGAGGGTAATAAGCCGGAGTATGCCTTCATCGGACGAAGTAATGTAGGCAAATCCTCCTTGATCAATATGCTTACCAACAAGAAGGGCTTGGCGATGACTTCGCAAACACCGGGTAAGACTTTACTTATCAATCATTTTCTTATCAATAACGAGTGGTATCTGGTAGATCTTCCGGGGTATGGCTTCGCCCAACGAGGCAAGGAGAACCGGGAGCAATTGAAACGTATCATCGAGAACTATATCCTCGATCGAGAGCAACTGACCAACCTATTTGTCCTTTTGGACTGCCGTCACGAGGCGCAAAAGATCGATCTGGAGTTTATGGAATGGCTGGGTGAGAGCGGGGTTCCTTTCTCTATCATCTTCACGAAGATCGACAAGATCAGCAAGGGACGCTTGAAAGAGAACCTAAAAGTCTATACGGATAAATTACTGGAGACTTGGGAAGAGCTTCCTCCGATCTTCCTCTCTTCCTCGGAGAAGAAAGAGGGACGGGATGAGATTCTGGACTATATCGAGTCTATCAACAATAGCTTGAATAATTGAAAATTAGTTGAGTTGATATGGGATTAGCTTCGGTTCTTCTGGTTTTATCTCCGTTTACGCAGATCAATACGCCTTATCCTTCCACGGCTTACCTAAAAGGGTATTTGGAGGCAAAGGGTGTACGTGCCGGGCAGGCGGATCTGGGTATCGAGACAATCTTGACTTTGTTTTCCACGCAGGGTCTCGGGGAGTTATTCGCCGAGATCGAGCGACGGAAAGGTAAATATCCGGCTAAAGTCCGGGGGATGCTGGCTAATAAGCAACGGTATATCGACACGATAACCGCCGTTGTCGCTTTCCTTCAAGGAAAGAACGATCCTCTCGCTTATCGCATCTGTAATCAAGATTACCTTCCAGAAAGCGATCGCGGGAGCCAAAACGAGGAGGAGCTGGAATGGGTATTCGGTACTTCGGGATTACGGGATAAAGCCCGTTATCTGGCAACCTTGTATCTGGAGGATCTCTGCGACTTGATCCGGGAAACGATCGACCCGGATTTCGGTTTCAGCCGATATGCCGAGCATCTAGGCCGCTGCGCCTCCTCCTTCGACGAGATCGAGGAAGCCCTCCAAAAGCCTTTCAGCTTTATCGATCGCATGACGCAGCCGCTATTAGAAAAGCACATAGCCGAGAGCAAGTCCAAGGTGATCGCATTCAGCGTACCTTTCCCGGGGAATTTATTCAGTTCCCTCCGGCTCGCCCAGTGGCTGCGGCAGGCACATCCCGATATCCCGATCCTTATGGGAGGTGGTTTCGTGAATACAGAACTTCGCTCCATCACGGATACACGCTTCTTCAAATACATCGATTATCTCTTGCTAGATGATGGAGAGGACCCACTTTTCCAAGTGTTACGCTATCTAGAGGGGGCGATCCCAAAAGAGGAACTGGTACGCACCTTCTCCTTGGACGAGAGCGGTAGCCGGGTCGTTTATCAAGATAATCCCGCTTACCCCGCTTGCCGGCAAAGCGAGACCGGATTCCCGGATTACGAGGGCTTGCCGCTGGACAAATACATCTCCGTCATGGAAATGGCCAACCCGATGCACAAGCTTTGGAGCGATGGTCGCTGGAATAAACTGACCTTGGCGCACGGTTGCTACTGGGGGAAATGCGCCTTCTGTGACGGCTCATTGGATTACATCAAACGATATGAGCCGAATACAGCCAAGACTTTGGTAGACCGTATGGAGCGCTTGATCGAGCAAACCGGCGAGATCGGCTTCCATTTCGTGGACGAGGCCGCTCCACCCGCCTTGCTACGGGAAATGGCGCAGGAGATTATCCGCCGTGGGATAACCGTCGTGTGGTGGGGAAATATTCGTTTTGAGAAAAGCTATACTGAGGAACTATGCGACCTTCTTCAACGAAGTGGCTGCATCGCCGTGTCGGGAGGTCTGGAAGTAGCCTCTCCCCGACTCCTCAAGCTGATAAATAAAGGGGTGACAGTGGCTCAAGTGGCACGGGTCGCCAACAACTTTACCGGGGCAGGCATCATGGTCCATGCCTATTTGATGTATGGTTTCCCGACCCAAACCGCTCAAGAAACCATAGATTCCTTAGAAACGGTCCGGCAAATGTTTGAGCTTGGGCTGATTCAATCCGGATTTTGGCATCGTTTCGCCATGACAGCGCATAGCCCTGTGGGGTTGCACCCCGCCGAGTACAGTTGCCGTGTCACGGAGCCTCCCTTTGGCGGATTCGCCCGTAATGACGTACAGTTCGAGGCGCTATCCGGCTGCGATCCGGAGCTTTTCAGCGAGGGGCTTCGCGTTTCCCTCTACAATTACATGAATGGAACAGGTTTCGACTTGCCCTTGCATAAATGGTTCGGCGGCATGAAAGTACCACGCACCACCCTGCCGCCGAATTATATAGAGAGGATAGTGGAGGAATAGCCCCGTAGAGGCTCGCCGGAGGATTGGAAACGGGTTGGAACTCTGCGGCGATCTCCGCCGGGCATCTTGAGTTCCCTTCCGATCCTCCGGCGCCCCCCGCCGGGCATCCCAAGAGTCTTCCACATCCCCCGGCGATAGCCGCCGGATGCTTCAAAGTCCTTCCAACTCCCTCGGCAAGGCTCGCCGAGTATTTAATAACTGATCTTGCACCCCACGAAATAACTTCTAGGAATTCCCGGGCCATAGATATACCCGGCATCCCGATGCGCTCCCTTGTCGAAATCATCTTGATAGGAGTCGAAGATATTCTGTATTCCGGCGTTCACCTGCAAGGTTGCGGACTTGAAGATCGGGAAGTCGTAAGACAGCTTCAGGTTCAAGTCGAAGAAATCACGAGTCTTCTCCTCACGATCCTCGGGAATGTAACCCGCCAAGTGCTGCACCAACATGCTGCCCGTATAGGTTCCCGTCAATGAGGCGGAGAAACGTTTCACGGGCGTGAAGGTAGAGGTGAAATAGCCATATACGTCCGGAGAGCGGAACATCTTCTTCTGCGGGGTGATATTCGGGTTCTCGCTCCATTGCTCTGCCTCCTTGTAGCGGCTCCGTTGCAAAGTAGCGCCCGCCTGTATCTGCATCCAAGAATAGGCCATCTTACCCTCCAGATTGATACCCATCACACGGGCACCCTTTCCATTACGGCGTTCCATCAGCAGGTTATTGTCCTCGTCACGGCCGATCTCCTCCAAGATAAACACGTTCCGTAAATCCGTATAGAAACCTTCCACTAAGAAATTCACTTGAACCGGGCCGAAGCGATGATAAAAATCCACGGAAGCGCTCACGCTCTGCGAATTCTCCTCCTTCAAGTCCGGAGAGATCTGGATGATCGCCACGTCGCCCCCCACGGCGGTGATATGCAAATCCTCGTCGAACGCTTGAGGGGCCCGGAAACCGCTGGAGTACGACATACGCAGGTTGATATCCTTCGTCGGATTGAAGCGCACGTTCGCACGAGGGCTAAAGATCACATGATCCATCATGTTATGCTTATCCAAACGGCCACCGATCAAGAAACTCCAACGGTCATTCTTCCACTCGTTCTGGGCGAAGGCGCTACCGATATGCACGGTCTGGGCGATCGTACGGTGATAGCCAAGCATCTCGTCTTGCAGATCATCGTAGCTATATTCGGCGCCTCCCGTAAAGGTAGCGGGCATAAAAAGGCATTTATCCCATTCGTAGGAATATTGGACGCCACCGATAAAGGTCATGTCCGTCGTGTTACCATAGGCGTTCGGATCTTTTCCGGCACCGTAATAACTCTGGCGTTTCGTATGCTGGGCGGAGGTGTACACATTCAGCCGATGATGGTAGTTGCGAGAGAAAAGATCGAATTTCAGGCCTCCCCCGTTGATCTGGTGGTCGGTCTGCTCGGTGATATCCGTCTCGTGAGGCGGAAGATCCAATAAATTACCACCTCGCCGGAACTCGCTGATGTTATGGTACTCGAAAGTGAGCTTGGAGTAGTTGCTGGTCTTTAGGTAGGAACGGAATCCGAGGGTCTTCGCCTCCAGCTTACCCAGCTCCGAGTAGCCATCGCCATCATGGTCGTAAGAGGCACGGTGGCGGCCCTGCCCAAAGAGGTAGATACCCGCCTTATGATCGTCCGTCACCAACGAGGCGTTCACGGTCGTATTATTATCCGGACGGCTTCCCCCGATCATCGTCAACGAATGGGCAATCTGGGCAGAGTTGCGCATCGGTTCCTTCGTGATGATATTGATCGTACCGGCGATAGCGGACGAGCCGAACAAGGCCGAGCCTCCTCCGCGCATCACCTCTACCCGCTCGATCATATTCGCCGGGATCTGCTCCAAGCCATATACGCCGGTCAGGGCGCTGAAGATCGGCCGGCTATCCACCAAGATCTGGGTATAAGGGCCTTCCAGACCATTGATACGTACTTGTTGGAAACCGCAATTCTGGCAGTTATTCTCCACACGCACGCCGGGCTGGAAGTTCAGACCGTCGGCCAAGGAAGTGGCGTGCGTAGTCTCGAACACCTTGGAGTCGAGTACATTTACCAAAGAAGGAGCCAGACGGCGGGTCGTCTCGTTACGGTTTGCCGATACGACGACACCGTCCAAGGAGACAGCGTCTTCCTCGGCATTGAAATTGATCTCCAATGTCTTCCCTTTCTTAAGGGTCACCGTCTTCTCCTCGGTTTTATATCCGATAGACTTCATGACCAAGGTGTATTTTCCCTCGGGAAGATTCTTCATATAGTAATGACCGGTAGCGTCGGTGGTCGTACCGATCGTCGTACCGTGGAGGTAGACATTGATAAAAGAGAGATGCTCTCCTGTTTTCTTATCGAGGATATGGCCTACGATATTAGCGTCGGAAGGATTCAGGGAGGTATGATCGTCTCCCTCTGCCCACGCTGATGTAAAGACACAGCACAGGCATAGTATAAGTGTAATGAACTTATTCATTGCTTGATTAATAGTTGTTTGAATATTAATGATTACGAATTGCCGAGGAGACGGGCATGCCCCGTCTCTACAAACGGATATTGATTTCTGGATATGTAATCAAACAACTGGGGGAGCCCGCAGGTATCGCAGTCCCTCAACGGAAGTGACATGATCCGGATAGACCGGAGACTCAGAGAGATTAGATATTTTTAAAGAATAGAATTGTAAACGTAACAGGTGAATCGCCCCGTCCATCACGTGAATAGATGAGAGCATATGAAACAACTGTATCTCCGCCAAAGAGGTATGATGATGGCAAGTACCGTCCGCCGTCTTCTTGAAAGGGTGCGCATGCACGATGGTCGTACCATGCTCCACATGGACGTGCGTAAAAAGCGAGACACTGCTATAATACGCAATAAAAAGTACCGGCAGCAACCACTTTATATATTTAACCATCGTTTCCCTCACCCTGTATCATCGTTATTTCGTGGGCAAAGATACTACAATTTTTTTAATTGCTTTGTTTTATATATTTTTGCGCTTCTAAAGCAAAAAAGAAACTCTTATGAATTGGTTACTTGAGACGCTTACAGAACCCTCGATGATACAGGCCGTGGCCGTCATTTCTATCGTGGCGGCGGTTGGTGTGTATTTAGGGCGGCTAAAGATATTCGGCATTTCATTAGGCATCACTTTTGTATTCTTCGCCGGTATTATGGCAGGGCATCTGGGCATTACCGTAAATAAGGACATGCTGAACTTCGCTCAGAACTTCGGGCTTATCGTTTTCGTATATACCTTGGGATTGCAGGTAGGTCCCGGTTTCTTCTCTTCCCTAAAAAAAGGCGGGGTGGAAATGAATACGATGGGATTAGGGGTGATCGCTTTAGGACTGATTTTGACGTTGGTGTTTCATTGGATAACAGGAATTTCCGTCCCCGTTATGGTAGGGTTGCTATCCGGTGCCGTAACGAATACCCCGGCCCTAGGTGCCGCCCAGCAAGCGCTCTTACAAATGGATCCGGAAAATACGAGGAACGTAACGGATATGGCTCTGGCCTGTGCCGTAGCTTATCCATTAGGTGTCGTAGGCGTAATTCTCGCTATTATCATCTTGAGGTCCTTATTCGCAAAAAAGACACAGAGCACGCATAAGGAGCAAGACACGACAACAAACGTAGCGGAATTTCAGGTATTAAACCCCTCTATTTACAATAAGAGCATCCAGCAAGTCATGAAATTGACAGAGAAACATTTCGTGATCTCCCGCCTCTGGAGGAACGGAAAGGTGACGATCCCTACCTCTGAAACCATCTTAAAGGAAAAAGACCATTTGCTTATCATATCCGTAAAGGCGGATGTCGAATCCATCAAGGTACTTTTCGGAGAACAAGAGACTACGGACTGGAATAAGGAAGATATTGACTGGAACGCTATCGACAGCCAATTGATCTCCCGCCGTATCGTCGTAACCCGCAACCGGGTAAACGGGGTAAAGCTAGGCTCGCTCCGGCTCCGCAACCTATACGGGATCAACATCACCCGGGTAAACCGTGCGGGTATCGATCTGGTGGCCTCCCGTGACCTCCGTCTACAGATTGGGGATAAACTAACGATCGTAGGCGAGGCCAATTCCGTGAATAACGTGGGTAAGATATTGGGAGACGAGCTGAAACGGCTGGATAACCCCAACCTGCTTGCCATATTCGTAGGACTTACGCTGGGCGTATTAATCGGGGCGATCCCAATCGCCATACCGGGAATGAGTACCCCCATCAAGCTGGGTATCGCCGGAGGACCGATCATCGTTGGAATCTTGATGGGTGCGTTCGGCCCCCGTTTCCACCTAACGACTTATACCACCCAGAGCGCAAACCTGATGATGCGGCAGTTCGGTATAGTGATCTATCTGGCGGGACTGGGAATCGACTCCGGAGCTCATTTCTTCGAGACCGTCTTCCGTGCCGAGGGATTGTTATGGATCGGTCTCGGTTTCCTATTGACGATCGTACCGGTCTTGATCGTCGGGTTCATCGCCTCGCAATTCTTCAAGTTAGATTACGCCCACAACATAGGTATGCTATGCGGAAGCATGGCCAATCCGATGGCCTTGAGTTATGCCAATACGACCGTCGAGGGTGACGAGCCTTCCGTATCTTACGCTACGGTTTACCCGTTATCCATGTTCATCCGGGTGATTTCTGCCCAATTATTGATCATGTTATTCACTTGACCGCTTAAAAAGTCTAACATTCGACCTGTTTTTTGTTTCACTTACCTTATCTTTGCAAGACATTTGAAACAATACTTTGATGAATGAATGAAACTATACTCAATGGGCTACTAAACTTGTTCGCTATATTTGCGTCCTTGGCAAAAATAGAAAGTGATCAAGCACGTCAAGCTGTCAATTCTTACTTAACCAGTCACTTTGGTATCCGCTCCCATAAAGAATATATGGAGCTATTTGAAGAGATACAAAGTGTTTACGATGACCCGGAGTTCGACATCGATAGAGAAAGCGTTATTATTAACGTATGCAACCAGCTCAAGCCCAAATTGATCGCGGAAGACCAACTATTGCTTCTTCTCCGTTTCATGGAGTTCGCCCATGGCAACAATGAAGGATTGAACGAGAACTTAGCCATTTTCCATAAGATCGCTACGATATTCAATATCGATACGGATACCTTCGACAACCTATACGCCTTTGTAGTCGGTAAAAAATCCCCCTCCATACTTACGATCAACGCTGATGATAGCGATAAAGACGTCAACCATATCTACAGAAGGGGGTTGGAGGGCGAGATACGGGTGTTGAGACTAACCCGGTTCGACCGAATGGTCTTTATCTACCAAGGCAGCGGACGGGTATTCATGAACGATATCCCGCTTACTTCCGGTATCTTCTATGGCTGGCAACGCAGCAGCGTAATCAAAAGCCCGCTATTCTTGCCGGTTTATTATAGTGATGTCCTCGATGTATTCAATCAGAATGAGCATAAGGAACGTATTTTATTAACCGGGAGGGATATCGAGTTCAGCTTCAAGAATAGCGAGAACGGTATGCACAATTTCTCTTTCAACCTTGAATCCGGCCAGTTGGTAGCCATCATGGGAGGAAGTGGCGTTGGTAAGTCTACCTTGTTAAGCATCTTAAATGGGAATATTATCCCCGGTGAGGGAAGTGTATGCTTGAACGGACATCCGCTGAGTGATCCGGAATGCAAGCAATTGATCGGTTTCGTGCCTCAGGATGACTTGCTGATCGAGGAATTGACCGTATTCCAAAATCTATGGTATACCGCCCGCCTTTGTTTCGCGAACCTGACCGAAAAGGAGATCGAGGATCGTGTCAATACGATACTGGAGGATTTGGATCTGAGCAAGATCCGGGATTTGGCCGTCGGGTCTCCAATCCGGAAAACGATCAGCGGAGGGCAGCGTAAACGTTTAAATATAGCACTGGAACTTATCCGTGAGCCGGCGATCCTTTATTTGGATGAGCCTACCTCCGGCCTCTCGTCCACCGATTCCGAGAAGGTCATCATGCTGTTAAAGGAACAAACACACCGGGGACGGCTCGTGGTTGTCAATATCCACCAACCTTCGTCCGAGATCTATAAACTGTTCGACCGCCTATGGTTATTAGATACCGGCGGTTACCCGATTTACGACGGTAACCCGATCGAGGCGATCACCTACTTCAAACGGATTGCCAATTACACCGATCAGGATATCAGTGTTTGCGGCACCTGCGGAAATATCAATCCGGAACTAATCCTGACCATTATCGACGCAAAAAAGATAGACGATAGCGGGAACCAGACAAACATCCGGAAGATAACTTCAAAAGAATGGCATGAGTTATATGTAGCTTCCCGCCCGAAGTTCCAAGAGGTTAAGCCTACCCCCCTGCCCCCGAATCATCAGCAGAAGCCCTCGATCTGGAAGCAATTCTGTATCTTCTTGGAAAGAAACATAAAAACCAAGCTGACCAATAAGCAGTATTTGTGCATCGCCTTACTGGAGACTCCTTTATTGGCGGTGATCGTGGCCCTGCTCACCCGCTTCGTACCCGATGACGGGTATTCTTTGCTGGCGAACAAAAATCTGGTATCCTACATTTTCATGGCGGTGATTGTCGCTACTTTCACGGGATTAAGCATCAGCGCCGAAGAGATCATCAAGGACCGGACGCTCCTAAAGCGAGAACGATTCTTGCGATTGAGCCGAGGCAGTTATCTCTCGTCAAAGATGTTCTACCTGCTTTGTATCTCAGCGATCCAAAGTTTGCTATTCATAGTGGTAGGAAATTTATTGATAGGCATTGGAAGCGAGATGTTCCTTACTTGGTGGATCACGCTATGGGTAACCTCATTCCTCGCCAACCTGACAGGTTTGATACTATCGCAATCTTTAAACTCGATCGTAGCGATCTATATAACGATACCGCTGCTTTTAATCCCGCAGATTTTACTTTGCGGCTTAGTTGTCAAGTTCGACGATTTGAGCAGGAGCGCATCCAGCCGGAACATAGTGCCCCTTATCGGTGAGGTTATCCCCTCACGTTGGGCATTCGAGGCGTTGGTTACGGAACAATTCCGGAACAACAGCTACAACCGCCTATTTTTCACGGTCGAAAAAGAAAAGTTCCTAGCGCAATATTACCGGAATGTCCATGCCGACGAGGTGCGCAGCCTCATAAACAGCCTCAACCTGATCCCGGAGAAACGGGAAGAGAACACCCGGACGATCCACAACGAACTGGCCGTACTATCCCGTGCCGCCCGTATCGCCCCCTATACGTCCAAAGAGAGTTACGAGAGCTATATGGATAAAGTGGAAAAAGCCCTGCATACCCGTAGCGATAATTTCACGGCGTTATTAGAGAAAAAACGGAAAGAGGTCATTCAAGAACATGGCTCCGAATGGTTGAACACCTTGAAAAAAGAGCACCATAACTCGGCCATTGAGGAACTGGTACTTAACTCAACCAGTACCCAATTCTATAAGGAGGCTCACAACCGGATCTATCCTAAAATCGGGCAGATTTATCTGGAACCGGACAATAATTGGGGACGTGCGCCTTTCTATAGTCATGAGAAAAAATTCGCCGGTTATACATTTTCTACTTTTACATTTAATTTATTAATGTTAGGAATCTTTGCTTTATTAGTAATTATATCTATCTTCGCAGAGTTTCCCGGCAAGTATTTAAACAAAGGGAGCGATTAATGACAAAATATATAATCTAAAAATAAAGAATAACATGAAAAAGAGTTTTGTTAGCCTGCTAACCATAGCAGCGATTACATTTGGAATGGTATCTTGCAACAGCAGTAAAAAACAAGACGCCGCTGAGCAAAAAGTAGAGGAAGAAGCAGCTATCGCAGGAGAAGTATCTAAAGGTCTGCTTACTGCCGAGTTGAAAGACGAGGTTACTCGTTTCTTGAAAGATATGCCGGATTCGGAGTTGCCTTACAAAGTATCTACCGGCGAGGTTACGATCTCTGTCGCTAATACTGATTTTATGTTGCCGGTCAGCAAGGTTTCCGAATTGAACACACAAGCCCAGAAAGCACGTGCTTGCGGTATCTACTTCGCAGACTTGAACGTATTGAAGGCTATGAAAAAGCCGACTACAGATATCGAGAACGTATTGGTTAAATTGACTACGGATCTGGACATTCCATTCGCTATCGACATCATGAAAGAGTCCGCTCCCGCTAACGCCAGCAAAGAGGAGTTAAGCAAATTCATGAAAGACCAAGAAAACAAATTGATCGACGCTATGATGGAAAATGATAAGGCTGACGTTGAACTTGAGTTGTTAGGGGGCATGGCTGTAGAATATGCCATTGTATACGCAAACCCGGGCTTGGTTGTTAAAGGCGACGCTATTTCCGCCGGTTTGAGCGAGAATATGGAAAAACGTATCGGTATCATCCAGCAGATCACAGCCGACTTAGCTAAATATTATCCAGACTTGGAGCAATTAGGAACTACAATCGCTCCGTTAAGCGGAATGGTAGCAACCATAAATACGGCTCGTGAGTCAAAAGCTAAGATTGAGGAAATGCGTGCGAATCTATTGAAGTAATATAAACCTCATATCATAAAAAGTGTATGGTGATAACATCATACACTTTTTTTATATCCCTTCGGATATCACTGCAACAGGCCTTGCAATAGTACTGCAACCCTTATGCAGTAATGCTGCAGCACCTATGCAGTAACACTGCAACGCCCATGCAGTATCCTATATCTTATGAGTTTTGATAAGTACCTTATCCCCATTTTCCAGAGTAGTAGCGAAAAGATAGATAGTTCCTCCATCCACAATTTTAGTTCGCTTACGTAACTCATCCACCGAGAGGGGGAAATTACGGACTGTGATATTCGCTTGGGGAATCTGCCTCGACAAGGTCTTACATTGTTTATTCGTAAAGGGGACCACTTCGTCTACCACAAAAGAACGTCCCGGAAAACTAGGGACAACCTCATCCGACGTATATAAATGACTGCTGACATGCAATTTATTCAATCCAAAACGAGTGGCGACCGCTTTAAACGCACCCGCCTTCAAGATGGAAGCGTTCGGTTCGTATAAATAACGCTTGACTTCTCCACGGATGGAAGCGACAGCTTCCCGTTCTTCCACCAATGAGAACACAAACAATTCCGGCTCTTCCTCCGAAGTGAAATTCACGCAACAGATTTGAGGACTCCTGCCTTTCGATCCTCGCTCCAACACAAACAAAAGCTCCTTACATTCATTTTTCACCGAAAGCACCTGTATGGCTGTCACATCCGGAAGTAAATCCAACGTCATATGAATATCCGCCATCGGAGATAATTTAGCGATCACCTTAGGGGCATGACCAAACAAGACAGGAACCAACTTTGTCAAGTCCGGCTCGCAATCTTGCAGCGCAAAAACCCGCTTATTCCCCTCTCCCCTACGAGCCGGATCGATATAAAACACATCTATTCCATCGATCTTATCTATTAACTCCGTAGAATCGCCATTCAATACCGTTACGTTACCAACGTCTAGCACCTTGAAATTATGGATAGCCGCCTCGCAATAAGCGGGAAAGCGTTCGATATAGGTAACCTGCCGTACTTTTCGGGAGAAGAAATAGCTATCGATCCCCAATCCACCAGTCAAATCACATACATGTGCCTGTGGATCTACCAACCTCTGTTTGTACAAGGCAGTCTGTTCCGAGGAACATTGCTCCGCCGCTATCTTCGCCGGAAAAACCAGTCGATCGTTTTGATACCATGAAGGTAGTTTATCCTTGATCTGCCGCCGAGATTTTAATTGATCCACCACGAAAGGGATATCGATCCCCGGATAACGAGAGGCGGAAAGCAACAGACGATTCAAATCATCCGACGCATGTTCCTTGATAAATCGTGAAAGTTCCTCTATTTGTTCCATGCTTTGTCAACCTATACGTTCTTTAGGCAAAGTTAGCGTAAAACGGCTACCTTTACCATATTCTGACTTCAATTGTATCTCACCGCCGAAACGCTGCGCTATCACTTGGCAAATCGCCAGTCCGAGTCCGGTGCCTTGCGCAAACTCATCCAATTTGCAAAAACGATCAAAGACTTGCTTCTGTTTCTCCTCAGGGATGCCGATACCTGTGTCTTCTACATAGATATGAAGGCAGTCGCCTTTCGTACAGAAATAGTATCCAACTTCTATATAGCCCGAAGTCGTGAACTTGATGGCATTATTGATAAAATTAGACAATACTTGTTTCAGCCGATAAGGATCTACCGCCACAACCACCGGGATCTCGGGGACACGCATGCGTAGCTCTACCCCCTCGGGCATCATCAATTGGAAAGTACAATAGATTTCATTGATCAAGACATTCAAATCATGGCGATCGAAAACAAAACTCATCTTTCCAGATTCCATACGGGAAAGATCTAAAATATCATTGATCAGTTTCAATAGTAAGTCGGAGTTCGTATTAATCAACTTCACGAACTGCTCACGCTCTTCCGGCTCCAAGACCTCTTCCGAGTTCATTAAATTCGAGAAACCGACAATCGCATTCAGCGGCGTACGGATCTCATGGCTCATATTCGCCAAGAAAGCCGACTTCATCCGATCCGACTCCTCGGCTTTTTCCCTCGCAGAGATCAATACCTCCTCCGTATCCTTGATATTTTGGATATTCAAACATAAGCCATTGATTACATACCCATCATTCGCATCCTCTAAGCTTCCGTAACGAAATTCCCACCATTGATAACCTTTCCCGTTAAAATCGCAACGATATTGAAGGATATGATGAGAGATTGTACCCGTACAAATGAAATCAATTAAGGATCGCAAACTCTGCCTGTCGTCCGGATGGACCATCTCGTACAGCTCATCCAAAGGAATTTCCCGAGGAGAAGTATTCACATAGCTAAAGAACTCGTTGTCAAACCGGAAAGTTCCAGACTGTAATTTCCAAGCGAATATATTACCCCCTTCCAACGCTAAAGAAAGATGCTCTTTCTCCTGCTTTAAATTAGCGAGCACCTCTTTCCTTCGTCTTGCTTCCCGCCAATAGAGATAAAACAAATAACCGATCAATGCCAACAATAAGATCACACCCAAGGAAGAGGCGATAAAAACCTCTATCTTATACCGTTCGGAAATAGGCATATTTATGACATGAACATTAGTAGGGACCTCTTCCTTTGAAATACCTAAACGTTGCATCTCTACCCAATCATACAGATACTCTTTGGGACTCTCTACGATCGGAACGGAAGAGACAGGCGTACCGGAAAGAATTTTAGCCGCCAACCTAGCCTGTTCCGCCGCTTGTATGCGGTTCGAGCAAAAATAGCCTCCCAGAACTTCCACGTTTATATTAAAGATTTCCCGCACTGCCGTAAATGAAGGAGTCACGAACATCTTAGACAAGCCTGCGGATGTATAGTCATAACGGATATTGAAAAATACGCAATAAGGATAGGTACCATTAATATTACTCAATAAAAACTCCCCATTGGCTTTACGAAAAGGCATGAAATGGATTATATTTTTCGAAGGACGTATCGCCTTCATTCTCATCTCGGTTCTAAACATCATGGAATCCACCTTAAAGTCCGGATCATTTAATTGGAAAGCCAATTGATTATAATCCAACACATACCGGCTCGTATCGACCGCTTTTATCAACTCCCGGAAAGCCAACTGCCCTAAGGAGGTCTTATCATAATTGATATAAATGCGAGACTTTCCCATTTGCTGATCGATCAAACGAAGGTTCTCCTCATAATCAATCTTATCCCAGCTACCTGTTACATTCGGATATTCTTCCAGCAAATCCCAATTAGGGAAATTGACGCCAGAGAAAACAACCGGAACTTTCTTTACAAAAGGATGGCCGCATTTCATCAACGTATAGGTAGCCTGATCATCATTCACCAATATGATGTCGGGCTTCCAAAGACGGATCGTATCGATAAAGTTATACATCCGTTCCTCTTCCTCCTCAGCCATATAACACTCGCAGTCGAGATAAAACGTACGGATGTCCGCATTCACCCGATTTTTTCCCAGCTCTTTCCGGATATCTGAGTTTAATTCCAGATAGTTCTTATCATCCCACCGAAAAGATTGGATCACAAGCACACGGCTCCGCTTCGCCTCAGGTTTACACCCCAACGCTAATAAAAGCAGAATAAAAACACCCCCGACATTATTTAAGAATCTCATGTCCAAACTTTAAACAGTAAATGTGACAAAAGTACGACTATTTTCATTATTCACATTCATTAGCTGTATCTTTCTTTTCCCTCTTCCGTTCTAAAATGAATAAATATATAGGGATTGTCAAGGAAAAGCCGTATATTTGTCCATTGGTTGAAAACCTTGTAAACTGTATATTAACAAGATTAATTCTATTAGTAAATGGGAAGAGTATTAGTTATTGGTGCAGGGGGCGTAAGTACCGTTGCTGTTAAGAAAATAGCGATGAATGCGGATGTCTTCACGGATATCATGGTAGCTAGCCGTACGAAAAGTAAATGCGACAAGATCGCCGCCGATATCAAGAACGTGAAAGTGCAAACCGCACAGGTAGACGCAGACAACGTGCAAGAGCTTGTTGCCTTGTTTAACGCCTTCAAACCGGATTTGGTGGTAAATCTGGCCTTACCTTATCAAGATTTGCATATCATGGATGCTTGTCTGGAATACGGTGTTAGCTATTTAGATACGGCCAACTACGAACCGCTTGATGAAGCCAAATATCAATACAGCTGGCAATGGGCCTATAAAGATCGTTTCGAGAAAGCCGGTCTTACCGCTATCTTGGGATGTGGTTTCGATCCGGGGGTTACCGGCGTATATACAGCCTATGCGGCAAAGCATCATTTCGACGAGATACACTATCTGGATATCGTAGACTGCAACGCAGGAGATCACCATAAGGCATTCGCTACCAATTTCAATCCGGAAATCAATATCCGTGAGATTACTCAACGTGGCAAATATTTCGAGGATGGGGAATGGAAGGAGACCGATCCGTTAAGCGTACATAAAGCCTTGAATTATCCGAATGTAGGACCGAAAGAATCGTATTTGATGTATCACGAGGAATTGGAAAGTTTGACCAAAAACTTCCCGACCCTCAAACGGGCTCGTTTCTGGATGACTTTCGGACAGGAATACTTGACTCATCTACGTGTCATCCAAAATATCGGTATGGCTCGTATCGACCCGATCCTTTACAACGGGCAGGAAATCGTTCCGATCCAATTCTTAAAAGCCGTACTGCCGAACCCGGGTGATCTGGGAGAGAATTATACTGGCGAGACTTCCATCGGTTGCCGCATCCGTGGTATCAAGGACGGTAAGGAATTAACTTATTACGTATACAACAACTGTAGCCACCATGCCGCTTATCTAGAGACAGGAGCGCAAGGTGTTAGTTATACCACCGGTGTTCCCGCCATGATCGGCGCCAAATTATTTATGCAAGGCATTTGGAAGAAACCGGGTGTATGGAATGTGGAGGAATTCAATCCGGACCCATTCATGAAAGAGCTAAATGAGCAAGGTTTGCCTTGGCATGAATTGTTTAACATTGACTTAGAATTGTAATATGGCAATACAAATAGGCGATAAGGTTCCCGAGTTTTTGGGAACCGATCAAGACGGTAAAGAGGTAAAGATGAGTGACTATAAAGGGAAAAAAGTAGCGCTCTATTTTTATCCGAAAGATAATACGAGCGGTTGCACGGCGGAAGCATGCAGCTTACGTGACGGCTATCAAGCCTTACAAGCGAAAGGCTTCGAGATCATCGGAGTAAGTAAAGATAGCGCCAAATCGCATCAAGGCTTTATACAAAAGCAAAACTTACCTTTCCGTTTAATAGCGGACACAGACACGGCCTTACAAGAACAGTTTGGTGTGTGGGCTGAGAAAAAAATGTACGGACGTTCATACATGGGGACTCTCCGGACCACCTTTATCATTAACGAGGAAGGTATTGTTACCAATATCATCGGGCCGAAAGAGGTGAAGACAAAAGACCATGCAAATCAAATCCTTAATTTATAAGGGACACATATGGCAAAAGAAGAAAATTTGTTCGAAGAAAAAGCGAAAGAAGAAGGTGGTAAACCAGCCGCTAACACGGATAAGCTAAAAGCTTTACGTGCGGCAATGGATAAAATCGAGAAGAACTACGGAAAAGGTTCGATCATGAAACTGGGCGATGAAAGCATCGAGGATATCGAGGTGATACCGACAGGCTCTATCGCTTTAAACGCAGCGCTGGGCGTAGGTGGATATCCGAAAGGACGTATCGTCGAGATCTATGGTCCGGAATCTTCCGGTAAGACAACGATAGCGATCCATGCGATCGCCGAGGCGCAGAAAAAAGGAGGTATCGCCGCATTTATCGATGCGGAGCATGCTTTTGACCGTTTCTATGCCGAGAAGCTAGGCGTTGATGTAGAGAACCTATGGATCTCCCAGCCGGATAACGGTGAGCAGGCCTTGGAAATAGCCGAGCAATTGATCCGTTCATCCGCCGTAGATATCATTGTTATCGACTCCGTAGCCGCATTGACTCCTAAAGCCGAGATTGAGGGCGATATGGGAGACAGCAAGATGGGTCTGCAAGCTCGTCTAATGTCGCAAGCCCTTCGTAAGTTGACGGCCGCAATCAATAAGACGAATACGACCTGTATCTTCATCAACCAATTGCGTGATAAGATCGGTGTAATGTTCGGAAACCCTGAAACGACGACAGGTGGTAACGCATTGAAATTCTATGCTTCTGTCCGTTTGGATATCCGTAGTATTGGAAAGCTGAAAGATGGTGACGAGATCAAGGGAAACCAAGTGCGTGTGAAAGTTATAAAAAACAAGGTGGCCCCTCCATTCCGCAAGGCAGAGTTCGATATCATGTTCGGTCAAGGTATCTCCCGTTCCGGAGAGATCATCGATCTTGGTTCTGAACTGAATATCATCAAGAAGAGCGGTTCATGGTACAGCTACAATGATACCAAATTGGGACAGGGTCGTGATGCGGCAAAACAATGTGTCGAGGACAATCCCGAATTGGCAGACGAATTATCCGAATTAATATTTGAGGCATTAAAAGCCAACAAGTAATTTGCGGGGGCGGGCAAACCCCGCCCCTATACAAAATTGTAATGAGTAATAAAGACAAATATCGTTTACTTTGCAATACTGAAAAAAATATACCGATCTTCTCACATGACTGGTGGTTGGATACGGTTTGCGGAGAAAAAAAATGGGATGTCTTGCTTATAGAACAAAAGGGAAGGATACAGGCAACCCTCCCCCTTTACATCCCCCATTCCGATATTGTCTCAATGCCTTCTTACACCCAAACGATGGGCCCTTGGTTCGCCGCAAGTTCCTCCGACACGAAATATACGACCGAGTTAGGACGACGTCAAGAACTATGCAAACAATTCACGGAAGAACTAAAACGCTATCCGCACTTCCTGCAAAATTTCAATTATGACATTACGGATTGGCTTCCGTTTTATTGGGCGGGATATAACCAAACGACACGTTATACCTATTTATTAAAAAATATCCGGGATCATCAAGCGGTATGGGAGAATATGAGCCCCAATATCCGGCGAAATATTGCGAAAGCGCAGAATAAATACCATATATCCGTAAAAAAAGGGATTCCTTTGAATGAGTTCCTAGCTGTACAAGCCCAAACATTTGATCGCCAGCATGTACGAATCAAGGAAGACACGAATGTACTGAAAGACTTGATCGCCACTTGCCGGCAAAGAGGACAAGGTGATTTATGGGGAGGTTATGACGAGCAAGGCCATTTACATGCGGCCGCTTTCATCGTATGGCAAGATCGATCGGCTTACTATCTCGCAGGAGGAGGAAATCCGGCCTATAGAGGTTCCGGAGCGCAAAGCTACGTCCTGTGGGAATGTCTTCATTTCGTTTCTCAATTTACGACGGTATTTGATTTCGAAGGGTCTATGCTACCCGGAGTAGAACGTTTCTTCCGCGAGTTCGGAGCTATCCAAACCCCATTTTTCACAATATCTAGGGGGAAATTGAGTTTATTAGACAGAGCACGCATTAAACTAAGCAAATGGGTATGAAAAATCGCACTTTACATTATATAATACGTTTTCTTGTAGGAGATGATGTCCCTAGCGAACTGGTGGAAACGATCGGGTACACGGCTGATCCCAATAAATTCGACCGATATAACGTCGTTATCATTCCATCTGGCTTCTTTGATGGACAAACATACGGGACTCCCGCTTCCTTACCGGAACTCCCCTTGCAAGAGGTTCAAGGTATCCCCTTGTTATTCGGCTCGCCGAAAGAGGAATGGATAAGAGATACATGGGTGGTTCATGCCGATATCATCGCAAGTACTTATTTTCTCATTTCCAGATACGAGGAGATGGTACGGCGTGGACTTCGGGATGAGCATGGAAGATTTCCCGGTAAAGAGTCCTTGCCCTACCGGGCCGGTTTCCTGCATCGTCCGATCGTGGATGAATATCGCATGCTGCTTCATCGTTGGCTGCGCCAATCCCGGTTACGTGTACCCGAGGTAAAAAAGCAAATCCGGAAGATCTACCTCACGCACGACGTAGATTCTCCGACTCTATATCGTTCGTGGAAAGGTTTGATACGGTCTATTAGAGATAGAAGAGGTTTATATAAATCCTTTCAAGGTAAATTCGGTTCCCTTGAGAAAGACCCGTTTTATACCTTCCCTTGGTTTTTCCGCCAGAATAGTATCCTTCAGGACTTGATCGGGAAGGAACAATGTCACCCTATCCTATTTATCCGGAACGGGGGGAAAGCCAAGCACGACAAACCTCATTACGATTTGAGGAATAAAGATATTCGTAAATTGATAAAAAGTGCTTTAGAGCATAATGTAACTATTGGTTTGCATAGTAGCTACCAAGCGGGTACGACTCCCAGCCTTATCCGGAAAGAGAAAACCGGTCTGGAAGATCATATCGGTAAAAATGTTTGGTTCAACCGTCATCATTTCTTGGCAATCCGGGAACCGGAAGATATGGACCAAATAGAGGCTGCTGGGGTTACGGACGATTTCACCATGGGGTACGCCGATGTCTCCGGATTCCGGTTAGGGACTTGCTACCCGGTTCGTTGGATCAATCCGATCACCCGCCGGCTATCTCCTCTCCGACTACATCCGCTTATTATAATGGATTGTACCCTAGAGGAGGAGAAATATATGGGACTGGATTTTAACAGGGCTTTAACCTATTGCCGGAATTTAGTGGAACAAGTAAATAATGTAGGAGGTGAATTGGTTTTACTATGGCATAATGACTCCGTACAAGAAGGGTCCGGAAGTTATTTACGTAAATTATACGCCCAGCTATTAAAAGAATTAGCGAAGCAGTGAAAACAATAAAATCCCTGTATTCAAATAAATCAGAAAGAATGATTACTAATTGTAAAAATATTTTAGTCCTCGCCCCTCATACGGATGATGGGGAACTTGGGTTGGGGGGAACTATCTCACGCCTGATAGAAGATGGTAAAAAAGTGACCTATGTGGCTTTCTCCACCGCACAGCAATCGGTTCCCGAGGGTTTTCCGAAAGATATCTTGAAGACAGAGGTCAAGCAAGCGACCCAGACCTTAGGTATAGAACCGGAAAACCTAATCATATACAATTACGAAGTAAGAAAACTGGGATACGCAAGACAAGAGATATTAGAGGAGTTAATACGCCTGAAAAAAGTATCCGATTTTGACCTAGTCTTCATCCCTAGCTTGCACGACATCCACCAAGATCATACGACGATCGCCCAAGAGGGTCTACGGGCGTTCAAAAACACGAATATATTAGGTTATGAGTTAATCTGGAACAACCTGACATTCAATACACAATGTTTTGTAAGGCTGGAAGAGCGCCATATCGACGCAAAGGTAGAATCATTGAAAGCCTATAAATCGCAAGGAGCGAGAGATTATCTATCCAAGGACTTTATCTATTCATTAGCAAGAGCACGGGGCGTCCAAGCAGGATGTACCTATGCGGAAGCGTTTGAAGTCATTCGTCTATTCTTATAACCCTGATTGAATCCATGAATAAACTCCTTATCATATGTGATATGTTCCCACCCGCTTTCGCCCCCAGAATGGGATATCTATGCAAATATTTGACACGCATGGGATGGGAAGTTACCGTAGTGACAGAATACATAGAAGACAATACATTCGAATTCCTTACGGGGTATGCGGACGTGTATTGCGTCCGCTACTACAAAGCATCAGGAAAGATCTCAAAGCATATCGAATGGATGTGGGTCATGTTTCTAGACATCTTGTTTGGTTATAAAGACATGAAAATAATCAACGCATGTATTCCCTTAATAAAGACCAACCAGTACAAAGGAATATTGTGTAGCACATACCGTACCTTTCCTTTAACCGCCGCCAAGACGTTAGCGATCCATACCAACCTCCCTTTCGTCGTGGATTTACGAGATATTATCGAGCAATACGCCTCCAACGAATATATATCGCATAAATTCCATACATTTTCATGGCTAGACGCATTCATCACAAAGCGATTTCGCAAACGGTTACTTAGAAAGCGGAATAACGCTTTGGAGGTAGCGGATTGTGTCACGACCGTATCGCCTTGGCACGTGGAGGTACTTAAACAATATAATCCCAATGTAAAACTGATTTATAACGGATTCGATCCCGAGTTGTTCTATCCGCAACAAATCAAGACCTCCCGGTTTATCATTACCTATACCGGACGGTTGTTAAGTTTAGCGATCCGAAATCCGGAGTTATTATTTGCGGCCATCGCCCGTCTTACGGAGGACAAGGTCATTATCCCCGAAACTTTTCGAGTTGTATGGTATACCGATCAAGAGTCCCGCTCCATCATCCGCCAAGAGGCCGAACAACATGGGGTGCAATCTTTCATGGATTACCATGAGTATGTACCGGCATCCGATATTCCCCTCATCTTGAACAAAAGCTCGGTGCTGCTTTCCTTGACGAATAAGTTTGACACGTCTGGTCCAAAAGGCTTCATGACAACTAAGTTCTTTGAATCGCTTGCGGTAGAAAAACCCATCTTATGCGTACAGAGTGACGAGGCTTACCTCGCCGAAGCCATCAAGGAGACCCATTCCGGACTGGCCGCAACCCGGGTAGACGAGGTGTACGATTTCTTGAAACATTACTATGAGGAATGGCAGGAAAAAGGATATACGACCTCGCCCGTCAATCGGGATAAGCTATCGAATTATTCCCGGAAAGAGCAAGCTAGCCAATTTGCGCGTATATTTGAGGAGATTTAAGCAGATGGATAAATACCTCAACATAGTATCGTTCAATATACCTTATCCCGCCAATTACGGAGGGGTCATTGATGTGTATTATAAACTGGAGGCCTTGCATGCATGCGGCGTGAAACTCATATTACATTGTTTCGAATATGAACGTCCGCACGCACCGGAATTAGAAAGCATTTGCGACAAGGTTTTCTATTATAAACGCCGTACCGGGGTAATCGCTAATTTAACATGGCTCCCTTACAATGTATATAGCCGTAAAGATCATCGCTTGATCGAGAATCTTTTACAAAATGATTACCCGATCTTATTTGAGGGCCTCCACTCCTGCTATTATATGGACGATCCCCGTTTAAGAAACCGGATGAAGATATTCCGGGAGTGCAATATCGAGCACGATTATTATCGCCACTTGGCAAAGTCTGGCAAAGGATTGGTTCGCAATGCCTTTTTCAAGATCGAGGCCATGCGCTTCCAAGCCTATCAGAAAGTAGCACAGTACGCAAATCTGATAATCGCCGTATCCACGACAGACGCAGACTATTTACGAAAACAATTTCCCAATCAAAGGATCGAGTTCGTTCCTTGTTTCCACGAGAATAACCGGATTACGGCCAAACCGGGAAAATCCGATTATATTTTATATCATGGCAAGTTATCCGTTATCGAGAATGAGCGAGCCGTGTTATTTCTCACCAAGCATGTTTTCAGCCAATTAAAACATACCTGCATAATAGCGGGCATGAACCCGACCCGTTTGATACGAGAGGCAGCCGCCCCTTACCCACATATAAAAGTAGAAGCAAATCCCAGTAAGGAACGTATGGACGCATTGATCCACAACGCACAAATTCATATGCTAATCACATTTCAAGATACCGGCCTAAAACTAAAGCTTTTGAACAGCTTATTCGCCGGAAGGCATACGATTGTCAATCATCTCATGCTAGCGGGTAGCGGATTAGATCCTTTATGCCATATCGCCGATACGCCGGATGAGATGATACGGGCTTGCGAACAATTAATGGCCCTACCTATAGATAAAGAGGCGATAGATAAACGAAAACAATTATTGTTCCCTGCTTTTTCTAATGAAGATCAGGGGATACGTTTATACAAGATGATATATGATGAAAGAGAATAGAAGTGATTTATTACATACATTAACCGAACGTTTGAAAGCGATCGACTATAATAAATTACCTATCAGCGATTATAATAAGCGATACATCGGCAACTTAAAGCCGGCGTTAAGCTATTTCATGCATATATACGCAGATTGCCTACAAAGAGGACTTCAAGCGATACAAACCCCTATCTCCGATGTCACGCTAATCGATTATGGAGGAGGAACCGGCTTCCTTAGTATTCTGGCGAAATCCATAGGAATAGGACAAGTTATTTATATTGATCTTAACCCATCTTCCGTGGAGACGATCCAGCTATTGAAACAAATAATAGGAATAGGCCCCGATACCATACTCCATGGAGATTCAGATGTTCTTGCGGACTGGTGCGCAAGGAACAAAGTCTCCCCCCAACTTTTAATCGCTACGGACCTGATAGAACATGTCTATGATTTATCTTTGTTCTTCAAGGATTTAATCCATATAAACGATTCCATGTATCTACTATTCACGACAGCCTCTACACCATTCAACCCGTATGTCCAACAACGGTTACATAAGATGATGATCGGATGCGAAAGTGGATCTTTGGAATCCCCCAACTATTATACATTACGAGAGCAATTCATAACGAAACTTTGCCCGGCTTTCTCCCCAAAAGAAGTAGAGACATGGGCCCGGCAGACTAGAGGCTTGACCTATCCCGATATCCAAAAAGCGATCGAGAAAAAGAGTTTACCAAGCCCGGAAGACCCATACAATACTTGCGATCCGGCTACAGGTAATTGGGCCGAACGAATCCTTCCCATACAGACTTATGAGGACTTATTGGCACCCTACCAGTTCAAGCTTAAAGTAGAGAAAGGATTTTATAACGCAGACCGAAACAACCCAGTTCTTTCTTTGATATGCAAAGGTATCAACGCATTGATCCGCAACAGCGGCTCCTTTGGTTTTCTATTGGCACCATTCATCATTCTCTCCTGCGGCAAGGAGCGAGCAGATGCCATCTAGAACATATTCACGGGTCAAGTCCTCTGCTTTCAAGATTTGGTCGTTCCACTGCAATAAATCAATATCTATCGGCACACGCCCACAAGATTTATCTTCCGGCTTACGGCCGATGCAGCATTCTATATCTTTCAAGACATCCTTTATTCGCGCCGGACTCTCCTCGCTATACAAAACAGCCACTCGATTCAAAAATGTAGTTGATAATGGACAATCGATCGGTTCCGTATAAACTGGCTGAGAAAACTGTATAAAAACAAAATGAGCACGCAGCATCTCCGCCGCGCGCTCCATATTTTTCTCTTTATCCCAATTAGAGCCTAAGCACAATAGAACCCGGTTTCGTTTATTCTCCATCTCCGGCTAAAAGCGTTTAGTCATTCTTATGATTATTCAAGAATGTATTGATAAAACCGATCAACTTCACGAAAGAAGCGGAAAATTGTCCGGTATCGCTATTACGGATAGAGATAAATTTCTCCTTACCTTCCGTGGTAAATGAAACCTGATACATGATATCCCCTAAATCCCGGTTCGTCTCCTCCTCAAAGCCATAAGAGTCTTTCATCTTAAAGAAATTACATTTTTGCAGAATCGGTTTTAAAGAAGCAAACTCCTCGTCAGTCAATGTCCCCTCCATAATTTTAGGATCTCGTTTCTTGGCGAAATTATCCATATAATAATTATACTCCTCGATACGGAATGTCTTGTCACTATCAAACAGAACCATTAGTTTGTAGTTATCTACACTTTCCATACTATAACTAAAAGAGAAATCCTTCAATTCTTTTTTACAGCCTGTAAAACAAGCAGACAGAAGAACCAATAAGGTGGTGAACAAAGTAATTCGTAGTTTCATTTGTCTAAAGTTGAAATTTGTGGCACAAACATACATAAAATACTCGAAAAACAACCCATGGAAATAAAAAAATACCTATTAGTTGGTATTGGTGGTACGAAGTTTTCAAGCTACCTTCGCGTAACATTTAATAGGACATGAGATTATCAGAACTTCGCACAGGCGATAAAGGTGTTATAGTAAAGGTAATGGGTCGCGGAGCTTTCCGCAAACGCATTATCGAGATGGGATTTATCAGAGGGAAAGAAGTGATCGTTATACAAAACGCTCCGCTCAAAGACCCTATTCACTATCGTGTAATGGGATATGATGTCTCATTGCGACGCTCGGACGCCGCATTGATCGAAGTCGTTAGCGCGGCGGATTTCGAGAAGGAACAAGCTACCTCGGTACAAGATACGAACAGGAGTGCAGACTCTTTTATCCTGCCTTCCGGCAATGAATTGCAAGCCATCGCATTACATAAAGGAAAAACAATTAACGTAGCCTTGGTTGGTAATCCGAACTGCGGAAAGACCTCTCTTTTCAATTTCGCATCCGGAGCACATGAGCATGTGGGTAACTATAGCGGCGTGACCGTAGATGCCAAGGAAGGAACCTTCCAACAGAATGGCTATACATTCCGCATCGTAGATTTACCGGGTACTTACTCCCTATCCGCTTACACGCCGGAAGAATTATACGTGCGTAAGCATTTGAATGAAGAGCAACCAGACGTGGTGATCAATGTTATCGACGCATCCAATCTGGAGCGAAACCTATATTTGACCGCCCAACTGATCGATATGGACGTTCGCATGGTAATCGCCTTAAACATGTATGATGAGCTGGAACGCCATGGTAATAAATTCGATCATGAGTCCTTAGCGAAAATGATCGGGGCACCGATTATCCCGACCGTAAGTAAAACAGGCTTTGGCATAGAGGATTTGTTTAACCGTGTAATCAAGGTATACGAAGAAGAAGATCCTGTCATCCGTCATATCCATATTAATTACGGAGAGTCTTTAGAGAAAGGGATCAGCAACGTTAGGAAGACCTTGAAAAATAGCGTGGATATACCCAAAAGCTTGTCAAAGCGCTATCTATCTATCAAGCTATTAGAGGGAGACCGGGAGATAGAGACATTTATAAAAACGCTGCCCGGTGCCGAAACGATCTTCCAAGAAAGAGACCGTAATACAGCCCTAATAGAAAAGTTATTGCAAGAGGATTGTGAGACCGCATTCACGAACGCACGCTATGGCTTTATTTCCGGAGCGTTGCGTGAGACTTACGAACAAAATATGATCAAAGAGGCAACGAGTACGCAGATCATCGATCTATTCGTCACGCATAAAGTCTTAGGCTTCCCTATCTTTATCCTATTCATGTGGATCATGTTCGAGGCCACTTTCCGTTTGGGAGGCTATCCGATGGAATGGATAGAGGCATTGGTCGAGGTGATCGGTAATTTCGTGCGCAACCATATGTCGGAAGGACCTTTGAAGGATCTTCTCGTGGATGGTATCATCGGTGGCGTGGGAGGTGTTATCGTGTTCCTGCCGAATATCTTGATTCTGTATATGTTCATATCGTTCATGGAAGACTCCGGATATATGGCACGTGCGGCTTTTATCATGGATAAGATCATGCATAAGATGGGACTGCATGGAAAGTCGTTCATCCCTTTAGTGATGGGATTCGGTTGTAATGTTCCTGCTATCATGGCCTCCCGTACGATAGAGAGCCGTAATAGCCGGATGATAACGATGTTGGTAAATCCGTTGATGAGCTGTAGCGCCCGCCTGCCGGTTTATGTATTGCTGACCGGGGCGTTTTTCCCGAAGAACGCCAGCTTTGTGTTATTAGCTTTATATGTATCCGGAATCTTGCTGGCAGTTATCATGGCCCGTCTTTTCAAACGCTTCCTGTTTAACGAGGAGGATGTTCCTTTCGTAATGGAACTCCCCCCCTACCGGATGCCTACCGGCAAATCCATCATGATCCATATGTGGGAGAAAGCGAAACAATACTTGCACAAGATGGGAGGTATCATCTTGGTCGCTTCTATCATCATCTGGTTCCTTGGGTATTTCCCCAGACATTCGGAGAGCGGAGATCAGTTTGATCGCCAGATAGCGGAGATCGAAAATACGGAGTTGGATTCTCAAGAAAAAACAGATACGATAGAGGAGTTAGAACGCTTGAAGGCAATCGACCACCAACAAAATTCGTATATCGGGCGTATCGGCCAGACGATTCAACCGATCTTGGCTCCTTTAGGATTCGATTGGAAAATGAGTGTAAGCCTACTTACCGGTATGGCGGCGAAAGAAGTTGTTGTCAGCACGTTAAGCGTATTATACACAGGGAATGCCGATGATGACAGCCAAGCCCTGTCGGAGCGTTTGAAGCAAGACCGTAACGCGGAAGGTAATTTGGTATTCACACCGCTCATAGCGATTAGCTTAATGCTTTTCGTCTTGATTTATTTTCCGTGCATAGCGACTATATCGGCTATTGTCAACGAGTCTGGCTCATGGAAATGGGGTATATTCGTTATCATTTATACTTGTGTCCTAGCATGGATCGTTTCTTTCATTGTTTATCAAACGGGGAATTTCTTTGTGGGTTTATTCAGCTAAGAACTTTCCTATGTTTTATTTAGTTATATATAGGAGGTAAATTTATAGGTATGTGGCAAGATATAGCAGTTTGCGTTATTGGTATCTCGGTTATCGGATATATCGCATATAAGGTTTATCGAATGCTTACGAAACCGAAATCCAGTGATCCTTGCTGTGGGTGTAGTGGGTGTTCGTTGAAAAAAGAGTTTAGAATGAAGGAATAACAAAATATTTTTTATATTTGCGTTATTCTAATACACCATAGGTTATGAATAACACGGCCTTACAAATATATGCCCTTTTTATCCTGCTGATCTTATCAGTAGGCTGTAAAGATGATTGGAAAAACCTTAACTTGCGTAGCGGAGAGAATGAACCTTTTTATTGGGAAAACAATAAGCTCGCAGCTCAGAGACTAGCGAAAATCATGTACAATAAAACAGATAGTGGAAGTTATGAACGTTTTAAGATCGTCCATATTTCGGATTCTCATTTATCCTCTTGGTCTCCGAGCAATAATTACGAGTTACCTATAAATCTACGACAATCCATCCAATTCGCCAATCAACAAGAACTGCGGATCAATGCGATAACCGCTACGGGTGATTTTATCTCTATTGATAAGAAAAAGAAGGCGAAAGAATATATGCACTCATTTATTCATTACCTTTATGATGAAAATCATGTCCCCACCTTTATTTGTACAGGAAATCATGATAGTAATTCCGAAGAAGAGATAGGCAGTACCTTCTTTTATAAAAACGAGATCAACGAAATATTATTCGCCAACAGTAATTATTCGAAGAATCGAAATAGTGCCGAGAATTATTACTATTCGGATGTAGCAAACCCTCAAGGAGGTACGATCCGTTTCATCGCCCTCGATATGTTAGACCAACCAGCATCCCAATATAATACTTTATCTTACGCATATTTCTCCCAGAAACAAATAGACTGGCTTATAAACACCGCATTAAAAAATGGCATGACAGACCATCATAGCGTCATTATCTTAACTCATTACCCATTTCAACGCCGTAGTGTAAATAACGATACCTATTTATGTGATGGGGATTATGTCCATTCGTGGAATATGATTCCCGAAATCATTGAAGCCTTTCGTACTCGTTCCTTATTAGAAAAAGTATATCCAAATCAATTCAACCTAGACCCCATCAATGTCAAAGCAGATTTCAGTGACCGCAAAGGAGAATTTGTCTGCTATCTAGGTGGACATATCCACTGCAACGCCTATTTTGACGTGACTGGATTAGAAAACGAAAGCACGGAACTCGTTCCACAAAAAATGATCCTTTGTACCAATCAAGCTCCAAGTGAAAAAGGCGTGGTATACAACAGGGTCATACGTGAAGAGGATAGCCTATCAAGTAACAGTTTTTGTATCTATGCTGTAGATACAAAAGAAAAGAAGATTTACATCACCTATTTCGGTGCCTATAAACCTTCTAATGATTGTAACTATCCGGAGATTCATACAATCTCGTATAATTAAAATTTACCGACCTATACAATGATAGATAAAGCCGGTTTCCTCTAACTCTGTCTTGTCATAAATATTACGTCCGTCTAAAATTAAAGGCGTGGACATCAATTTCTTGATAACAGACCAGGAGGGCATACGAAATTCTTTCCATTCCGTAACAAGCAACAGAGCGTCTGCATCTATCACGGTCTCATAAATATCTTTACCATATGAAATCACCCCCACAGGTAAACGTCTTTGAGCCTCGGGCATTGCAACCGGATCATAGGCGGAAATTACACATCCGGCTTCTTTCAACTTTTTGATTAAGACTAGCGAAGGAGCCTCTCGCATATCATCCGTTTCCGGCTTAAATGCCAATCCCCATAAAGCAATTCGCTTACCTTGTATATCTCCTCTAAAATGTTTCATTAATTTACGGAACAATATCGATTTCTGCTCCTCGTTTACGGCTTCCACCGCTTCTAGGATACGCATTTGGTAACCACTGTTGGCTGCGGTCTTCACAAGCGCCTTAACGTCTTTAGGAAAACAAGACCCACCGTATCCACAACCCGCATATAAGAAACGACTACCTATACGGGCATCCGTACCGATTCCTTTACGTACCATATTAACATCCGCCCCAACTATCTCACACAAATTGGCAATATCATTCATAAAACTGATGCGAGTAGCCAACATAGCGTTCGCCGCATATTTTGTCATCTCCGCAGATGGCACATCCATGAAGATTACACGGAAATTATTTAACAAAAAAGGACGATACAATTTCGCCATCAACTTCTGAGCACGATCAGACTCAACCCCAACAACAACCCGGTCTGGACTCATAAAATCCTTGATAGCCGCACCTTCTTTCAAGAATTCAGGATTAGAAGCGATATCAAATTCAATACTCACATCTCGCAAGGCTTGTTCCTCCTTGATCGCTTTCTTGATTTTCTGGGCAGTGCCTACCGGAACCGTACTTTTCGTAACAACCAAGATATATTTATTCATATAGCGTCCTACCGTACGGGCAACCTCAAGCACATACTTCAAGTCTGCGCTACCATCCTCATCGGGAGGTGTACCAACCGCACAAAACAGTACCTCGACCTCATTCAAACATTCTTTTAAATCAGTCATAAAATGAAGACGACCAGCTTGGGAATTGCGTGCCACCATCTCGTCTAGCCCCGGTTCATAGATAGGAACTATGCCTTTCTTTAGATTCTCAATCTTTACCTTATCCACGTCCACACAAAAGACCTCAGTCCCCATTTCCGCAAAACAAGTACCCGTTACCAACCCGACATAGCCTGTACCTACAATCGCTATTTTCATATATATCTATTACTTATGTTTATAGTGCATTTAAAAGAGATACAAAAGTAAGACTATTTCAAGAATTATACATAACTTTGGAAGCTTTTTTGGCATAAGCATGAACTAAAAAAGGAAGTCAATATGAAAATTATCTCTGAAAATCATATTAAGGATTTAGGAATTACGCCTGCGACCTGTGTAGATTGGGCGAAAGAAAGTTTCTCTATAAAAAACAAGGCTCAATTACCCGCAAAAATAAGTGTACACCCCCAAGGTAATGACTTTTTCACTTCCATGCCCTGCCTCTTACCCCAAGAATTCTCTAGGTTTGGAATCAAGGTGGTTCATCGTATTGTAGGTGGCATACCTGCTTTAGGAAGCGATATCCTACTCTATGATTCCAATACGGGAGAACTATTAGCCCTATTGGGTGGAGATTGGATAACCGCTATGCGTACAGGAGCTGTCGCCACTCTCGCTATCCAAACATTAAAAGCGACCGATGCCACTACTTACAGTTTCATCGGCTTAGGAAATACAGCTAGAGCAACTATGTTATGTTTACTTGATAGCCAAAAAAATACGCATCATACAGTTCAGCTATTAAAATATAAGGATCAAGCGGATTCCTTTATAGAGAGATTCGGGGCTTATCCCAATGTTACATTCTCGATCATAGACAATATAGAGAATCTCATATCCAACTCAGATGTTATTATCAGTTGTATAACAGACGCAAGCAACTTGATCTGTCCGAAAAATGACCTATTTAAAGAAGGATGCCTAGTCGTGCCGATACATACGAGAGGATTTCAAAATTGCGATCTCTTTTTCGACAAGGTATATGGCGATGATACCGATCATGTGAAGGGATTCCGTTATTTTTCCCAATTCAAACAATATGCCGAGCTAGAAGACGTTTTATCAGGTAGAACGGCTGGCAGAGAAAATGACCATGAACGGATATTAAGTTACAATATAGGTCTTGGTCTACATGATATTCTATTCGCAAGTAAAATTTATGATAGTTTATCTGCGCAATCTCCAGAGATTAAGATAGAAAGAGAGGTATCAAAATTCTGGATATGATATCGGTTTACATTATATGCAGCGTTTTAGATAATAGAATCATCTTATAAAGACAACCCCTTCTCGGTTATGTACAGTCAAATTGATATTTTGACAGTAAAATCGACAGGGGTATTTGTTTATACAATTAAAAAAGAATAAGATATGCAAGCGATCATATTAGCGGCAGGCATGGGCAAACGCCTTAAAGAGTTGACAAAAAACAACACAAAATGCATGATTAAGGTACATAATCAAACCTTAATCGAACGTATGCTTAAACAACTGGAAGCTCTATCTCTGAAACGTATAATTATCGTGATAGGTTATAAAGGAGAAAAGGTACGTGAGCTTATCGGAGATAAGATAAACAACACTCCTGTTCTTTATGTAGAGAACAATGTATATGATAAAACAAATAATATATACTCGCTATATCTCGCTAAAAACTATCTGGTGGAGGACGAGACAATTCTACTTGAATCCGATCTAATTTTTGAGAACTCCATTCTCAGCAAATTGATAAACCATCCCTATCCAAATTTGGCAGTAGTTGCCAAATACCAAAGTTGGATGGATGGTACCGTCGTACGGCTGGATGAGGATAACAATATATTGAACTTCATCTCAAAGAAAGCGTTTCAATTTTGCCAAAAGGAGTCTTATTACAAGACCGTAAATATATATAAATTCAGTAAGGAATTTTCCACTAATAAGTATATTCCGTTCTTGGAAGCTTATTGTAAAGCCCTCGGTAATAATGAATACTACGAACAAGTTCTAAAGGTAATATCCTTATTAGACAGACCGGATTTAAAGGCCTTGACGATTACAACCGAAAAATGGTATGAGATAGATGACCAACAGGACTTAAATAATGCGGAAGCCTTATTTTCGGAAGGCAAGCAAGCATTATCTTTATACGGCAAACGTTACGGTGGATACTGGCGTTTCCCTATGTTATTGGATTTCTGCTATCTCGTCAACCCTTATTTCCCAAATACCCGATTGAAGGAAGAAATGAAAGCCAATTTCGATACTCTCCTTACCGAATATCCTTCCGGTATGCAAGAAAACGCTCAACTAGCCGCCCGTTATGCGGGAATATCCTCCGAACAAATCATCGTAGGAAACGGAGCGGCCGAGTTAATCAGTGGTTATATGCGTATGACCTCTAAGTATACCACAGGAGTTATATTACCAACATTCGAGGAATACCCGAACCGTTTGGCCCCTAAGCAGCTGGTGTATTATACTCCCAGCAACCGAGACTTCTCTTATACTGCTTTAGACATTATATCTTTCTTTGATAACAAACCGATTGAGCAACTTTTGATAATTAACCCTGATAACCCATCAGGAAATTTATTATCTAAAAATGAGATATTTGCGCTAGTCGAATGGTCCGAACGAAAAGGGATTCGTTTAATCATAGATGAATCTTTCCTTGATTTCGCAAATCCTGAAAATAAACTTTCCCTGTTAGATAAAGAGCTTTTAAACAAATATCCACATTTGATTGTCATTAAGAGCATATCAAAGTCATACGGCGTTCCCGGATTACGATTAGGTTTTTTAGCGTCGGGAAACAAAGATCTCATACGAGCGTTAAAAAAAGATATATCAATTTGGAATATCAACTCCTTCGCAGAATTCTATATGCAGATTTTCATAAAATACAGTGATGACTACGACAAAGCCTGCCATAAATTCTTAAACGAAAGAGAGCGTTTCTTCCAAAATCTACAGGCCGTCTCATATCTTAGGGTTATTCCCTCAGCCGCAAATTATTTCTTATGTGAAGTAACCGATACTTACACATCGGAGGAACTTTGTAGCTCTTTATTGTCGGGAAATAGTATCTTGATAAAAAACTGTGGAACTAAAGCAGGGTTCGAAGGGAAACAATATATCCGAATCGCTATCCGGAATAAGGAAGACAATGATAAGCTAACAGAAGCGTTGACTTCATTGAATAAATAAGGAAATTCAATCCGGTCTTTATTATCATGGAAATAAAAAAGAAGCTCAAGAATCCTATGGTTATAAATTTTATCTCCTTGGCATTGCTCCAAGGAGTTAATTATTTATTACCTTTATTATCATTCCCTTTTCTTTTCAGAGTACTCGGTGTAGAACGCTGGGGGCTCGTGACGTTCGGCTATGCCTTGATGCAATATTTCATTATGTTCACGGATTTTGGCTTTAACCTATCAGCCACGAAATATATCTCTGAGCATAAAACGGATTTAGGTAAAATCAACTCTTACCTAAATAGCACAATGCTTGGACGTTTCTTTTTATGCGGGGTCAGTTTCGCCATACTACTCATCCTGATCACTTGTTTTAATAAGTTTAAATCAGAGTCTTCTTTTTATCTCCTATATTTTGGTATGATCATAGGCAATGTTATGTTCCCTATGTGGTTTTTTCAAGGCATGGAGAATATGAAATACATTACGGTATTCAATATCGTAGCGAAATCATTGAGTTTCCTTCCCTTTTTCATCTTCATTCGAAAACCGGAAAATTATATATACGTACCGATATGCTATAGTTTTGGCTTTATTCTTGCCGGGATCGTTAGTATCTTTATTGTTTACTTCAGAATGGGGATGAAATGGTACTTCACATCGATCGAAGAAGTTAGTAACTCCTTAAAAGATAGTTCCACTTATTTTCTCTCCCGGGCCTCGACCTCTTTGTTCACCACAAGCAACTCGTTTCTATTGGGTTTGATTTGCGGAAACACAGCGGTGGGTTACTATTCGGCAGCAGAGAAGCTATATCAAGCGTACAATCAGTTATTGACACCATTCACTGGGGTTTTATTTCCGCATATAGCGAAAAGTAGAGATGTCTTGTTCTTTAAAAAAGTATTCTATAGAATAACATTCTCCAATTTCTTTTGCGTAACGACCGTACTTTTATTCTCAAGTTATGTATTAAGATTTGTCTATGGGACAGCCGATCCGGATATCTTAGAAGTATTCCGGATACTTGTAATCGCTTGTTTCGTAACCATCCCCTCTATGTTACTAGGATATCCATTTCTGGCGGCCATGGGGCACCCTCTATATACGAACTATACAGTTATGACCACCTCCATGGTACACATCACTGGATTAGCGATCCTATATGTTTGCGGAATGATCGCCCCTATCACGGTAGCAATGATGGTAGTCGTGTCTGAGACACTTCTTTTCCTTTTCCGTATTTGGGGGATACGTAGGTTCGGGCTATTCCGAGCGTAAGAAGCTGAGGCAAATTTGACAAGTGATTTAAGAAAAGACATATCTTAGCTTCATCAACCAAGTATCTTAGGTTCGTTGGCAAAGTATGTTAAGTTACTTTGCCGATGAAGTTAACTTACTTTTTTGCCCAACTTTCCCACAAAACGCAAATTCCCGATAAAAGGTCGTAATAGCCATAAAGATTTAAAAGTTTATGGCTATTACAACATATAGTTCATTGTATTAAAATGCGTGTATTTGGATGCACATTTAAAGTAGTAGAAGAAAATTGCTTTGCGGTCACGTATGCGGTTTCTACACTATCAAGCCCAGTAAACCTAAACAAAGAAAGGCAAGGTCTCACGTCTACTGTTCATAAAACATAGTTCGATGAGCAATCAATATATTGCAACGCAGGATTACCAGATAAATCTAACGACTACAAAGCACAGGATCTACAATCCAAGTTTTGCAGGCTAGGATTACCTTTTATATTCAACATCTTAAGTTGAGAATTTGATGGACACCTCAAGGTTTCCAATAACGGGGAATTACTCGTATCCAAACATTCTATATCCATGTTAGAACATAGAAGATAAATTAAATTAGTTTTCTCGCTCAAGTCTAATTCTTTAATGCCCACCCATTCCATTGTTACCTCTTCCAATGCTCCGCAATCAGCGAACGACAACTCATCTTGATATAAATGATAAATTTTCAAGTATTTAAGAGATTGACATCCATTCAAACGTAAAAAAGCACTAAGATTATAATTATAAAATTCCAGATGCTCAAGGGAAGCACATCCACTAAGATCCAAGCCCGGAAAACTTTCAGTTGTATATAGTTTTAGGCCTCGGATACTTTTATTGAAATCCAAGTAAGCTAATCCATAGCAATCTAAAAACAAATTCGGACAATCACTAACATCAACTTCCCCCGCATTTCCCTCCAACCGGATATTATCAAGGCTCGTACAACCTTTAAACTGTAATGAGGTCAGGAGGCTAGAAGTTATATACAATGATTCCAACGCTGAACAATTCTGGATATCAACAGAAGAAGGTTGGGCATCCGACCGATAAGTCAAATTCCGCAAATTAGGATAAAGACTTCCTTTTAGTTCTTTTATCATCATATTATATACCGTGATACTTTCTAAAGCATGATTCTTACTTAAATCCAAAACACCATCTCCACTATCAATAAATATTTCCTTCAAACGAATACAATCTGATAGGTCTATATTGCCAACGTGTCTACTTTCAAACGTTTCCAAGCCAACACACCCTTCCAAGTTAATCGAATACGCATAATCAGCGGCCAAACTTTTTAAAGACTTACAACCTTTCAAGTTCAATGCATAATTCTTACCTGTAGGAGTAAATTCCTCTAATGCTTCGCAACCACTCAAATCAATATCCATTAAACCAATAGCTCCCGTAAAAGCAATGCGCTTCAAACGTTTATTATTCTTTAAATCTAAGTTTTGGAAACTAGCCCCATCCGAGTAATATGCGATAAATGATAGCTGCTCCAAGGACGGCAAATCATTAAGAATAACTCCTGTTGTCTTTATTTTGAGGCATAAATTCTTTAATTGCTTACAAGCATTTATATCTATCGATTCAAGAACCACCGTAGAACAAGTCAAACTATCTAACTTACAATCTTCGGGAAGCTTCAGATAATTGGTATGGGAATTACATTCCAAGATCTTTAATGCTTTATTCTGACTAAGATCTACAGAATCAACCAGTGCGCAAGTCAATGACTCTAACGAAGTGAAAAACTCAATCCCTTTCATTGATCCGTAAGATTTGAACTCTTCTCCCGGATCCATAATGTAATCTTCCCATTCAGCCCTCCTTTACCAGGAAGAGTTGGGGTCGGATCAGGAATCGGGTCTTCTTTTCCACATCCCACAATAAACACAATCGCAAATACATAGGCAAACCATTTCAATGTTTTCATAATTATCTCCATCTAATATTATTAGATATAAATGGAAAATAGAAACATATATTATCGTATATTCCTTATTTAATATGTAATGTATTTGAAGAAAATATCATTTTACCATTTCTTCTACCTATAGTATAACCAATATCTGATAATCCAGCTGTCGGCATATAACCACATTCTGGAGAATAATTTGAAGTAACAATAAAATCCTCAGACTCATAAACGTCAATTTCACCCTGCCTCGTATCAACAATATATATTGTATGCGGCAGAACGCCTACCAACTAAGCCGTTGAAGTATCAAACGCCATTTTAATATTAGAAGAAAGAATTCGTATCGCACTACACCCTCTAGCCACACAATATTCATTAGTTCTTGATATTGCTCTCAGATTCTCAGGTACAACATCTGTTGTATCCTGCATATTTATAGACAAACATGCTCCATCTCTCACTCCCAAATTAGAATTTAACAAATCTTCATTTGAGCAAGAAACAAATAAAGTCAAACAAAATAAAAATATGCATATAGATAATTTTCCTAAAAGAAAAAAAATTCAATAATATCTCAGTTCTTCATTTTCACCAGATACGAACAAAAAATCTATCAATCAACAATTTACACACTTTCATACAAACCACAAAAAGCAAATAAATGCAAAAAGGATGATGAAACATAGTTTATTCCAAGAATAACCCATAACTTTGTTTCATAATATAAATATGTACAAGTTACTCAACGTACTCTTATAAAAGTATGATACAGTCTTTGATTAATAAACATTTTTTCAATCTGCTTCTTTTCACCTTGACTTTTGGTATATTGTTATACGATGCCATCGGGTTTGATTATACAGATGAAATTTGCGCCTTATTCCTGTTCGTTTTATTCGGTATATATCTGTTTTCCACATCTGACTGGAACTTCAACAAGGGCTTTTTAACAACCATTGGTATTTTCCTGTTCTATTTTTGTTACTCCCTATACATTGGAAGTAATACAAAAACAGCGATAATATCAGATATGTTAATCCAGATCAAGCCTTATCTCGCTTTTTTCTGCGTATACTCAATGATGCCAAGATTTAGCGAATCCCAGAAAAACATCATGAAATCAATATGCCTTGTATTTTGGTTTCTCTTGCTTCTGATGGGACTAGGGAAAGCTGTAGAGCCTAGGATTTTATTCCATCTCATGGGACATCCGGCTTATTATGCGGCGGCTGTTGTATGCGTTTCCCTTTGTTATTTGTATTGCAGTAAGTTCACTAATCTGGATAAGATTACATTTGTTGCTTTATTGTCTATTGGACTAATATCTGGTAGATCTAAATTCTATGGATTTTTCGCTCTAGCCACATTTATCACGTTCTACTTCTCAAATATAAAGCAGTTCAAGCTAGACGCAAAGAATATTACGATCATATTACTAACTATTGTCGCAGTATTATTTGTCGCTAGAGAGAAAATCTATTTCTATTTCTATCAGACATTAACCAGCGAGGTAGACAAAGACATGATCGCCCGGTATGTATTATATGCGACCGCCCCACAGATATTAATAGATTACTTTCCTTTCGGTAGCGGGTTCGCCAGTTTTGGGACTTTCTCCTCAGGAGTGTATTATTCGAGTATCTATTCAAAATATGGAATAGATGGAGTATGGGGTATGAGTAAGGACCACTACAACTTTATAGCAGATACCTACTACCCTTCTTTAGCCCAATTTGGTATTGTAGGGATTATCTTATACATCACTTTTTGGGCTTATATCCTTATGAAGGCAATTAAATTCCATAAAAGGACATATAATATGAAATGCTTATCGATGGTATTGATGATCATTGGTTTCTTTATCATTGAAGGCACTACCGACTCAACATTTACGACGCATAGAGGCTTTTTTGTCCTTATGCTATTAGGTTTAATATTATCAGATTTGAAGAACGGGGTGACAGATGAAGTTCATCCAAATGCAAAAGAGTTACAAGATGAAAATACTTCAGATAAATAAATACTTTTTCAAAAAAGGAGGTGCGGAAACCGTCTTTTTCAACACGATTCAGCTCCTCGAGAGACATGGGCACACAGTTATCCCATTCAGTCTTAAGAATAAGAAGAACGAACCTTCTCCTTATGAGTCGTATTTTGTAGACTATCCAGAACTATCGGAGTCTTCTTTACCCAAGAAAATAAAAAATTTACCGGCTTTTATCTATAATAAAGAAGCCGCACGTAAATTAGAGAAGTTGATCCAAAAGGAGAAACCGGATGTAGCACATATACATCTGATGTTTAATAGTATGTCTGTATCGATCTTACCAGTCCTCAAGAAATACAATATTCCTATTATCATGAGTGTCCACGACTATCGTTTAGTCTGTCCTGCATACACATTCACGGATGGAAAAAGGAATTTTTGTGAGCGTTGTAAGACCGGGAATTACTACAATTGCATAACACACAAATGCTCAAAAGGTAGCCTCATCAACAGTTTCATGTTGAGCATGGATAGTTATTTCCGATCAAAATTCTATTCTCCGATCGATTACATCAATCGATTCATATTTGTCAGCAAATTCTCTATGAATAAGCATATTCAAGTAGAGAACCGATTCAAGGATAGATGTACTTATTTGTATAATTTTACCCCGAAGGTAAAAGATTACAGTTCAACAAAAGGAGATTATATCTTTTTCTTTGGAAGAATATCCGAGGAGAAAGGTATCCTCACCTTATTGAATGCGATCAAGCAAGTTCCTGATATAAAATTAAAATTAGCTGGAACCGGACCTTTATTGGAGCAACTAAAGTCTCAATGCCCTCCAAACGCAGAGTTTCTGGGATTCAAACAAGGAGAAGAACTGCGGGAACTTATTCACAATGCCTCTTTTGTTGTAGTCTCATCCGAATGCTATGAGAATAACCCGATGACAATCATTGAATCCTATATGATAGGAACTCCTGTTATTGGTAGTGATTTGGGAGGAATACCAGAGTTGATTATTGAAAACAAAACCGGATATACATTCAAGCCAAAATCATCCGATGACCTAAAAGAAACGATTACAAAGGCTTGTTCTATATCAGAGGAAGAATATGCGAGAATGTCGGATGAGGCGAAGAAATTCGCAATGGATAACTTCTCAGAAGAAAGCCATTATCAAAAACTCATCAAAAACTATCAACTCATTATCGATCAGAATAAGCGATGAAAAATGTCTATGTATTTGGGACAAGAGGCTTTCCGAATGTACAAGGAGGCGTAGAGAAGCATTGTGAGCAACTTTATCCGGAACTGACTTCTAAATATAACATTTCTATATTCAGAAGGATTCCATTCTTAAAGAAAAATGCGGAAAAGGTATATAAAGGCATACGATTCATAGATCTACCTTCTACACGAATAAAAGGGTTTGAGCCTTTTTTCCATTCATTCTTGTGCACTATATATTGTATTATTAAGAGACCAGATATCGTACATATCCATAACATTGGTCCCGGAATGTTTATACCACTCCTTAAACTCGCTGGGTTGAAAGTTGTCCTTACGTATCATAGCGCAAACTATGAACATAAGAAATGGAATTACATATCCCGAAAAATATTAAAATTCAGCGAATGGATAGCTGTTAATGGTTCTACAGCCGTAATCTTTGTCAATAAAAAGCAAATGTGTCTTTTCAATGATAAAATTCAGCGTAAATCCACTTATATACCGAATGGAGTATATCGCAAGCAACTAGCGACAAGGACTGATTATATAGAGAAACTTGGGTTACAACCTCAAAAATATATTTTAGCTGTTGGACGTATTACACAGGAGAAAGGATTTGATTATCTGATTGATAGCTACGTACAATCTTTACCTCATGACTTCAAGCTCGTTTTAGCTGGAGGAGTAGACCATAGCTCCTCCTATTCGTCCGAGATCAGCGAAAGAGCCCAAAAACAGAATGTAATCATGCCCGGATATGTGGATGGAGAATTTCTAAGGCAATTATACTCCCATGCTAGACTCTTTGTATTACCTTCCTATAATGAAGGTTTCCCATTAGTACTTTTAGAAGCGATGAGTTATCATCTACCTATATTGGCAAGTGATATACCCGCTAATAAATTACTTGAGCTAAATCCAGGGGACTATTTCAAAACAGGGAGTGCTTTGGATTTATCTAAGCACATAAAACAAAAACTGGCTCAAGAATTTACCAGAGTTGACTATCCACTTGACGAGTATACGTGGCAGAATGTCAGCGACAAAGTAACTACAATCTTTGACAAGATATAAAAATATCCCTCAAAATAGCTAAACAGTATTTTGAGGGATATTTTTATATAATTGGCTTTATTTCATGAGCATGTTGCGCAGCCAAACGCTGCTTCTCAGGAGGTGGAGTCATATAATTAGGACCATATAATGTCGTTAAATATACATCTGGTCTATGAGGCGCAAAAAACTTTGAATCCTCAAAGTCTATCTCTACCACAGGAAAGATATCGTCAAATCGAAGATATCTTTTCCACAAGGTATCGAAACCATGACCAAGGCGGCAGTCTGTACCTAATCCCCTATTCTTATCAATAAGCTTCTTCGCAAATTTCATATATTGAAGAACCAGTTTATGGAATACGGGATGAAAAAAAGCCAATATCTTTTTATCTATAGACTCATCCTTGAAATATATCGCATCTAAACTCTTGCATATAAACGTATTATAGACCTTCACCATTTTTTCAAACATAAAAGGCAATTTCTGCTTATGATAACGATCCATAGGAAATATATCTATAAACAATCCTTTCTCGCATTCTTCATCCTCATATCCCGGAGATAATATGAAGCTTTTCTTGTCTCTTACCTTACAGGGTAAAGGTAAATAATGGTAATGAGGGTCGGTCTCTCTGGTCTGCAACATCATATCTTCAGGGAACTCATTCACGGCAATCTTTACAAAACGCTCATAATCCTCACGAATCATGCAGATATCCAAATCATCATCCCAAGGTATGAAACCTTTATGGCGAACCGCTCCTAATAAGGTACCCGAGCACATCCAATAAGAAATATCATGCTTTCGACATATATAATCAATAATCTTAAGCATTCTCAACATCACTAATTGCGCTTGACGCAATACCGTTTCTCCTTCTTGACGATTGTCAGGATATAATTTCGAGAAATCAACAACACTCATAAAATATTACTTAGAATCTTTACTTTGCTTTTTATATTCTTGGATAAGAAGAGACGATTGTCTTCTTACAAATAAGTAAGATATAGGTATCACCAATGTTAAGACCAACATTCCAATAAGCGCAAACAACTTACGAGGACCGACAGGCTTGCTCTTTACATAGGCAGGATCAATCACCCGAGCCTTATCTCTTGTCTGACCTAAAATAAGAGCGGTCTCCTCTCGCTTCTGAAGTAATATCAAATAAACGCCTTGAATAATTTCCTGTCTACGTTTCAACTCTACAAACTGTCTTTCCGCAACCGGATAATTATTCATTTTACTATAAATTTCCTGCTCCTTCGCTTTTACATCCTTTATTGACCGCTGCATTCCTTTTTGAGCATTACCGATGGTTTCTATTACGCTTCCACGTAACTTATCCGCTTGCTCAGTCAAAGTTCCGACCAGCGGGTTATTGATACTCGAATTTTGAATTACGCGTGCACGTTCTAGCAAAACTTCATTATAACTAGTTAACGCACTTCCTTTCTCCCCTTCCTGAGCGGTCAATAAAACAGGTACCAAATTATATTTATTCGCAGGATCTTTCACGAATTCATCCATCATATTGATGACATTGGATTGAGCCTCCAATTCTATCAACTTTGTTTGTAGTTCTTTCATTTGTTCCACATAGAATTGAACGTCATGCTCTATATCCATCAATTGGTTCTTGCTCTTATATTCTTCAATTTGGTTTTCGACAGCGGCAAGTTCCGCTATAATATTCTCAATCCTCCCATCTAAGAAAACCAAAGATTTACGAGCCTCTCCTTTTTTATACGCCTCAGCTTCTTTGTTATAGATCGCAATTAATGTATCTAGCATATCCGTACCCCGATTCTTTTCATAATCAGTGCAACTCAACTCTATTACGTTTGAAGTCTTGGAGCTTCCTTCTATTAAAAATTCTTTCTCCAAATCCTCTGCGACCCACCCCGCAGGATTATATGTAATATCAAGTTTCGCTGAGGTGATATCTTTTTTTCCCGGCGCAAAGTCCAAGGTGAAGTTTCCCATAGGTAACTCAATGGTAGCAGGCAATGATGGAAAACTAAAATGTTTCTTTTTCATATTAACAGACTCCGCTGAAACCTCCGCCTTACCATTTTTTACGAAAACCGAGAACTCCACAGCTTCTGCCAAGCGTGCGTTTGTAGCAGAATCGGCAATCAACTTTAAAGGAGATTCATCATATAAACGATAGCCCAAAGAAAATGGTTCACAATAATCGACATTCACGCCTAATTTCAGAACCATATCCCGAAGCATTTTATTAGAAGTCAATGTCATTAGTTCATCATCAATATTAACGACACCTCCAGAAACAGATCCCAACCCAAAAGATTTCATCAACCCAGCGGCCTCTCCCAATCCAAAGCTACCTCCTCCGAGGTCTTTATCTTCCTGAATCTGGATACGGGCCATCATCTCATATGTACGAGGGTAATAAATCAGATATAAAACCGCAGGGATTATAGAAAACAGGAATACCCCTAAAAATAATTTCCAATGCAATAGATATCTTACGATAATACTTTTAAGTCCGATTGTTTCGTTGTCTTTCACTTCCATCATCTAATTATTATTTAGTAATAGCCAATATAACAGTCGTTATCACAGATACAGCGCTCAAAATTGAGGAGAACACGGTTATACTATATTGTTGGGCTTGACTATAACGGGCGTTTCTCTTCTTCGCATTATTCGGTTCCACATAAACAACATCATTTTGTTGAAGATAATAATAGGGGGAAGTAAATATATCCGGCTCGGTAATATCCAAACGAGCAAACTCCTTTTCTCCATTATTATCTCGTATAACCAAGATGTTCTTACGGTTTGCGTTAATTGTCAAATCACCGACCTGACCGATAGCATCTAAAATTGAAAGACGATCATTTTTCACGGAAATCGCACCCGGCCGAGAGACCTCACCCATCATCGTCACCTTATAATTAACAATCTGTACATTAACCAAAGCATCTTTCACATAAGGGGAGATCATTTCTTGCATTTTATCACTTAACTGTTGCTTGGTCAATCCCGCCACATGGATCTTTCCCAAAACAGGGAAATTTATGTCACCTTCCTGATCAACCAAATACGTTCTTAATTGACCAGAAGAAACCGTCGTAGTCTCACCTTGAGTTGCATAGGCATATACAGGGGGATTAAAGGGAGTAACGACTGTCGGATCCCATGCCGTAACGGTTATCGTAAGTAAGTCATCAGGGCAAATCTTCGAGGTATAAGCTTGATTCATCTTACTCACCTGTTCGGGGGTCAAGGCATCCACTCCTTGGAAATAAACCACATCTTTAGGAACAGAACAAGCCCCTAACAATAAGACAAACAATGCCACTACTGATACTAATTTCACTCTCATAATCTTTGTTTTCTTCAAATAAGGTGCAAATATACGTTTTTTAGTTTGAACATGAGGTCTCAAAAGGACCACAAGTATAAAGATACTTCTATAACGATGCAATTGTCTAGATATTGCTGCATGCTAAATCAAAATTATAGTTGTTTTTACCGCTTTTTCATGATTATTGCGTAAGTTTGTGACAAAACAAAAATATATGATTGAGATAGGAAAATATAACACGCTGAAAATAGTGAAAGACCTTGACTTCGGGGTTTATCTGGATGGCGGTAACGGGGTGGAGATCTTGTTGCCGACTCGTTACGTACCTAAAAACGTGAAGCCCGGGGATGAGGTCGAGGTGTTTATTTATCATGATAATGAAGGGAGGTTGATTGCTACTACCGCACGTCCTCTGGCAACGGTCGGGGAGTTCCAGTTCATGGAAGTAAAAGACGTGAATAATGCTGGCGCATTTTTGGAATGGGGAATCATGAAAGATTTGCTCGTTCCTTTCAAGGAGCAGAAAATGCCGATGAGAGAGGGGAAATGGTACTTGGTCTATGTCCGGCTGGATCATGTGACAGGACGTATCATGGCATCCGCACGTATCGAGAAGTTCTTGAACAATACCCCTATCGATTACGAGCAGAATCAAGAGGTTCAGTTATTGGTAGCCGACGAGACGGATCTTGGCTATAAGGTGATCATCAATAACCAGCATTGGGGATTGATCTATTATAATGAGGTATTCCAACGTCTTGAGAAAGGCGAGCATCTGAAAGGCTATATAAAAGAGGTACGTGAGGATGATAAGATAGATGTGAGCCTAACGCCGCAAGGCTACCAAAAGGTAGAGGGGATCGCCGGCGTCATTCTGGAAGCGATGAAAACACAAGGGGGATACATCCCGGTACACGACAAGAGCGATCCGGACGTGATCTATTCCTTATTCCGCTGTAGCAAGAAAGCTTTCAAACAAGCGATCGGGGCACTCTATAAGCAACATCTTATCACGCTGGAAGATGGCGGGATACGGCTCGTGAACGAGAAGTGACCCATTTATATAAAAAAGTCAATGGAATCCGTTACAGAATCCATTGACTTTTCTTTATAAATCCATTGAGTTAGCGAACGGATTCCATTGACTTTCTAATCCAGCTTCAATACGGCCAGGAACGCTTTTTGCGGAACTTCTACCGTACCGATCTGCTTCATTCGTTTCTTTCCCTCTTTCTGTTTTTCCAGCAATTTACGCTTACGGGAGATATCGCCTCCATAACATTTCGCCGTCACGTCTTTACGGACAGCCTTGATCGTCTCACGAGCGATGATCTTTGCGCCTATCGCCGCTTGGATAGCGATATCGAATTGCTGGCGAGGGATCAACTCTTTCAGTTTCTCGCACATACGACGTCCGAAAGTAACGCTATTATCCACGTGCGTCAATGTAGACAAAGCGTCTACCGGCTCACCGTTCAACAGGATATCTAATTTAGCCAACTTACTGGGACGGAAATCATGTAAATGGTAATCGAAAGAAGCGTACCCTTTTGAAATACTCTTCAACTTATCATAAAAGTCGATTACGATCTCGCCCAACGGCAAGTCATAATGAATCTCGACACGATCACCAGAAATATATTCTTGCTTAAGCAGGACGCCACGCTTACCCAGACAGAGTGTCATGATCGGGCCGATATAGGTAGTGTTCGTGATCACGGAAGCACGGATAAACGGCTCGTCGATATGATCAATCAAGGTCGGGTCCGGCAAGCCTCCCGGATTATGTACCTCGATCTCCTCCCCTTTCTTTGTATGCACGATATAAGAAACGTTCGGTACAGTGGTTATCACATCCATATTGAACTCACGATCCAAACGCTCCTGAACAATCTCCATATGCAACAAGCCCAAGAAACCGCAACGGAACCCAAAACCCAGCGCGGCGGAACTCTCCGGCTGGAAAGTCAAGGAAGCGTCGTTCAACTGTAATTTCTCCAATGACGCACGAAGGTTCTCGAAATCCTCGCTATCGATTGGATAGACACCGGCGAAGACCATCGGCTTCACCTCCTCAAAACCGGCGATCGCGTCTTTAGCCGGGCGAGACACATGAGTGATCGTATCACCGACACGCACCTCCCGGGACGTCTTGATACCGGAAATGATATATCCTACGTCTCCCGTCCGGATCTCCTCACGTGGGCACATATCTAATTTCAATATACCTACCTCGTCGGCGTCATACTCTTTTCCCGTAGCGATAAACTTCACATGGTCACCTTTACGGATCACGCCGTTTACCACCTTGAAGTAAGCGATAATACCACGGAACGGATTAAAGACGGAGTCAAAAATCAAACACTGCAACGGAGCCTCCGGGTCACCTTTCGGAGCCGGGACCTTCTCCACGATCGTATTCAAGATCTCGGTCACTCCCTCGCCTGTCTTTCCGCTCGCCCGTAAGATATCCTCGCGAGGGCAGCCCAACAGTTCCACGATCTGGTCTTCGACCTCCTCCGGCATGGCGCTAGGCAAGTCAATCTTGTTCATCACCGGAATAATCTCTAAGTCATTCTCTATCGCCATATACAGGTTAGAGATGGTTTGCGCCTGAATACCTTGAGCCGCGTCCACGATCAGCAACGCACCCTCGCAGGCGGCGATAGAGCGGGAAACCTCATACGAGAAGTCCACGTGCCCCGGAGTATCGATCAGGTTCAGTATATATTCTTCACCCTTATAATTATACTTCATCTGGATCGCATGGCTCTTGATCGTAATACCACGCTCACGCTCTAAATCCATGTCGTCAAGGACTTGAGCTTGCATGTCTTTACCTTCTACTGTCTTGGTATACTCAAGCAAACGGTCTGCCAAGGTACTTTTCCCATGGTCAATATGAGCAATAATACAGAAATTGCGGATATTCTTCATCTGCTAAATTTATTTTTAGGTACGCGAAGATAGGAAATTTAGCCTAAATACTATACTTTTGGCATACCATTTGTTGTTAATAGTATATGACAATACAAGAAATAAATAAAGCATACAACCGAATTATCGGTTCATTAGACGAAAAGGAGCTAAAGAACGCGTTCGATTTTCTCCAAGGTTTAATAGCGGGAATACGTGAGTACTCATTCCAAGACAGGTTGAACGAGCTACAAGATACTTATAAATATATGTTGCGATACCGGATCGAGGGGGCTAAAGATCCGATGCAAGACCAGATATACAACAACTTGATCGCATCCAGCTATGAGTTCGCGGATATAGTGAAGCACAAGGCCTTATCGGTAGATTCGCCTCTCTCCTTTTATAGCCGTAGGCGAATGATGCAAAAGGAGCTTACCAACTATGACCAGCTCCACAAGGTTTTGAGAAACGCCTCTTTGGTGAAGATAGAGACTCCGACCGGAACCATTACGGAGCAGCAGCAAATCGAATCCGCCACGATCCTATTATTCAATAAGATCTGGACCTCGAATCCTCTCAATAAGGAAGAAATAGCCTCCATCAGGAACCTATTGAATGACCAAGAGTTGCCTTTTATCATCGGTAGCCAAATCGTATCGGCATTAATGTTGGGATTGCAAGTCGCTTTCGATAAGGAGAAACTGCTATTATTATTCGATGCGGCCAATCTCCAAGAAGATGAGATTCGTTACCGTGCGTTGATCGGGATTCTCCTGACGCTCTATACCTATAGGAAACGTACGGCGCTATATCCGCAGATAGCGGATCGACTAGCGGCTTTATCCGAGGGATTTCCTAATTTTACGAAAGCGATCCGAACGATTACCCTTCGTTTTATCCTAGCCCGTGAGACAGAGAAGATCACCCGTAAGCTACAAGACGAGATCATTCCGGAGATGATCAAGCTAGGCCCTAAAATCAGTCAAAAGATAAACTTAAAGGATATCAATCCGGAACTTCTCGGAAACGAGATGAATCCGGAGTGGCAGAATATGTTATCGAACAGCTCCTTAGGGAAGAAAATGGAGGAGTTCAGCGAGCTGCAACAAGAAGGTGCGGACGTAATGCACTCTACTTTCGTGCACCTAAAGCATTTCCCCTTTTTCCGGGAATTGGGTAACTGGTTCATACCATTCACGACCGAGCATTCCGCTTTTGGCAATCAGTTGAGCAAGAATCAAACGGAAAAGGATATGCTAGATTCCATGACTCTTGCGGCATTCATGTGTAATTCCGATAAATATTCCTTATATTTCAGTATGATGCAATTGCCGGATCAAGCCCGTCAAATGATGATGGGACAATTTGGTAGCCAAGCCTCCGAGATGATTCAACAGACGAAGGAGGAATTGATCAGTAAACGGGGAAAACTGGAAATCATATCCGGACAGTACATACAGGACTTGTATCGTTTCTTCAAACTTTATCCGGGACATCTGGATTTTGATGACATATTTACATCTGCGTTAGACTTTCATAACCTGCCAATTTTGCAGCCTTACGTCAGTGATGAGGAAAGTTTGACAACTATAGCGGAGTATTACCTCCGGAAGAATTACTTCCTTGACGCGCTCACGATCTACAATCGCTTATCCGACGCAAATCAAGAAAGTGATATCTTATTCCAGAAAATCGGTTACTGCAAACAAATGAATGGCGATATACAAGGCGCCTTGGAGGCTTATTTACATGCGGATCTTATCAATCCGGACAGTAAATGGGTTATTCGCCGGATCGCCGGTTGTTACCGTACCTTAAAGCAACCGGAAGAAGCGTTGAAATACTATCATCGTTACGAGGCTTTCAATCCGAATGATTTATCGATCCAAATATGTATCGGCCACTGCCATCTTGAACTCAAGAATTATAATGAGGCGCTGAAATATTATTTCAAGGTAGATTATCTGGACAATAAAAGCACGAAGGCTTGGCGTCCGATCGCTTGGTGTTCTTTCTTGACCGGTAAATACGATCAGGCCCGTAATTATTACAAAAAGATCATGGATAATCAACCCAACACCCAAGATTTCTTGAATGCGGGACATACGGAATGGGCATTACAGAATATAAAGGGAGCGCTTGCTTTTTATAAAAAAGCCGTGGAGAAAGAGTCCGGTGATTTCTCGAAGTTCCAAGAGCAGTTCAATCAAGATATCCCCGATCTTCTTGTAGCGGGAATCGAGGAGGCGGAAGTGCCGTTGATGATGGATCAACTCCGGTATTCCTTGAGCGATATATTCTAACTAGTCATCCAACAATTTGAGAAGACAAGAAAAAATATCGTATGAAAGAGATGATACTAAAGACAAAGCGACTCCTATTAAGGGAATTAAAACAAGATGATTTTGATGATATCTGTAAGCTTTTACAAGATCCGATTGTAATGTACGCTTACGAAGGAGCGTTCAGTAAAAAAGAGGTACAAGAATGGCTTGATAAGCAATTAAGGAGGTATCAAAACGATGGCTTTGGCTTATGGGGGATGATAGAGAAAGGCAGCGGAGAGCTTATCGGTCAGTGTGGTCTCACCTATCAAGAATTCAACGGTCAACAGGTTCCGGAGATCGGTTATTTGCTTAGGGCGGAATACTGGCATAAAGGTTATGCTACCGAGGCCGCCATAGCTTGTAAGGAATACGCCTTCAATATCCTTAACTTCGACAAAGTATACTCCATCATACGGGACACAAATATCCCCTCTCAAAAAGTAGCACTAAGAAACGATATGAGGGAAATCGCAAATTTCATAAAACATTATCGCAATATCGATATGCTTCATTTAGTATTCTGCGTGGATAAGTCATAGTTATCAAGCGGAAAGACTGGGATTCGAACCCAGGGAGCGGTTACCCGCTCACCGCATTTCGAGTGCGGATAATACAATTTGATTATCAATTTGTTACAACAGATACTGTAAATACATAGTAAAAACGACATTTATAGTCGTCTTTTTTGATGCAGGTCTATCATCCAGTTAGCCCATTCGTCCGTCCCGTAAGCTGGAATATCAAACCACTCTTTTTCGCTCAAATGAGGCAAGAGTTGCATGATCCGCTCCAGCTCACTCCGGAACCTGAAAACATCCTCTTCCGTTAGCCTTACCGAATAATGCCTCTTGCATTCCTTTAATCCGGGGAAAGCTTGAAGCAAACTCATGATCTCGGTAAAAACGGGAGACTTGCCTTTGTCTATCCTTAACGTGATTCCGGACATTCCTTCTCCCTCTTCTCTAGTTGATATGACAGTAGAGCATTTTCCTGCTCCAAGGCATTACACCGGCTAATAGCATCTTTGAGCTGTTTCCGGAGAGTAGCGATGATTTTGTCTTTATCCTCCATACGTTATATTATTGAAATATTACATCCTGTTCCTGTAATCGATCTGTTCCTGACTCATCGTCCCATGTAAATTTAAATCTATGTGATAGCTTGTGCCCTATGCACAAAATAACAGCAAACTCAACACTTCCCTGAGGAAGTAAACTTGGAATAGGTAACATATTATCAGCAATCAATAGATTTATAGAATTATCCATCTTCAATGACTCCGATTCGAAATTTATATTTAATGCTTTCGCTTTTCCCTTATTATATATCTTCATTCTCCACGCAGAATTACCTCTTCTATCCGTAGTCTTAAAAACATAAGCCTCTATTAATGCCTGCTTTCTTTCTAATTCTTCTTCTTTGCTCTTTTGAAGTTGGTATTCATTCAGCTTTGTTTGCTGATCATTAAGCTGCTCTTGCTGCGCATTCAATTTCTTTTGTTGATTATTTAATCTACGAGTATGGTTCACATACATATAAATACCTCCAATAAAAGTAAATAAGGTTATAAGCCAATCTATATTTTCTACAATACCATCCATTTTTATTTTATATTTTAAGAAAAAACAATTCTATGAAAACAATTGAATATCATATAACGAAATCATTTAATGAAAAGACAGGGGAAATACATCACTCAATTGAATGCAATGGAAAAACGATATATAACTTAGAATTCAAATATTCTGAAACTGGATATGAACCATCTTCTCCTATAGATTATCTTGAAGCTGCACTAAATGGCTCGCAAATAAAGATTGTACCTCAGTACCACGAGGAACTTAACAATATAGCTTTTGAGTTGCATCTATTAAATGCATGCAGCACTGATAATACTAAAAAAAACCTGTCCTTTAAATCAAAAATAAAAGCACTATTAACTAAAGTGTTATCCAAAATCACTTCAATCTAATTGATTTATTACCTTTAAAAGCATCTCTAAACATTTTATTTATATCAGCTTTCAAATCTCCCAGTGCTTCATTTTTCAGACTTTCCAATTCATCATTGATGGCTTCTTGGTTCAATTCAACAAGCTCATCATAACCTCCAAAATACTCTCGACCACAACGAGTACATTTTATATATGTCCTATCTTCATTAGGTTCAAAAGAAGAATCATCACCGCATGTTATACAGCGAAGCTTAACTGATCTATCATAATTTTCTTTCATAATCTACAATTTAATAGTTTAGTTATCATTTTTTTCACTCACAGGCAAAGACATCACATATTTCAAAAGTTCCGGTTTCTTCTCCGACGTACAATTTGATATAATTTGGAGATATAAATCAACGTCTTCTTTACTTATTGGAGATACATATAACTTTTCGGATTTTATGCCCAAAATGTAACTCACAAGCCCATCTATAGGAGTTTTATCAGACGCTGCATTCAACAACTTTAAAGATTTCATGAAAAAAGCCAAAGCATCTTTCCCATGTCCACTATTAAATTGACGAATACCTTCTAACTGTTGAAACAATGCACTTACAGTCAGATCATAATCGCTAATTTTGTCGTGAATTATATTTTCATTCTCTTTTTTTAGTTTACTAATAGTTTCATTAAAGTCTTCTATTTGTCTTTTAACCTCAAACACATTCAATATTTGCCAACCTATTAATATTGTAACTAATAGGCTTTGTACTCCAAGCACAAAACCCCAATAATCCTTAAAATCAATAGGAGCAACTCGATATGACAACATTAGCGCTATAACAGACATCACCAATGCCAATATTGAAACCCAACAATTCCTCATATCTATGATTCAATTTTTACTAATAAAAGCTAATACAGAAATCACAAAAGCCGCAATAGAAAACGCAACCATAATATAGTTATTTAACATAGCTCTAACCTCTGTTTCAATAAGTCCGGTCCTAAGCACACAGAGACCTTCTTCTGTAATCGATATAGATCGCTTATTGTCATCAGATCTTTTCAACCATTTTTCCCTAATTAGATGTTCTTCTATAATATCCCTATCAGTCGGATCACTTGTGAAAGATTTAATATTATTATAATAACGAGCTCTTACAAAACGTCCCACTTTTCTATCTTTCATAGCATATTGAGTAAGTATAATATTACTCTTTGTTCGCCAAAATATGACATCATCGATATTCTTAAGATTATCCATAGTCTACAATTTATATTTCAGTTATTATTTTCTTGTAAAAACATAAGCTAACATTAACTAAGAAACTTATCCTTTATTGCTAAAGTTATCAGGATCCTTTTTAGTTACAGCATCAAACCTACATTTTCGTTTAATTCACTGCGTATGGAGCAAACCCTAAACCAGAGAACTAACTGAAAAAACTTACAACTATTTTTCTGAATCATGTCTTAATAAAGATACTTCTTGTTCCAAAGCAGACTTCTGTTGACATACCAATCTATAGCTTCCTTGAAGATTACGAAAATCATTTTCTATTCTTCTATATTCAACTTTTGACTCACTTAGTTGTTTTTGCATTTCTATAAGTTCTTTATTAAGTTTATTCACTTCTTCTTCACATGAATAATTGCCAAAAGACATATTTTGCTCCAAATATCTCCAAAGAGAAGTAGGCATCATACCCCAATATCTTTCAAATCCAAGATCCAAGATAAAACAAGCAATATGCGCTTCCGAAAATTCATCTCGTGATAATCTTAAGTAAACTTCCTTAGGAGATAATATCGTACTTATAATACCACAATTATCAAAGCAAATATAACTATCATCAATTGCTCTTATGCGATCTTGTAAAAGCTTTTGATTATCAATATTATCATCGAACACAATCAATATTACATTCTTATTCATAGAGATATATTATTTGATAGTTGTTTTAATATGTTGACTCATATCATCTTTCAAATCCTCCCACTTGCCATCCCATCGAATTTCAACTGTAAATCTATATGGTTTACATGATACAGAATAGAGTAAATAATCAATAGTATAGATTGTGTGATTCGATTGGGAAGGATAAGCGATATCCTTTCCTGATATATTTAAAAGGATATTAGATAATGTCCCTTCTCCATTTGGAGCTGAAACATCTTGATTTGGGCCAATACTAAATAATTGATGTATTCTATATCCCGAATTTGGAATTATAACTTTCTTCTGCTTTTTATCGCAATCCCAGTAAGCTTGTTCACATCCTTCAAAATGTATACAAGGTTTCATTTCTTCATCTATTTTCGATGCTATTTTTTCTAAAAACAATTCACATTTTTGAGCACATACATTTCCCTTATTATGAACTTCCAAATAATTATAATATTTACTTGATTTTTGACAAGACCTCTCTGCCAATATATCATCTGAATGAAGTTTAATTTTAAATTTAGGATATGAAATATATTGCTTTATTTTTTCTCCAAACAAAGCAACAAAAACAGCAGCAGCAGTAGCTATTGTTCCTAAAGTTGTAATAAAATAGTAATAATATTCACCAGATGAGATATTCTTACTCCAGTCTATGCTTGGAATAAATATTTTGTATGGAACAATATTTCCTAATACATAGAAAATAATGGCTATTAATATACAGCCAATTATATAAATCCATTTCATTACTATCTATTCTTTATTTCTAACACCCTATCCCCAAACGCTAACTTTATCACATCAGCTTTCACATCACTATCTTCCAACTCCAATTGCAGTATAACTTTTGGGGTAGTTAAGCCTTTTTCTCCGGCAGATTGCTCCGGCACATATCGCTCTGGCCAAGTGAACAAGTCTGTTATAGAAACACCCAAGCAACTTGCGATATTCTCAACTTCGGAAATCTTCAAATCGCGATTTCCCCTTTTCATTACAGAAATTTGGGACTCATCAATACCCATAGCATCAGCCAACGTTCGTTGTTTGATACCCTTTTGAGCCATTATCTTAAATATGTTATCTATTACATTCATACTTATGAAGTTACGCACAATATCTACACGACAACTTGCGAAAAACAAAAGTTTTTATTTAGATTTTCGCAAAAATACTTGTATGTTTCACAAGTTTATTCCATATTTGCACCTGCATTGATTAATAGTAGTTGCGAAAATATAAAGTACAGAATATATATAATAATGTAAGGAGGCAAAAATGGAAAAATTAAACCTACAAGGTCATGAGACTGGCGCTCGTTCGTTCAGAGAGATCTACTTCTCCATGGACAACACGCCGCCTAAGAAGGCTTTCATCAAAAAGATAGCCACCATTACCAAACGATCTGAATCGGCCGTCAGATGTTGGGTAGCGGGAGTCTACCAACCGGACGCATTGGCACAAACAGTAATTGCACAAGAACTTGGCATCCCTGCCAGCGAGTTATTCCCAAAGGAGGATAAGGTATGCGCGCAATAGAATTCTATACCACCCCCTCCGGCGAAGTAACTATCAAAGAGCAGGGACAGCCGGAACGCCAGTTGAAAGAGTCCGATACGGATTTCATTCAAAGTTTCCTTGAGATTTTGGAAGAGTTCTATCCGGAGGCTTATGCGGCACTCCGCAAGTATTACGCCCGTTACGACGGGAATAAATGCTACCGGGATTTCTTGGCTGTACGTAGGTTTATCAAATGCAACTTCGGGCTGTACGATAACATGATAGACGTGGATGAGAACTGGAATTTCAAATTCGAGTTTGTCGGCTGCCCTCTACGAGGAGAATGTGACGGGTTTAAGAAAATCTGTGAACCGAAGTTCAACAGCACATTATCAGACAGTCAACTTAGGGTGATGGAGCTTTGCTACTATGGCAAGAAAGACGAAGAGATTGCGGAAGCGCTTTTTATATCGTCCCACACCGTAAAGAACCACCGGAAGAACGTGTTCCGAAAACTCTCGATACACTCTATGGCGGAGTTTATGCGATATGCGAACGAAAAGAATCTATTTAAAAGCGAATAACCATGCCAACCGAAAACACCTATCAAAGCATACCTTCTTTACGAAAGATCGAGATCGAATACCTTGCTTGGCAAATCACAAGGATGCAAGCGGGTACCCGGGAATTTATCGGGCAAAAGGAAGCGCACCTCCGTTTCGGGAGGCAGAACGTGGAAAGATGGGTCTCGGAAGGTAGGCTACAACGTTACAAGCGACCGGGCAAAATCGAGTACAGGCTGGAAAACCTGTATAAGTGCGCCCTGGATCCATACGACTATTAAATGAATCATTAACATAGCAAGGCACCTTGGCAAGGCGTTGCAAAAGGAAGTTTACGATACCCATCCAACTCGCTATTTCACGGACGGTAAACCGCATTGCTAATAAATCATTGACGTATGAAAACAGATTACTGGAAACTCGCCCAAGCGGTGAGGTGGGGATTTTACATCCTTTTCGGAACGCTCGCCATACTTGGAATCGTGGCTATTTGCCTAGGACATTTCCTGCATATCATCACGACGTCCGGATGTGCGGCAATGGCTTACATGATAGTTAAACATTGGTAACTAATATTTAAAAACATAACATCATGTCGAATCTAATTCAGATCAAAGTAGCTGAGTTGAATCAGCTAGACCCGCTCATGATAGCGGAAGATAACAGGGTAGAACAAAAGTTCATCCAAATGTATAACGCAATCTGGGGTACCGCCCAAGGAGCGCAAATCTACGAGAAAGAGAAATTCAACTTCCGGAAGATCTTACAAGACAAGCCGGAACTGCAAAAATGCACACCGTTATCCCTCTATGGATGCTTTTTGGATATAGCGGTCAACGGCCTGTCACTTGACCCGACAGGACGACCGCACTGTTATATTCTTCCCCGTAGCACGAAGACCGGCTATAAGGATAACAACGGTAGCGATATCTACGAACTACGTGCTTATCTCTCCATCACCGGATATGGCGAGTTAGTCATGCGGCAACATGCCGGACAAGTCCGTTACGTGGATAATCCCGTGGTTTGCTATGAGGGCGATACCTTCTCCCCCGGGTTGATCGACGGCGTAAAGACCGTGACCTACCAAGCGGCATGCCCCCGAAAGTCCAACAAGGTGATAGGTGGTTTCTTACGTATCGTACGCTCCGACGGTACCGTGGACTGGCACTGGATGATGGAAGGCGATATCAAGCGATTGGAAGTGTACAGCTTTAAGAACAACCAGAAATGGAACCCGCAAACCCGGCAGAAAGAAGGGAAGGCCAATGCCCTTTATACCTCTAGCGAAGGAGGTATTGATCCGGGATTCTTGGAAAGCAAGCTTATCAAGCACGCTTTCGACGGATATCCCAAGGTACGCACGGGACAGTTCTCCTCATTCGAGACACAGGAGGAACCGCAAGAGATCGACTACGGACTGGAAGAAACAACCGTTATCCAGCCCAATCAAGCCGGACAGCAACCGCAAGCCCTCCAGCCCCAATCGGAAAATCCTTTACAAGGATTCGGAGAGCAACCGCAAGCGGAACCGATACCCGTATCTGGTATAACAGCCCAAATATCACAAGAAGATGAAGAAGCCGGATTTTAAGAGTTCAATATCAACATTCAAAATTTTATCGACATGGATACACAGAATAACAATTTACCTTTCAAGGCTAACGAGGTCATTAGCATCTTACAGACAGCCCCGGATATTCTCGCCCGCAATGAGGCGTCGGTCTCAGCTTGCACGAACGCAGGGAAAACCCTCTTGGACACGATTGAGGGAAATGGAGGTATCGGCACGGACGAGATCGACACTGCGGTACAAGAATACCTTGCGAAGTCAAAGAAGACCGTAGAGAACATGAACAACCGCCGGAAGCCGTTAACCCAAATGCTAACGGCCATATCCAAACGTTTCACGACACTAGAGGGTTCCATAGACGCCAAATCCAAGGGAACCATCCCTTATCTGCTACAGATGGAGCGTAACAAATACGCCGCCAAGAAGCTGGAAGAGCAAAAACGCCGTGAGGAAGAGGCCCGGCAAAAACAGTTGGCGGAGAACGAGAAAGCCCAATACCGGGCCGACATAACGGTCTTGCTTGATACCACGTACGCCGCCTACGTCGAGAAGCATATCAACGCCTTGAACGGGATTTTCAATCGTGCCTCCCTAGCCACGTATGGGGACGTATGCCGGCAGATCACGCAAACAAGCACCGGTTTCTCATGGACGGATTTCGTGAAAAACGTCGTGGATAACAAACAGACATTCTATATGGACGGTGAGACCCGCAAAGCGATCAAGAACGAGATAGCCATCCTAAAGAAAAAAGAATATTCCGATCGATACGCTTTCGAGATCGAGGGACTGAAACAATCCTTGGTCGACCGCCTCCCATCCCTCCGGAAACAACTGGAGGAGCAAGAGGAAATTCGCAAGACCAACGCAATCGAGGCGGCACGGCTGGAAGAGGAGCGCAAACGGAAAGAGGCGGAAGAACGTCAAAAGGCCGAACTGGAACGTAAGCGCAAGGAAGAGGAAGCGAGAGCCAAGGCGGAGGCAGAGAAAGCCACTGCGGAAGTACAGGCAGCCTTCGATTTCAGCGCCGCCAGTATGTCTCCTACCCCTACCAAGGCAAAGATCAAGAAAAAGATCCAAGTCACCAATCCACAAGGATTCATGCAGGTATACCAGATGTGGTTCATGCGTGAGGGTATCAACATGAGCATGGAGGATCTTGAGAAGATCCATAAGAAGATGATCTCCTATTGCGAGAAAATAGCCAATAAGGACGGTGAGCGAATCCAGTCCGCATTCGTGAAATATGTCGATGATGTAACGGCCAAGTGATATGAGAAAGCTATATCTGTCCTCATGGATAAACTTCGGGAAATACAGGCGTACACCGAGTAATCTAAAAAAAATCCTCGATACGGAAGAGGGCCGCAAATGGTTCCGGTGGCTGATGGATAACACTTACGATTTTGAATTTGACTTCGCAGTCATTGAATACTTAAAACTCAAGGAAGAAGATGCAAGATACGTATTACCAACGGTCTGAGGTCAGCAACTCAGACCTGACAGAACTAAAGAACCTCCTCTATCCCCGTACGCAATACGGGGATAAGGAGAAGGCGTTCAAATTCGGGAGTCTGGTGGATGCGATGCTGACAGAACCCGAACGGGTAAGATATGACAAACATACGGTAGATGACGTATTGTATTCCGGGGAAGATTGGGAACTGGCACAAGCCATGATCAAGTCACTCCGTATGGAAGCCCGACACGATCCCTTATTGGCGCAAGTGCTTGCTAAAGCGGAGACGCAACGGTTCATGGTAAACAAGGGGCAACGTTTCCAATACGGCAACTTTGAATATACGCTCGACACTCGTTGCAAATGGGACTGGTGGCTTCCCACATTCGGATTCGGCGGAGACTTGAAAACTACCTTCGCCAGTTCCCAGAAACAGTTTGACGAGGCGATTGATTTCTTTGATTGGGATCGTTCCCGTGCCTGGTATATGGATATCGCCGGAAGCCGTCAAGATTTCATCTATGGTATCTCCAAGAAGAACCAAAAAGTGTTCAAGGCTTTCATCAGACGGAACGATCTGAGCTACCGGAAAGGGAAAGAGAAATACGAGGAACTAGCCTTCCGGTGGTGGATGCTAATAAGCTAATAGTATGAAGAGTCTAGTTTTAATCCTAATCGACTGGCTAAAGTGCAGGCTGGCAAAGAAATGCCCTATATGCGGAGCTTCCGTACTCGTAAAGAAATTACAGACGCATACGGGAGATACATTCAACGTATATCATTGCGGCAACTGTGGCAACGATTATATCTTAAAATAAAAATCATGAATCTCAATATCACACCGACAGACAAGATATCCAAGGAACTGGCCGCCATAGATGCCTTCCTGAATATCACAATGAGCGAAGACGTACAAGAAGCTGTCCTACGTGGAAACGACCTTGCCGTCTATATCGCCCGAACCGGGAAGCTGTTAGCGGACGCAAAATATCACCTGAACGTGAAAAAGAAATCGGAAGTATTCGACACATTACGGGAAACCGCTTCACGGGCCGGAGCGACCTCAAAGGCCGTAAACGCTATCATCGACAGCCTGTGCAAGGATGAGCAATACCTAGTCGACTGGTGTGATAGATTGAACCGGACTGCGACCCACCAATTGGAATGGTGTCGCACGATAATTAGCAAGGCGAAAGCTGAAATGGCCTTAGCGCCTCAGAGTTATAACAATCCTAAATTTTAAAAGAGCATGGAAGAATTAGTAAAAGAGCAACCCGTGTACGAGATCCAGAAAGTGAAGATCAAGAACAACCAGCTCACGGCGGAGTACACGGAAAAGTTCGTGGAAGCAAACTACAAGAACAACATCCTAAAGGAATCGGAGCAGTTTATCCACCCCGATCTACTGTACGCATTGAACCGGCTTAAGCCACACGTAGTGAAAATCTGTGAGATGCACGAGGCTACATTGGTCAATGTCGCCAATCCCTCCGACGATGACTTGAACGAGAAGCTAAAGAATATCATCGTCACCGGATACAGCAAAGGCGGTAATGATGAATCAGCCGGCGTATCAATCCAAGCGCAAAAACTCCTGAAGAGCGGGCAGATCCTTAACCTCTCCGTCCCATTCACCAAATACGAGGACGAGTCTGGCGACGGGTACCTTTACGGAGCCGAGTTGAAAGAGGCCATCGGTAGATGTAGCTACGAGGTGGACGCTTATCTGTTCGAAGGTAAATATGGCATCAAGCAAGAATCCTTCGATTTCGATACCCCGGAGGAATCGGATATCACGGGCGAGAAGGAAGAGAAGCCTAAGAAACGGGGACGGAAGAAAAAAGAGCAGATCAAGGAGATCGCCGAGGAGGTGAAAGCCTTCGACGAGTTCGCCTAACCAATAATAAAAACAACCGTTATGCAAATCACTTTACAAAACACGGAAAAGGGACAATGCTACGCGGTAAGGTTTGACAGGTACCGCCAGCAGGTCGTTGACAAGCTAAAGACAGCCGTCAGCGTCCGCTGGTGGGACAAGTCTACCGGAGCGTGGATGATCCCGGCCAACAATAAGTGCAAGGCGGAACTAGACCAGCTCACCTATTACGTGAGGCACTTCGAACCCGTCAACTGGGGAGGGAACGAGTCTAAGACCGACGAGGACATAGCCTATCAAATACCGGACATGCCCGAGTTGGACGAGGATCATGGCCTAAAGATACAACCTTACCCCTATCAACTGCAAGGGATCGCACGAGGCTTACAACTAAAACGGTTTATCAATGGGGATGACATGGGCCTCGGCAAGACATTAGAGAGCATCGCTACCATCAACAAAGCTGATGCTTTCCCCTGTCTCGTAATCTGCCCCAATACGGTCAAGATCAACTGGCAACGTGAATGGCACAAGTTCACGGACAAGAAAGCCATGGTATTGACCGATTCGGTACGGACCTCATGGCCATTCTTCTGGCAAACGGGCATGAATCATGTGTTCATCGTGAACTACGAGAGCCTACGGAAGTATTTCGTACGCCGAATCAACAAATCGGAGAAATGGACGCTGAAAGACGTAGAGTTCCATAATACGATCAAGTTGTTCAAGAGCGTGATCATTGACGAATCCCATAAGGTAAAATCAACGGCTACCCAACAAAGCAAGTTTTGCAAAGGTATCACCGCCGGGAAAGAGTGGATCATCCTGTTGACCGGTACCCCTGTCGTAAACAAGCCCAACGACCTTATATGCCAACTCGCTATCATGGACCGGATGAATGATCTCGGAGGCTGGAAATATTTCACGAGCCGCTATTGCTCTGGGCCGCACGGGGCCTCGAACTTGAAAGAGCTCAATTTTATGCTCTGGAAGCATTGTTTCTTCCGGAGGGAAAAATCCAAGGTACTGACTCAATTACCCGACAAGGTACGGCAGATTGTGACCTGCGAAATCACCAACCGCAAGGAATACCAAGACGCCGAGCGTGACTTGGTGGATTATCTGAGACGATATAAGGAGGCCGACGATGAGAAGGTACAAAAATCGCTGAAAGGCGAGGTCATGGTACGAATCGGCATATTGAAGGACATAACGGCCCGGGGTAAGTTGAGAGAGGTGATCGATTTCGTGAAGGATTTTCGGGAGAACGGAAAGAAGATCATCCTCTTCTGCAACCTGCATGAGATCGTAGACCGGCTCCTACAGGCGTTTCCCTCGGCGGTGTGTGTCACCGGACGGCAAGATATGCAACAAAAGCAAGCGGCCATAGACGCTTTCCAACGGAATCCCAAAACGGACGTCATCATCTGCTCCATCAAGGCTGCGGCGGCGGGTATCACGTTGACAGCGTCAAGCAATGTCGCTTTTATCGAGCTACCGTGGACATACGCAGATTGCGACCAAGCCGAGAGCCGGGCGCATCGTATCGGCCAAAAGGACTCCGTGAATTGCTATTACCTGCTTGGCCGCAAGACCATCGACCAGAAACTCTACAGGATCATCGAGGAGAAAAAGCATATAAGCAACGCCGTGCTTGGAGCGGAGGACAATATACAAACAAACATCGTCGATATGATGGCCCGGATATTCGACGAGACCGAGGAGGAGGAATAATCATGGCAGAGGAATACATAGGGATCAACCGCTTGAAAGAACGGGAGGACGCTAATAAATATCCACGAAGGAAATGCGTAAGATGTATCCGTTATCCATGCTTCTCCGGACAAGGAATAGGTACGCACGCCATTAATCTCGCCGCTTATGGATGTAAGGATTATAAAAGTCAAACAAGATTAAAGAATATGTCGCACAATGTAAACAAAGGAGGTTCAGATGCTTAAAATATCATTGTTAATAATCGGAATGATCTCGCTAATATTCATTCTCACGTCTGGAATATCGATTCAGTTCAAGCCATTCCATATATCCCTAGCTTATCCATACTTTGGAACAGGGATGGTATTGATAGCCATTGGTTTCGCCTTGTGCTTCGGCTCGGCTTACTATCATGGAATATCAAATCATGAATATAAAGATGGTTACAGCAAAGGATTCAACGCAGGTATTGAATACATTATCGATTGGGCTAAGAATAAAAAAGAAGGCTAAAGATAACATTTTTATAGCGAGAGATAAAGACTAACAAAGAGAATAAATAAAAAGGCAGCGCCTCACAGCGCCACCCCATTACAGCATGCAACAAATATATCAAATAAAGACAACTATGGCAAGTGAGGCATTGAATAAATATATTAAGAAACGTTACGACAGGTGGCTGGATTACGCTAAGTATCACTGCTCACTTGCCGGAATGAGTAGTGAAGCTATTGACGTATTGAACGAGGTAATGTGTATGCTACTTCAAAAGCCTCTGGAACACCTCTCCCGGCTTATGGAAGCCAAGCAAGGTAAATATACCGAACTTGACTGGTATATCCTGCAAATGATAAAGCTGAACGTTACCTCGGATACGTCTCCCTACCGGCATAAATACAAGCCTATCCCGGTAGATGAGAATGTGGATTGGCGAAGACTGAACATTATTGATGAGCCCGATGATAGTATTGACCGTACCGAGTATATCCGGGAACGGATGCAGGATATCCGGGATATGGTCGACCTGTTAGGGTTGTCCGAAAAAGCCAAACGGATCTTCGCTTGGAAATTTTTTGCAGGAGAATCTTTTGCCGATTGGCCGGGACCGGAAAACAGGAAAGAGTTGTACGAAACCTACAAAAGTGTTTTCAATGCGGTGATGGATAAGAAGGATGGGAAACTACTATTATAAAAAGAGCGTCCAGATAATCGCTCACCCAAACGCCCAACCTTAACTATGAAATAATTTATGTTTTTTTGTTTGTAAACATACAACTTAATTAGATACGTTATCCGCTAAATTGTATATTATTCAGCAGGACTACTCTGTTTCCTGCATTTCTTCCAGTTTCCTCTTCAACCTTTTTCATAAAAAATAATTATGGTCATTCTAAAAGATGTATTATTTCAATAGGTCTATTAACAACAAAAGTAGGTTTCAAACTTAATAATATATCTTTTTCTTTTGTTCCCCATAAACACGCAACACTATCCACTCCTGCAGACAGAGAAGCCTGTATATCTATACCTCTATCCCCAAAAGAAATTGCCTCTTGAGTATTTAGTTCCAAGTAATCAAGTGCTTTAACAAAAGCCTCTGGATTAGGTTTTCTATGACGAACATCATGATAAGCAATGATAACATCATGAGGAATAGAAAAATGGTTCAAAACGTTATTTACATAATTAGATACAGCTGTACTTACCACAGCAACCTTTATTTCATTAATTCTTATAAAATCAAATACAGCCTCAAAACCGTCATAAAGAATAAAAGAAGGTATTAGCTCATTAACTTTTCCCCAGTTTTTACCCCGATAGGGCTCTGCAATACTTGAATCCACCAAAGTTTGATCCAAATCAAATATAATTCCTTTTTTCATTTCAGCATTATTTAAAAGATTCTCAACTCATCATTTTGGTAGTTCAAAACTCCCCCCTGTTGAAGGAATTCGAACAAAACCTCTGCCTTACGAAGAGAGAAAGAACCACGAGAGATAAGCAACTCATTTCCTGCTACATTTTCATTACACTTAACCGACGGTTCTTTATAATTTACCACAGCTAATATTTTATTGTTATTTATAGTCGTTCGAACAGCATGCATTGTTCCACCTTTTATTCCTGTTTGAATAACGATTGTTGCAATTGCCAAACCAGCTTGTAATCTATCTCTTTCCACGAAAGATGTATTATATGCAGGTACACCAAAAAGATATTCAGATAATAACAAACCTCCTTTTTCCAATATTTCTTTTGCAATAAATTCATTTCTTTTTGGCGATATCATTTGTAATCCATGAGCCAAAATAGCGGTAGTAGTTCCATTTACAGAAAGAGCTCCCTTATGTGCTATAGTATCACACCCTAAAGCTAAACCACTTACAATATTGAATCCCTTTTCTGCAAAGTATTTTGCATAATACATTCCTGCTTCTTCTCCTTCTTTAGTTGGATGTCTCGTACCAATAATTGCAATAGATTGCCTATCTTTTATAGAAGATAAATTTCCTTTGTAATTCAATATAAGAGGAGAAGTATCTTCGCCTCTATTTCCAATTAAATTTCTAAGCATAAAAGGATAGTCTTCATCAAACTTAGAAATAATAAAAACATTATTTTTTAACGACTCACCTATAATTTTATTTGACTTATCGACAGCGTATTGAATGTCTAAACGGCTTAGCTCCTTTTTTACTCTAATAAGTTTGTTATTTATACAATTCATTATATAAGTATAAATATCAGCTTCGTCAAATGCTTTATTTTTTACCATACAATTAGCCACAATTTCAGAACTACGACTTCCAAACCCAGGCAACTGTAATAATCTAACAATCAACTCAGTTTCTTTTGATATATACATAATTCTATAAATTTACATTAGCATTCATCTCATGATTTGTCCTTGCAAGACAAAATAAATAACATTTTGCATCAGGCCATTCAGCCTTTATCGTTCTTACCATTTCAGCTACAGTTGTACAAGATGTTGTTATATCGTCAATAATCAAAATATTTTTATTATTCAAATTTTCATCCCTATTTTTAATAAAAAAAACATTTTTTATTTCCTTTTGTCGATCAAGTAAAGTGGGAAGGGTATGTAAAGCCGCCGTAGACCTCGTCTTATTTAACAATTGAGGCAAATACTTGGCGCCAATTGCAGATGCAATATCGTACACATATTCTCTAATCTTCGCACTCTTCAGAGGAACTGTTTCATTATGTCCTAAAACTCTAATAACATAATCAAAAGTTAAACGGCTATTAACAAAAGCCTCGATAGTCATACTTTTTATTAGTTGAAAATCTTCTTCATCTGCTCTATTTTTGAATCTAGCAACTCGAGCCGTCCATGTTGTAGTATCTCCTTGAGGTATATAATAAACCAAATGATATGCCTCTTCCAAACCAGCAGCCTTATACTGCAAATGCTTATTTGATAACGTTTTCAGCTCCATAGTATTTAAATTTATGTCTATTAATTACAAATATAAACATATAAAAACAAATCAAAATATCATTAAGCATTATTAACTTTACACATAAAAAACGCCCTACCCTCACGAGCAAGACGGCTGAAAACCTAAAACACTAATACCATAATACCATGAAAAACACTATTGCTCTAAATATGCAAGGTGTGGTTATGTATATACAAATCACCATATCTTATAATATACCCCCACCCCGATATAAGGAGACAGGCCGGATCGCCCAATACCATATCCACCAATAACACCCAATCCCCACCTACGAACCGGGACCTTTTTCGTTATGTAAACAGTCTTAGGAAACACCTCTATGCTATCCAAGGCAGCGTTATACCCACTTATCCAAGCATGATAGTTCTCCGTTAAGTATTCCTTCTGGCTGATTGGGATAGGAATATATGTGGTATCCCTTATCGTATCACCTTTCACCGTCACTAACACGGGATATGGAATCTCGATTTCCTCTATCTCAATTTCTTTCACCGGAACAGGAATTGAGTCCCTTACCGTATCTACGACAATCACCGTGTCGGTTCGTACTTTTGTCCCTTCATCATTTCCACGGATATGGTAACCAGCGGTGAAACTGGCTACCAAGCACACTAATATTAATATAATCTGCCATGCTCTCATAACAGATTCCACCCTGCAATAACATCCGATATATCCGCTTCTCTCCCATTCTCAAATCGGCTCATCCCTGCCACAATCCGAATCATCTGTTCTCGGTTGTTAATATTGATCGGATCGTCAGCCGGGATTCCTGCGTAGTCAGATACAAATTGAATGTACTTTTCTGTATGGTTCTCTTTCGGTGGTGCCCATCTTCCTATCATCTTGCGGATCGTATCCAGCTTATAGTTCCGGTAATAGTTAGACAAGATTTTAAAACCCGCTCGATAGCCGTGAGCCATCGTTTTAAACTGCTTAAACTCTTTGTCACGGCCCGGATTGACTTCGCCTTGGAATACATCGCTGTTACGTCTGATGTTAAGAGGGTTGTTATTTCTCAGCCCTCTCGGTAATTCATTCTTTTTCATCTTTGCTTTTTTAATTTGTTATGTATATTTGCAAAAAAATACTCACTATGGACTTACAACCTTTTTTCAAATTATTAAACGATGATGATAAGCGCCTCTTAAGGCCTATACTCATTTCTTTGCCATGTTTTTACACTCTCATCTCATTATATTTCCCTGACTTCAACTGCATGAATATTATTAGTGGAATAATAACTACCTTGGGATTAACAATTATTATGACTGGAATTTTTTATTTCCAAATTACATTTATAGACGAATACAACAGAGATACGACATCCAGCATGATCACTTGCTTATTAGTGTTCACGACATTTATAGCCATTTTGTTTGGCTGTTTGTCGAACTTTAGTATTAGCACTCTCTATGCTATTTTTACGGCTATTATTGCCTCTTATATCATTTCTGGCATCCGTCTTTTTAGGCGTAGAAAAAAATCCCAGAAAAAATAATGACACAAAAACATAAACTATAAAAGCTATAAAATCAATTATATAAATTTCCATTTTGCGGTTTGTTTATTAATTAATAACCGTTCTGCGGCTCACGATCGCCACATTTCTTTTTCTCACACCTCTTTAAAGCCAGTTCTATCTTCACGTCCGAGTAGCTCTCTTTTAAGGTGAAAAGCTCGTCCTGCACCTGCCGGAGCCGTCCGGTCTGCTCAACGAACCGTTCCTCCTTCTCAGACAACTGCTTTTGCAAGAACTCGTTATACTCACGCAGGGCCTTGAACTCCTCCACGTCAGCTTGAGCGTCCGCTATACGGGCGTTCGTCTTACGGTTCGCCCACGCACGGATGCCCCATTTTATCCCCTCGATCCCGCCCATCGCACCGATTATCGCCAATATCGTATTCAAATCAACTCCCATAACTCGTTTTCTTTTAATATATACGGGGACTTTTATTTGCCCGCCCCCGATAAAGGCTTATATCCCGTTAAGCGATAGGATCTATTCCCTTTAGCTCATTCCATCTATCTTGGTATTCCTCCCCGGAAAAAGGCTGGTCGAGTATCTTGGAATAAGAGTCGATCGTCTCGGCGGAGAACATCCCCTGCCGATCAAGGTAATCCACCCGCTGTTTCAGGTACCATAACTCATCGTCCGTGAAATCAAAGGACTTGACCCCTGTCATGGCGTCCACGGTCTTGAATGAGATCTCGTATTCCCCGTTACCAACAGGGGTCATAACCACTTCCTTCCGCTCCGAATCCAATAGCTGGACCTTGCCGGAGATAGATATTTTCAAGCCGATATTTTTGCGATTGTCGTACATCGGCAGCACGTTATTGAGTATTAATACCCTGTCTTTCAATGTCAATTTCATATCTATTATTTTTTAAAATTAGTATTTCATACATAAATAACCTGTTTTGTTATCATAATAAACAGGATATAGCTCGGGCGAAGAGCTTAACGCCCCCAATTGCGCGTGTGTCATCATGGAGCCGACATTAATGACAGTTCTCTCCATGGCACCATCGTCATTAAAATACCGGGACTCGACCCGGAAAGCGGAACCCCAACCAGCCTTATGCACGCAGTTAATCCATATCCTCGGATAATTGGTATAAGCGGAACGCCCACACCTCAATGTCAAGATAGGCGGGACACTCATCGCCGTAGCGGAGTCTAATATATCGGTCAGATCAAGTACCGAGTTCACGTAATTCGGATACGTCTGCATTATGACATTACGCAGGTGGTTACCACCATTATCGGTATCTACCGATCTTAGCGTGACTTGTCCGTCGTTGTGGATGGCCAACGCCCCGTTATACATATAATGTCGCTTGGAGAGCATCAATCCGCTAGCGGCCACCAAACCGCTTAGCCCGACCCGGAAAGGGGCTTCATCCCTTCGCTCGTAAGTGCTGCCGACCCATATACGGACAGATCCCGGATCAAGGTTCGAGATATCGCCACCGCTATTACCGTCACTGGCGAAACCGCATGAGACCTCGTAATTACGGTTCATGCACATGATGGAGTTGCTGCCATATACCTTGCCGTCACTGAGCACCTTGAATGTCGGGGAAGCGGGAGGCTCCCCGTTCGCCCCGGAGTTCCCGCCGGACCATATCCTTACGGTACCGCTAGCGGCCATGCCCCCGGTATTACCGAACGCTATCGCCCCCGTGGACACGAGGCCGCCATTGATCTCGGTAATCGTGCAGTCGTACTCGGAGGCGAAAACCCACCCTTCACCATTATAGCGATAGATATTCACGCCGTCTACCCAAAGATCGTTCTTCCGCATTCCCGATCTCGGAGCCGTGGATTGGTAGAACACCTTCGCCTTGTCATTGGCCATGCTCTGGGCATCGTTAGCCGATCCTTGGGCGTTATTGGCAGCGTTACTGGCATTTTCCGCCTCGCTAAGAGCGTCCTGCGCCTTTTTCATGGCTGTATCTGAATACCCTTTCAGCGTATCTTGAATAGCTTTGTTTGCGGCCTCTACGGCTGTGTTAAAAGAGGACATGGCGGTATTGAAGGCCGTGAACTTGGCGTCAACGTCTTTTTTCTCGGCCTCTGTCGCCTTGCCGTCAACGATAGCGGTATTGATGGAGGACAATAGGTTGTCAATCGCCCCGAACAATGTCACCTTCGCGTTCAAAAGCCCGGTCTTGGCCGGGCCGGAGAGATAGGTATTCTCATATAATTTTTTATAAGTGGCCTCGACCTCGGCCTTGGAAACATTGACCGTATTCAGGTATTTCTCGATCGCTACGGCCTCCGTCTCCGTGACTATACCATCCTTGAACGCCCCGTCCACGTAATAGTTCAGGTCCTCCACGGATTTCTTGGCCTCCTTGATAGACTGATCCAATTCCGGCCACTCATCAAGGTTTTTCAGCCCCGAACCGGCGGTAAAGACCATACGCCCATGAAACTCGCCAGAGCCATCCCCCTTATTCAGTATGAAATAGGTATTACCATCCGTCGAGACAATCCTATCCACCGTCACCCGGCCGGGGAGTATCTCCGTGAAACCGTACACGGTAACGAAGGAACGGGCCCCGTCAAACTGGCTCCCCAATAAACCGGTCAAGAAATAATAGTACCCATCCTCCTCGAACTTATGAGGGCTCCCGGACATCTCGAACGTCCCCTTCCCACCGCTCTTGCCGCACTTCGCATAGAGATAGAGTTTCCCGTAATCCCCCAAGTAGGGACTCGTATACGCCCCCATATCCCAATACTGGTATTCGGAAGGCTTATGGGACTCCTTGATATCACTGATGCCCAGCGTCATGTGCTGCAAGATCAAAGCCGGGGCGGTAAACACCCCGGTGTTGTCATCATACCTGAAATCGGGCATGACGGTCACAGGAGCGGTCTTGCTGTTGACGAAACGGAATTGCAGGGACTCATCACCCACCAAGAGCGACATGGTACGTACCCATATCGGGTCTATGCCCTTGGAGTAATTATCGAAGGCCACTTCCAGCATCTCTTGCGCCTCGATAGCGTCACGGTAACGGCGCTTGGTAAACTGTAACGCTTCCTTATACCTCTTGTCATTAACGACCTCCTCGCTCTCCAGCTTGCCCAGCTCATCGGACAGGAAACCGCCTACCGGCGTGTTGGATAGCTCAAGCTCCGGACTGTGGGGCCTATTAATGTGATCCCTCACCCCGGTGATCCGGATCAGGATACCGTCCGGCTGGAACTGGGGATCGCTGAAATCAACATAACCGCCGGGTACCAGCTTGGCGCCGATCGCCAACCAATTCTTCTTGGCCCATATGCCGTCCAGCTCTCCGATGAACGTGAATTGCCGCTCCTCACGCTCGTAAAGGTAGCGTACCGCCTCCCGGAACATGTCCCAGCTCGCCCCGGTCTTGGTGGCGTTGTCGCACACGTAGGCGGCGGGAAGGGATATGTTGAAAACGGCGTACTTGTCGCCGACCTCCGGATACAGGGAAGCGTTCGGCAGCGTCATGCCATCCTGCTCGGACGAGACGATCTCGAACTTACGGCCGTCATGTACATACTTTACATCGAACTCACGGCCCGCCAGACGGCCTGTCTGGAAGATAACCGTCATGGTCTGGCCGGCGATCAGGCAATCCTCGAAATTGAGGTTGGCGGGAACCGATGAGTCATAGAAGTTGTAGAACGTGACATCGTTCCCGTCCGTGTCCTCGCCCGGCTCCGTGTCGGTCTCGCTCACCGTGCCGACCCGGGATGGATATATATCGCTGGCGTCGTAGCTGTCCTCATTATAAGAGGAAAGGGGCCTGTCCGCGCGAGTGACATACATCCCGTCCTTGTCGGTCTTGTACCGTCGGCCTTGGTACTCCAGCTCCTGCGACTTGGGGAGCAGCAAGGTCTGGCTTCCGTAGGCCGAATAATCGATATTCCGCTCGCCACCTTGCACGTAAAGGATCTCAACGGGGAGGTTGTCGCCTTGGTTCGCACGACCTACACCGGGAAGGAATCCGTTACCTTTTCCGTAGGATAGCTTTAGAGGAGCGTCCTTGTAATACTCCACCTTGCGGAGGTTGATAGTTTTGCCCACGATCTCGAACTCCGTGTCGAACTCCTCGGCCAAACGCCCCAATACAGCCCAGCATTTCTCATGGTTGAACGACAACAGTTTCTCCGGGGCCTCGATCACCGTGCCGACCGTCCAGCCGGAATCATAGAGATTGAGGTTGTCCACCAGCAGCTCCATGAACATCCCCGGCGTGGCCGTCATGACGAACTTGAGCTTGTACGGCTTGTCGGACAACAGCTTGTACTTATATTTTTTCAGGATCTCCTCGTTGCCGCCGAAGGTGACGGTATAGTCGAAGACCCTCGTGCCCTCCTTCTTGAAATCCGAAGGGTACCACAGCGTGTACCTTTCCCCCTGATACTCGATATACGCCCCGGTAGGCAGCTCCACGTGATCCACTAGGGAGTAACGCAGCTCCACCTTCTTCGCTTGCGCTATCGCCCGGTAACGATAGCTGTCATCGTCCACCGGGATGTCAAGCAATACCTCGCCCGTCTTATCATAGATACGCATCTCGAACGGTATTTAAAGGGTGTTCGAGACGCTTTCGGGCATACCCAGCAAGGCACGTACCCTCGCCTTGCAGTCGCTTCTGTAACGCTCCAGCTCCTCGAACTCCGCCTCGAACTCGGCCATCCTTGCCGTATCCGAACCTAATTTATTGAGGGTGATCGCCTCCACCCTGTCAGCGGAATATCTCGTGCGTACGAGCCCGGACACGAACCGCTCGTACGTGGCATCCGCGGCCTCTATCAGCGTGCCGCCATCCTCGCACGTGCCGGTATAGGCGTAAGCCGTGCAAGGCTCCGGTTCCGGTTCGCCCCCGTGGCCCTCCGGAACGTGGTTCTCCAAGACCTCCTCGTTCAGGTATAGCAGGTAATGGTTGTCATCGTATTTTACGAATGTCTTTCTCTCCGTGTAAATCGCTCTTGTCTCCATATATTTAAATGTTTTTTAGCCGACCCGGAAGGATCGGCCAAGAGCGATCCCCACGGGTCAAGTGAACCTGAAAAATTTCTTACCGAACTTGTTGGTGAGCACCTTTATCACGGTATCCACCGGCAAGTCCTCGTGAGAGAAGTCCGTGAGCGCCTGATCAATCAAGACGGCGGAACCGGTGAAAGCGTAACGCTCCTCGCCTTTCCATCGGAAACGTATGGCGAGGCACTTCTTTGGCGTGCCGTCCTCGTTTCTCTCGATCTTGCTATCCTCAATCTTATAATCGATCAACTCGATCAGCCTGTCCTCCTCGGGGCCTCTCCGGTCCTCCGGTATTCGGGTATCATAAAGTATATCCTCGAATCTCATTTTCCGGTCGGCCGGGAGATCCTCCCACGGACTTTTTTTATTCCTTATCACCTGTCCCAGTCTTTTCCTTGGTGTTTCCATTCCTAATTTATTTAATAGATTACTCGTATCAGCGTGTTGGATGAAGCCTATACGGGAAGAGGCCCTCTTCCTTATCTCCTCGTCCGGCAAACCCTTCTTTCTCAATCTCGCTATCTGGCGGCAGAGAGCCACCTTGTTACGTTTCCGGACACGGACGTGATCCGGGAAATGCACGTATCCCCCCGTATCGACACCGTCCGTCACGTGCCCGATCTTCCATCTCGGGTTAAGACCGATCCTAAGCTCGTTAGCGTAATAAAGACCGATCCACTCGATGACAAGGTGCAAGAATACGGTGTCCTCATGCAGTATCAGGACATCATCGGCGAGACGGTAGCAGAAATCCAGACGGTTCAGATATCCCTTGAACCTGTCCGAGAGATATTGGATCCCTTTGGATAACTCCTCATAATCATGTTCTGTTTTGGCCGTCGCGATACTTTCCTCGATATATCTTTTCGTGTAGTACTCAACCAAAGCCGGGCATTCCCCGACATGGAAGCACCGCTTCAAATCGTGATCGAAAAGATAAAGATAGACAAGCGAGAAGAACTGCGCCAGCTTCGTGCCGGGAAACATACCGGTATCCCCCTCGACGCTATCGATGATCTCATCAAGCCTTCGCAATAAATGATTATCCTTGATACGTGTCCTGAGCTGGCTTTTCAGTACAGGGTGATTGACGGTCGGATAGAAGTGGTGGATATCGCACAGGAGATAGTCGGTGGTACGTTCCGGATATTTTCTTAAGACCTTCCGGATCATCCTCATGTAGGCGTGGGGACCGCGTCCTCTCACCCCTCCGTAGGTATACGCGGAGAAGGATCTCGTAAAATAATCCTCCACCTCATTGAGCATCGCCCAGTGCTGGACATGATCCGGGAAAGGGAGCATCCCGATAAGACGTTTTTTCGGCTCATGGACGGTCATGAAACGATACGGGGAGGTTACGAACGTCCCGTTTTCAAAAGAGTATAGGAGATCGGAAAGGTTCTTTTCCAAGTCCGCCTCGAACTTTATTATGGCCTTTTTGCCATGCTTGTTCTTGCTGGCATGATCAAAAGCCTTGTAATAGTTTTCTTTCCGGGCTATATCCCCGGAAAAGTCACCTTTTCTCCTCATGGTGTCCCAAGTGTCTTTTAGTGTCCAGTGTCTGCAATCGCCATCGGGTCATGAGCCGTCGGTTTATCAACCTACCGGGACTATACCTTTAGCCTTGATTTTTTGTCCAGTGACAGGGTCTCTCCTCCACTTCTTCTTACTGAATAAATCAGCGGCGTATCCTAGGGGCGACGACCAGTTCACGTTAGCGTTCGAGACCGCATTGTTACCATTGAGGTACGCTAAGCCGGCATTAGCACCGTTGTTCGCATGACCACGACGGAACGGACAGCGAAGGCCGGAACTGGACGTCAGAGAAGACAACCCGCCCAATCAATAGGCGGCACAAATGTAATATTTAATTTTTCATGTGCGACCGCCTTACGGCGGGAAAAATAAAACAGGAACGGAAACAACATGTCAAAGAACTAAGATGCGGCACTTACGTGCCTTGGGTGCCCGGGCGCTTCGCACCCTGATGGACACGATGGACACCCGAACACAATGAACGCTAGTACTGCACGGGCACGGGGCTTACGTCCTCTGCAAAATAGCAGAGGGGCGACGACCAGTACACGCTAGCGTACGAGACCGCACTGCTACCAATGAGGCACGCTAAGCCGGCAGCAGCACCGCTGATCGCATGACCACGACGGAACGGACAGCGAAGGCCGGAAATAGCGTTGTCGTTATACCAACCGTCGCAATAATAGGTGCTGGAGCTGCCGGAGGCGACAGTCGGGGCGGAGCATAGATTCTGCATACTGAGCTCAGTGATATATTTCCAGCCACTGGGATCGTTCTTAGGAACCTTCGCAGCCTTTATCAGACCCTCGATCGAGTTGATGTTGAAAGCCGAGTAAAGGGACGGGGCGACATAATAATCTCCGCTACCGTCGGACAGCTTGTTTATCAAGGAGCCACGCTCGATCAGACCGATATGGCCGTAGAAGTTCTTCAAGCCGAGGAAGCAAGGGACGTGCGCTTGGTGGACGGTACCACCGTCCGAGCCCTTCACGGCGTAGTCGCTCACGCCGACTGAGTCCCCCAACTCGATCCCTACGCTCGTCGGAATAATCGGATAACCACCGTTATGGCTAGACCAAGGATCCCAAGACCACTCGGTAACACCTTTACCGGTACCGCCCTGATATAGGCCATTGGAGTCCTTTACCGGGTTCAACGCGGACTGGCAATCACGGGTACCCATGATAAGGCGGTAGAGATAACCGACGACGCTGTTCGCGACGAACCAGCCGGATTCCCAGCCCTCACCCTTCTTGCGGGCGGCCGTGCCGAAAGCCGCGGCGTTCATGTTCGTGGCAACCATGCCTAGCTGCGTGTTGTGCTTGCCGTCCCTCGTCGCGTCGTTGTTCCCGCCACGATAACGGGGATCGTCGCTGACGACGGAGACCAACGTGCCGCTCGTACGATCCATCACGCCGGCTCCCAAGGCCGACGTACCCCCGGCCGGGATATAATAGTTCAAATGACCCTCGATCGGGGTCGGGCTCACGGCCTCGTAATAATAGGTGGAGTCTACCCACCAAGAGTAGTAGTGGGCGTTCCAGCACCACAGGTAATCGCCCATCGTGCCGTCCAAGGCGGCGGGACTGCCGTCGGCGAAACGATGGTGGTTCGTCGGGTCAAGCTTACGCCGGCTACGGTCAACGGACACGAGGTAGCAGCCCAGACCGATCACGGAGGGAAGATCCCGCAGGAAATCGATATTACCGTAAGCCTCGCCGACTGGCGTGCCCTGACCACGTTTCCAGCGACGGATAGCGACGTGCTTGTTCACGATCGATACCGCGTCGGCGAAAGGGATCTTAACCGACTCGCCCGTTTCCTTGGACACTCCCTCGATCAAATACTTGGAGGGCTGGCTCGTGTCGGCCAAGGGCAGCTGGTCGATCGTCTTGCCGTTATCGAAGGCCGTGATGATAGCGCGTACCTTCTCCTCCTCTGCTGTTGTTAATGACATGACTCTGTATATTAAAATGTTAGACAATTATACCTTTCGTATCCGGCTACCGGATAAAAATCTCATCACGCTACCGGCCTTACGAATGACCGGGGCAGTAACCTCAATGACTATCGTTTGGGACAACGAGGTGTTATGCGACGGGATAACGTGGATCGTGGCCGTGCCGGTCTTACGGACAGTCAAGTTTCCACGTGGGTCCACGTACAACGCATCACCGGAATAAAACGCCTGTTGAAATATCACATTAGGTAATACATAAGCTGGAAAAAGACTCACGGCTATCTTCTGGGCGACGGCATTCCCTAACGTTATCCTCTTGACATATTTCAGCTCCATACGGGTAGGGGCAAGAAGCGCTTGACTCATCAACGATTGCTCGACCGCTTTCATGGAAGCGATCTGCGCATTGCCCTCGGAAATCATCGCCTCAGCCTCGACAGCGGCAGCCAAAGCCTCATCAGATGCTCGACCGGCCAAATCAGCCTGTTTCCCAGCCTCCAACGCTTTAGCGTTAGCCAAACCCGCAGCAGAGATAGCGTTCCTCGTGGCCTCGATAGCCTTATTCGCCTCCGCAAGGGCGGTCTTGGCCGCTTCCGTTGCCTGCGTACCACGGGCGATACATTTCCACCAAGCCGTATCGGTCAAGGGGTGGTTCTTGTTTCCGTCCTTGACACAGAGGTAGCAGCTATCATCCGTGACGACGAAATCGAAGGTGTTGTACGTACTCGCCGTGGCATAAACGCCCTTATCGACGAACGCCACCTTCCCCAATACTATCTGACTCATTATAATTCCTCCTTCCTTTTTTTGGTCATACGTTCAAATACAGCTCACCGGTCTCTTGGTTGAGCTTGACAAGGTTTGGTGACACCTCGTCCTCGTAGGACATCACCAGCGTCATGTCGGTGGGGTTGATCGTGAAGGTCGGGTACAAGACGCCTCCCTTAGCGAGGATGCCCGTATCGACATACCTGTCCCCATCCAGATCCCATTTCCACCAGTTGCCGTTATCGCCAACCTTCCACGGGTGGTCGGCCAGCTCTTGCGCACGGTCACCCTGTGTCTTGGCGAAGTTACCCTGCGTGTTGGCGTAAGAAGCTTTCTCATTCGCCAATTTCGCCGCGTCATTTGCGTTTTTAGTTGCGATTTCGGTATCTTCCTTGATCTTCTCTAACCCATCGTGAGCGGCATTAGCGTTAGCCGCGGCTTTATTGGCTAAATCAGCTGCGGTATTAGCCTTACCGGTTGCGGTATTGGCGTTCCCTGTCGCGGTGATGGCGTTCGCCGTGGCCGTATTGGCCTTTGACGTGGCCGCCTCGGCGTTCAGCTTGGCGGTGTTGGCATTGGAGGCCGCCGTATTGGCCGCCTTAGTGGCGGCACGGGCGTTGGAGATCTCCGTGAGCATGTTCTCGTAAGCCGTCTGGATGGTTCCGAGGCTCACCTTCACGCTGGTTTGTATGCCGTCTATGATCTTGCAACCGATCGTGTACAGACCGGTAAGGCTGTCAGCCAGCGTGAGTTCTGATATTTTCTTTTTCTTAATCGGCATATATGTTCAAGTCTATGTAATACTCCCCATCCTCCGTGACCACCAGTTCCCCGGCCTCGGTAGCCAGCAGGTAATCGATACCATCCATCCGGAACACCGTGAACTCCAGCGTGAGGTTGAATGTCACCACCATACGCCCCCGGAGGCTCTCAAGCTTCCAGCCGGACGTCCTCTTGTAGTAGCAGGGGTATTCCTCCACGTTGTAATCCACGTACAGCGAACGCTCGCCCGGCTGGATCAAGGCATCCAACAGGGCGTCGTAACAACTCCAGAATGTCGTCATTGAGCCGGCGATGAGACAGCATTTAAGAGTGACCTCCTTGCTATTATACACCACCTTGCCGGCATCGTAGATCCTACCGTCAACGTCCAGTACCGTACGGGACAGGTTAGTCTTCACGGTCGGAGATCTCATGATCTCGTCCCGGCCCTCCGTCACCATCACGCCGTATCGATCCAAGGGTACGCCGTCCAGCTCGTACTCGGATGGAGGAACATACGCTCTACCCTCCGGGATCGCCACGGACGAGGGTCTTACGGGCTGATCCTCGGCGAACCGTAACGTGAAGGCCTCCAACGTGTCCCAATCCTCATATGCCGGGCTCTGGATGAGTCGCAAGCTCCACTCCCTGCCCAGCGAGGGGATACGGAAGAGGTGATACCCGGACTTCGATAGGTGCTCAACGAGAGCGCCGGCGGATCTTCCGTCCACGCTGCGGACGAACGTGATGTTGAGCTCCCGTGGTTTCAAGGTGGGCTTTTCCAGGTCCGGCTCTATGCCGTCCTCGTCCGGCCAGTCGTTCCTGTCCGGCTCCACCAGCTCGGGGAAAGGCAGGAGGCCGTCGTAACCTCCCTCCGTGATCCATACGCCGAAATCGGTGTAGGCGTCCTTGCCGTCTATGTATAACTCATCCCTCATAATATCACCACAGTATCATCCTTGTTTATCTCAACCTCTCCCCCGATATTCACCAGCAGGATCACGGCGTAGTCGCTCGCCACGACCCTAGCCTTGCCGCCGTGCATGAGGATCACCTTGTGAACACGCTCGTTATCGTCTATCGTTATCACCGCATCCGTATCACCTATCACGGCGATATTGCCGGGATTGGTTACGTACACGTGGCCGGAGTCAACGTACACCCCGTAGGGCATCACGTGACCGGCCATGCCACGGAACATGTCTAACGACGGGAAATCATTCTCCGCGCAAAACTCACGCCCCTGCGGGCTGAAGAACAGCCACACGAGGCTTCTCCAGTCCGTCACCCCGTTAGAACCACTGCATGCCCCGAGCGAGAGGGCCGATTTGATTATGTCGTTAACCGTCTCCATCATTATCTTGATCTCATTAATATCCCCTTGTCGTTAATAGTCTTTATACCGGAGGCCGCCGACTTGGTATTGGCCTCTATCTTCTCGGATAGGGCCTCTATACGTCCGGAGATCTCCGCTACCTTGGCCGTGTTCTCCGACACCTTCCCGGACAGGTCCTTGATCGCCTCCACGTTCTTCCAGCCCCTTGTCTGGAGGTCGTAGATGAAGCGCATCTGGTCGGCTATACCCGTCACTTGCACCAACGTCCTATCTAAAAATATAAGTTGGGTCGACATCTTACCGTCTATAACATCCGCGGAGTCCTGGGAGATGGAACCAACACCTTTGGACGAGGCCGTACGCCCGTCGTCCTCCTCTACCGCATTACCGGTATTGAAATATTTGTCGGCCCAACCAAACTTACGGTCGAGGTCGTCGGCCAGCTCCTGCGCCTTCCGATCCAGATAATCCTGTTCCCAGTCGCTGATATAATCGTCGGACCAGAACTCGAGCAGCTTCTCCCGGATCTCTTTCATGGGATCGGATGCGGCGGCCTTGATCGACTCCGTGACCATGTTCCTTATCATCTTCCTCACGAGATCCTTGGCCGATCGCGCCTTGTCCTCCCCGGCGGCCCACGCGTCGGCGTAAGCGTTGGCGAAATCGTCGATCGCCGATTTTATGTCACTACCGAAAATGGCGTCCTTGCCGGCCTCCTTGTTATCCGCTATGGTGTTATTGATCTCGTCTATCTGGTCCCGCCACTCCTTGATACGGTCATTGTCGGTTTTCTTCTTGTCCTGTTCCTCTCTGATCTGTTGCTGGATAAGGATCTTCTGTTGCTCCAGCAACTTGTTGTTCTGCTCAATCATTTTGGAAGCATCCTTTGAATAGGCCTTCTCGATTGACTTTTCCAACTTACCGTAAGATTTATCCAATGTATCAATTTGATCCTGCAACCGCTGGATACGTTTCTCGTTCTTCTTGTCATGGATTTTGGCGATGGCACCAGCCAAAGAGGTAACTACGCCAATGGCAGCACCGGCAGACGCACCAATCGGTCCGAACATGGAACCGGCTTTCGCACCGTTCATTGCAGAACTTACAGTGTCCATAGCCACACTGAAGCCTTCGGCTATCCCGCCGAATACACCACCGAACGAATCTCCGAGCTTCGAAAACGTATCAGAAAGGGACTGTCCGGCCTGCATGATCTCATTCATGCCCTCTCCTATTTCCGCCAAACCCTCTTTTAACTTCTTAGCATCATTTTCTGAGGTAAATACTTTTTTCAGGCCATTTGACACTTTATTAAAAGAGGTTTCCATTTGGTCAGCTTCAAGGCGAACGTTGGCTATTTCATCTTTGATAGCCTTCAACTGATCCGGAGATTTACGAAGCACATCAAACTGTTCTTTGGTAATACCAAATGAATTATCAGAGGAATATTCCCCTCTTTCAAGAAAAGACAAGAATTTTTCCGCTTCATCCGCAATTGCACGAATAGAGGTGATATTCCTTTTACTCATATCATCAAACAACCGGGTGATGATGGAGGTGCTCTTTTGGGCTTCATTATCCACGTCTGCCAATTCCTCTTTCATACCTTCCGCAAGAGAAAGCCGTTCTCCTTCCGTCGTAGCCTTGGCTATCTTCTCGTTATAAAGAGCCGTGATAGCATCTCTCTTATCAAGATAAGAACCGTATTCTTTCAGATACTCGTTCATGGCACGTTTCTCCTCCTCCAGTTGTTCCTTACTCACATTAGAGGTCGATCGCTCCCGTTTGACGTATGAGTTCACCAAGGCTGTACGAATCTCCACGGTCTGTTCCTTAGTCAGTTTGCCGCCTTGAGCGTCTTTCCACTCTTTTTCCTTGGTAAGTATGGCGGCGATCTCATTGTCATAGTCTAGGTTTATCTGGGCGATCTTCTTTGCGGAGCCTTCTTTCATCAGATCGATCTCGGATTGCTGGTTCTGCCGGCGGAGGGATAGGAGTTCGTCTTGAAGCTTTTTTCGCTTTTCTAGTTCCTTTTTATCAATAGGTGTAGCTATTTTCGCCTTTTCCTCCTCTTGTTGGCTACTAGCTAACGCCTCCGCCTTCGTACGAGCCTTCAATCCTTGTACGACTATCTCAACCGCTTTATCATGCTCAATCTTCAACTGCTCGTTCCGTTTTCGTAAACGACGTAACTCAAATGCCTCTGAAAAGCTGGTATCAATCCAACTTTTCTTGTCTAGCTGGGAGATTCGATGGTTATTTTTTGCAATTTCATCCTCTATGGAGTTTACGGTAGCGCGCTGTTGGGCCATGGTTCGCTCATCTATCGATTTAGAAAGCATCTTATTAGCCTCCGTCATATCCATCAACATGAACTTTTGCAAGGATAGATTTTTCAGTTCATCCGGATAGAGGGCTTGTAATTTCTCGTATGCCTCCACTTTCTGTAACATGGACTTGTTATCGTCGCGCAAAGCATTCAATAGTTCATCCGTTTGAGATCTCATGCCTTCTATCCAGTCCTTCATCTCTGCGACCCTCTTGTTATGGGAATCCAACGCCTTCTCTGATGCCGTCGCCTGTGTCGCGAGCTTGAAGATCGCATACCCAAGGGCCGTAACACCCGCCACGGCCAAGACATACGGATTCGCAAGGGCAGCTTTTCCGGCGGCCAACATTGCGACAGCCTGTTTTTTCAAAGCACCTGTAAGCAGCGCGGTTGCGGTCGTATGCTGAATCGTCGCCAGTCTGCTCAAAGCTGATGTCTTGATATAAGATCGTTGCGCCACTTGAACCAACAAAATAGCTGTTTTATAAGAAAGAAACGCTCCCGCCGCATTTTTCACCAATGCCTCAACCCTCGATATCGTCCCCTCGATATCATTGTTTTCAAAAGCCTCATTAAACGCCTTGGCGATATCTGACACCTCTTTCAATATCCTCTCTCCCATTGGGCGCAAATAAGCCTGTACATTATTCGCCAACAACGTGAGCTGATTATCGGCGGCGTCAGCCATCTTCTCAAACGCAGCCTCTGTCGCACCCAAGGAGCCCTGCAACTCTCCCAAATCATTTGCTGCCGCCTTTGCATTCTTTCCAGTCAAAGCCAGTGTAGCGGCCAGGCCTTCATCCGTGCCAAGCATTTCCTTCATCTTGGAAGCGGAACCACCAGCCTTCTCATAAATCAATTGTAATGCCTCTTGGAAAGTACGACCTTGGAAAGCGGCGTCTCCAAGTTCTCCGGCGGTTCCTTGGATAGCGGCACGGATCTGTGTCATAGCCTGCGCCGTCGGCGTTCCTTGCTTGGTCAATGAAGCGACAGCACCCAACACTTGGTCGATACTAATCCCATACGCAGCCGCAATAGGAGCAACTTGGGCTATGGAGGCTCCCAATTCGCCAAATGTAGTCTTACCCAACCGGACGGTTGTAAAAAGCTGGTCCGAGACCGTACCGGCTTCCTCCGCAGACATCTTATAAGCATTCAGGATCGTTGTAATAGCATCAGCTGCCGTCTCGGTTTCCGTAAGCCCTCCCACGGCAGCTTTAGCCGAAACTTCTAGGATCTTCATGCCATCCGCCCCGTCATGTCCGGCGGAAACAATGCTATATAACGCCTTGGCGGCCTCCGGAGCCTTGATCGGTATCTCTTGGGTTATGGACATGACCTGATTCATGAAACCGGTCATATCATCCGTTACCTGCGTGGAAATGGTCGCTACTTCCAGCATGTTCTTCCGGAACTCCTTCTCGAAGTCGTATGAGCTCTTCGCGGCCTTGGCGAACGCCGTCGCCGCGCTGATACCGATACCACCGAATACGTCAAAAGACGTGATCTCACCGGCCAAGGTCTTGATAATCCCCATCGCTTCCCGTGTTCCCTCGTACATGCCGGAGTTATCAAGACCAGTAGCCATAAATAAGGCTCCATCCCTATTTCTGATTCCCATAATGCGTTTATGGTAAAATATAGGATAGCCTTTCATGTGAGACTGTCAACCGTTAAAAATTCACTTATAAGTTATCTTTTTCGACATTTTCTTTTGCCTTGTCGCTTTTTCTTCGTTCTTTTGTAAAAAGAAAAAATTCATCGTGGAACTTGAGATTGTCAAAATAAAGCAACTGTCAGGAAAGAAGACTCAAATATATTCTGTCATTCTCAATCAAGAGGATCAGAGCGTTTTTGAACAATTTCTTCAGAACAACTATTCTGGATATCCAACCGAAATAGAAGATATCGTATCTAAGTTGAAAATTATGGCTACAAAAACGGGGGCAGCCGAACACTTTTTCAAGCTAAATGAAGGGAAACCGGGAGATGGTGTTTGCGCTCTATTTGATAGTCCTGACAAAAAATTAAGAATCTATTGTATTCGATTTGCTAACGTTGCTATCATTGTTGGAGGTGGAGGATACAAACCCAAAAACATTAGAGCTTATCAAGAAAGTCCCGCCTTAAAAAAAGAAGCTGAAATGGTGATTCAAATATCCAAAATCATATCAAAAGCTATTAAAAACAAAGATATACATCTCGACGATAATGGATTTTTCTTAGGTAATTTAAAATTGAAGGAGGAATAAATATGAATAACACATCTATTTTAGACACTGTACTTAGCAATATAGATAAAAAAAGAGCTAAGAACATGGAAAGACGTATGATGCTTGCTGTAAAAATTGCGGAAGGTATCAAAAGGAAAGGTCTATCCCAAAAGGAATTTGCAGAGAAAATGTGTAAACGTCCCTCTGAGATATCCAAATGGTTAAGAGGAGACCACAACTTTACAACCAGCACTCTTTTTGATATTGAAGATGTTTTGAATATCCATCTTATAGATATCAACGAATATTCTCATGCAGCTTGTCCGGCCTCGATATAATAAAAAAATGAATGGAACACCCCCTGCGGGAGTAACAATGATTAATGCACACGGTATCCTCCTTTTCGTAGGAGGGAAGGAATATTATCTATCGTATGACAGATACCCTTGGTTCAGAAATGCAAAAGTATCGGATGTATTGGACGTGACCATACCGGACGAGGATTCGTTGCGTTGGGACGCAATTGATGTGGATCTTGAGATTGACAGCATAATCCATCCGGAGCGTTACCCAATTACTTTTCGCTAGAAGACACCGCTCTGGTTATCGAGCAGACACTCTGAAGATCTTGACACATTTACAGAGAACAAAAACCGACCAGCCTCACGGTTCGTCGGTTTTTTTACAACCAAAATCACTATGACAAACGTTCTCTACGCAAAGTAATATATATCATACCGGGCTCATTCTTCGAACCCTTTTCTTTTTTTCCGTATCGAAATCGATTACCTCGACCCACTCGCCATGATTATCCCCGGATTCATCATCGTCCACGAGCAGTGATTTGTTCCGGTCGTTCACCAAGTAACCATGTTCCCGTAGCATGGACATGACAAGCGCCAGATCGCTGTCCAATGTCCGCTCATGCGTATACCCGAACGCCTCGTTACATAGCACAAGGAACATGAAGCTACTTTGCGTCACCGGCTCCGACCTACCCAAGTCTCGTTGTTTTCTTGAAGGGCTATTATCTCCTCTTCGCTTAACGGGCTCACAGCTTCCAAAGCTATGATAGTACGAGAAAAAGGGTTACAACCCAGACGAAAGAGGATAGCGTTCAAAAGGATATACAGGTCTTCCCATGTACAATTGTCTTTCAGTACCTCCCGGAACCAAGCGGGCATGTCCCCTTTCTTGTTATGGATACCCAAACATACGATCTCAAAGATCAACTCGTCATATTTCGCCATCAACTCCGACAGTACACTATCAAACGTAACATCCTTATGAGCCACGATAGCATCCTTGTCCGCCTTGTCAATCCGCAAGAGTAACGGCCGTATCCTAAACCCGGTCCTTACCGTGATCGGGGTGATAACGATACTATCACCAACGTTCTTACCCGCCGGGATCGTCTCCGGCTTGAACTCGAAAGGAATCACGACTGACCGACTTGTCACCACGTCGCTCTCAATCTGTAGTGCTCGCTTTACGCTCATGATTTTCCTCTAAAATATAAGAGCCCCGGCAAAAACCGAGGCTCTAGACAACCTAAACAAAAAACATCATTCCGTGTCTTCCGATACGGCCTTCACCGCCCTGCTATACGGGGACGCTTGTTTGCCAGCCGCAGATACCGGTGTCATGATCGTGGCCTTTACCAATAAGAGATCGCAATTCTCCTTATCCGGGGCTTGGCTGATCTTCCCGAACACAGAGCACTTGACAAAGACATATTCCGTGAACTTACCTTGGTACGGCAGGCTCTGTAGCCTGATCGTCTTCAATATCGAGGGCGTAGACAAGGGAGCCTCCCATTTATCACCGGAAACGGTTCCCCCGCAAAACATTTTCATCTCGTCGCTCGTAGGAGAAGGGATAGTGAACTCTATACTGGAAGGATCTCCTTTCCGACTCACCACCGCCCAAGGATCCTCATGTCCCATGGACGTAAAACTAAGCTCCTTGGCGTCCGAGAAATTGAACGTCACCGTATCCACGTCAACGCATTGGGTGAACTCGGTACCGGCTACGCCATCCCCGGGTTCCGCAACTCCTAAATACGCCACATCCAGCGCTAAACTTCTTTCCATATCACTAATCTAATTCTGTTATAACCTCTAATCTAATATTCGTACAATCGAAGCCATCCTTGGCCTCGCCCATAGGCTCAGACCAGACGATCCGAGATTTCCAATACATCCCCAACGGCGGCTTGATATCCCGCAACACGAACCTCACGCCTCGTACGGTCTCTATCATCAACTGTCGATCCGATACGCCTTTCGAGGGTCTCTTGACGAAGATATTGATATTTATCGATCCCTTGTTGACATAATCTTTCCCATTCAAGGCCAGAGAGCGGATCGTGATATGATTTCTTTTCTCGCCATCGCCGGATTGATCCTTATACAGGATAAAGCCCATACTCGCCGGCTCAACCGCATTATATACGATATCCACTATATCAAACTGATCTGCCATGTTCAATATCCTTTCTCAGCGAGTTTATCAAATAACGTTCGACTCTGTTTCTTGATCCAATCCTCGGCATGTTCCGTGGCGACAGAGATAACATCCAGATTTTCGATTGCTTCCACATACTTGGCATAAGGCATAGCGGCTACACCAATCAATACCCAGCCCCTTTTATAAAGAGGGATCAGCTCGGAAACCAAACGTTTCGCTTCCCTGATACCGGTCTGTTTATCCGTTCCTTCCGTGGATTGCTCATAGTTCTCGGTCAATATATCGCCATCCTTAACGATCACATAACCGATTGAGCTACGGAGGTTACCGGTATGATTCTGATAGTTCCCTTTTTTTCGAGCGATCTTCACGAACTCTTCCCCGGCACGTTGCAATAACTTGTATATCCTCTCTTCCGCCCGATCCACATAGTAATCGAACCAACGCCCTACTTCCCTATCACTCCACATCGGAGTCAAACCACCTTTCCTTGCCATAAACTACACATAGATTACAGAGTGAGTCTGAAACGGTTCCCAGCTAATGATATCCACATCGAGAGCGATACTGTCAATCCGGATATGCTTCGCGTTTTCCACAGGACGGGCTTTGGTCGAAAACTCACCATGCACGATGAACTCTCTTCCATCGACGTTCCGCTTCAACTGCTGTCCACTATTGGACGGGTAGTATTGCCCAGTGACCTCTATTTCCATCGGTTTACCGGCAACCAATTCCCCTTTGACCAATTGACAGGATTGAATCGTCACTATCGCAGTATGTGAATATCGCTTTACCATCTGTTTCTCGCCCTTCCTTTGGGTACCTCGATCTTATTGCCTATCAATTCCGCTTTCTCCGGTTCTCCTCCCTCCCGGTATAGTCGTTTCGCCGTAGCGTCATACCATGCACGGGGATACGTGATAGAGAGCTTGTTTTCCGTGAAGTCCGGCAGACCGCCGACCATGGAATAAAGGTCGGCGGCCACCAGCTTTTGTTTTTGGATATCGATCGTCTTACTATCTTCTGTACCTTCAAAACCGCGTCCCGGCAAAACGACGTTATCCAAAAAATCTTCACAGTCAGCCAGACCGGGATAAGCGAGTATCGTATCTCGAATCGTCTTAGCCATGATTGTTATTCTCCGTTTTCAGTATCCTGAATCGTTTGATCCTCCGGTTCGACGGTTTCACCCAAGAATGTCGCCGGGATATCATCCGTACCCTCGGTATCCTCGGAAGCGTTCCAATCCTTCCCATCCACTTTCATGATGAACATGGCATCCGGATCATTCACGACAGGAATAGCGTTCGCTTCCGCTTTCGTCCATTCCTTGAACGGTTCCAGCTCAGACCATTTGGTTACCAAGATCCAATCCTGCTTAACCATGAGAGCGATTTTCTGCAAGGTAGCGGAAGACTCGGCGGCGATCGGCCCATGCTGAATGTCACCCACCTTCAAATCCTCCAAGAAGCATACACGCTTACGCTCCCAAGGATTGATCGTCTTACGACGATGGGCACTATCCTCGATACGGACAGCCGGGTTCACGGTAATGATCTTCACCGGGATCTCCTGCTCGGCCAGATACTCGTTGATGAGATTCTTTGTCACCAATATCTTGGAGGACGAATTAACCCATGCCTTTAACGTGTCGAACGTGGATTTCTGTTTCTTTAGCAAAGAGAAATCAGCCACATGCATTACAACGTAACGGATCGTCACCCCTTCGGCAGAAGCGGCCACAACCGTATCCTCAATATCCTGCAATCCATTGGCCGTTGTAGCGTTACTCCAGTCCGTAGTAGATTTACGCTGGTTCTTCTTCGGCATACCGCAACCGACAAACTCAGCCGTAACGACACCGCCATTGTTCTTTGCCGACAAATGGAAACCCGCACGGCTCATGAGCTGCATACACCACCATTCGAAACGGGCACGAACGGAGTTATACACGAAATCCTGATCCTTGAAACCCAGATTCAACAATGCCAACTGGTCCGCGTCACCTTGCGCGTCACGTTCCAATTGCTTATACTCGTTGTAATCGCTCTCGTTCATGCCACGCTTGACGGCTGTCTTCGGGATATCGCCGGACAGCTTGCTGATCACCTCACGGGTCTTCTGCGGTGCGGAAGCGTCGAAAGAGATCACGTCTGCCATTACCGGAGCGCCTTTCTCACCGGTCAGAGTCTCCCACTTCAACGAGGTCTTTCTTTTCACCCCGAAGAAGTTCGGGAAGACAACCGGTTTCACATGACGGGTATTCAAACGGGCCGCCATGTTCTTTTTATTCACTTGCTTAATTAAACTTCTTTCCATATATCTGATTTTAATGGATTACACAAAACGGATAAACGACATTAATACCTTCAAGTCCTTATCTACCGGGAACGGCATACAGGATTCGTTTACCGTACCTCTTACCAATAACCCGGACTGCTGGTTGGCCACAGTCAAGTCGACTTTATTCATCGTGACAACCAATTCGCCATCATAAGGCAACTTGGCGGCTTTCGCAGCCTGTTTGTCTTTAGCCTGAACCAATACCTGACCTTTTGCGGCAGCACCGATAGTCGCTTCCAACGTGATCGTATCAAACTCCGCATTACTCTTATCAATAGCCGTGATCTTATCGGACGCGCCTGTCAAAGCTCCACCAATCGTCACGAAGTCACCCACACCAAACAGATGATTCTTGGACACCTTATAAGTAGTTTCATTGCCAGCATCGGAAGCCATCGCCGTCTTCAATACATGATACAGCCCCGTTTCCGGATCTTTCACCACGATCACGATCGGAGGAAGCTCGTCCAACGACTTGCCATTGAACAAAGCGTTCCGCAAATCCCGGCGGTCAATCGTCCCACCGCCGATCACATCCTCAATAATCTTTTCAATTCCGGGAGGATACTGGAATTCTCTTTCTCTTTTTCTGTACATAACGTTACACTTTTCTTGGATTATTCAATACCCAGGTTCACCACACCGGGATTATTCGCACTCTTGTCGGCATCCTGATCCATCAGCTTCGCCCAATCCGCCTCGGAACGCTCCGGAAGATTCACGGAACCGGGAGCGTAATCACCACGGGCCACGGCATCATCGATCGCCTTTTGCTGGATTCCGGTAAACTCTTCGGAAAGCGCCTTGATTTGATCCTCGATAGAGGTTTCCGAAGCCAAGTCCACACGTCCCAGCCAGTTATCCGGAAGACCAGCATCTTTCAACTGCTTACGGACTGTTTCTTTCTTAGCCTCGTTTGCCGAGTTGGTAATGGAATCGCCCACCTTCTTAGCCATATCATCGACGCTCTTCCTCATACTTTCCAGATAAGCTTTCAGTTCCGGGCTAAGATCCTTCAACAGTTCTTCTTCCGTTTTCTTGTTCTTATCCGGATCTTCTACCGGTTTACCATCCTTCAACCCATGCTTGGCTTCATAAGCGGCGACAGCGGCCGTTTCAGCCGTAGTCTTAGCTTCATTCTCCGCTTCTTGGATTGCCGGAAGAATATTATCCTTGAACAGGTCCACGAAAGCCTCCATCCCCTCGGCTTTCTCAATCTTGAACGTTTTCTGAATACGTTCCGCATACTTCTCCGGCACGCCTTTCGTCTTACATGCCGCCTTGATTAAATCTAAAATTGTCATAAGAGTTTTCTGTTTAAAATATAAGGGAGGGGAAATTTTTCCTTGCACAATTCAGAATTAGTGCTCATCTTTGCGGTGTCTATCATATTTAACTAAGGGATGTGGGCATTTTTTATGCACACACATTTATTGTATAACGATATTTGGTATTCGTGTACCCCTGTGTGGAACTGTAATGGGACCACAACATCCCTTGGAATGTGATAGACAGCAGGAAAGGCACGAATACCTTTTTTTATTATATATGTCTATCAATTCCAAGGATTCCAATGCCGCCAACAATAGTAACGGCAAAAGGACGGCCCAACCCTCCGAAATGGGCAAGTACTCCACTCCAGAACTGCAAGCCGCTTTCAATTCCGGTCGAGAGATAGGAAGAACCGAAGGAATGCTATACTACATCAAGCACGCTTCCGAGAACATGCAAAAGGAGGCTGAGAAGTTAAATTCGAAACTACAGGCACAAAAAGCGAAAGTATAATAGAGATATTACGTGGCAATTGAGTAAACAATTTAGAGGGCATCGGGTGTATTCTGTAAACTGCCACTTTACTACAGAATCCCCTTTGCCCTCGCTTTTTTTCGGAAATATGAAAAATTCATCATTTAACGCAAAAGAAATTGCGAAAGTAAACAATGTGGCTATCATGGCCGGTAATGATCCTAAGAGGTTGGTTCCCATCAAACCGATTTGTGAGGCGTTGGGAATTGATGATCGATCACTGCGCCAGAAAATTCAAAGTCATCCTATTCTTGGTTCAACTGGGGTGCTGAGCACCTTAGTTGCTTCGGATGGTAAAGCAAGAGAAATGTATTGTATTCCTTTTGAATTTGTATTCGGTTGGCTATTCACCATCAATCCTGCAAATGTTAAAGAAGAATCAAAAGAAAGTTTAATTAAGTATCAGTAGGAATGTTATCATGTCCTATACGAATATTTCTCCTCTTATGCCAGCTTCGTTAATCAAAAACAGAAGCAACAAGCGGAAGACTGGGCACGTATCCAAATTCTGAAAAAGGAATTTCATGAAGCAAAGAACAAGTTAGCCAAGGCAACGAAGCAAATGAACATGACTGTCGACTACTCGTTTGAGCAATGGAAGGCTAACGGGAAACAATTAGTGATTGAGTTTGAGGAAAAAATGTATTTGGGAATTTAAGTATTTTATTTGTATCTAAATTTTAGATTAATTTTGTTTATTAGTATATTTGCAAATATTTTCTATAAAAAAATGAGAGTATGATAGATATTAAAGAATTAGAAAAAGGTAATTATTTTTTTTGTCTAAATTTGGTTGGTAAAAAAATATCTTTTAGTTTGGAATGTGTAAAAGAAGTAGGAGAGAATTTTATAATCTATGAGCGTCAAGGAGTTGATTGTGAAATAGCTCCAAGTCGAGTATTACCATGTCCAATTACAGAAGAATTTCTATTAAAAAATGATTTTAAAAAGGATGAAAATCCTGATTATGTAAATTTTAGTAAAGATAACTTTTCTTTAGTGGCCTGTAATCTTAAAGATCCTTTTCTTTGTTTTGGATTAAAAGATAATCAGTTAGAATATCGTGGAAGTGCTAGCTATATTCATCAGCTACAAAATATATTTAAGAATTTTTTTAATAAAAAACTCATTATCAGTGATATTTGATCTTAAAGGCTCCTGCTCGGAGCCTTTTTTTGTTTTCTGATATAAGTTAGTACTATTAGGTTTCTTGTCGATTTTCTTTATTCCAAATAACAGTTTGTTTTAATAAAGAAGCCTTTTCCTTGATCTCCTTAAATCTCACTCTACTTTAATCGAATCCTTTGGCTTTCCATCACCCAGCAACCATTCAGCGAACTCCTCATGATCCATCATAATCGGCGTAGATATGCAAATACAAAACGGGTGCCATCCTGTAAACTTGAAATCCTTCGGATATTTGCCAGCCTTGGCATCACACACAGGACACGGCCCATGATTCGTCGGCGAACGCTCCACCTCTATACCAGTCACAAAATCCATATTCTGCCAACGCTCGTAGTCGGCAGTACGAAACGCTTTATTTGTTTCCGTCGCAGCCAAGCGAAGAGCATTTTTATAAGACGAGCGATAAACACCCTGCCCCGGATGATAATCTTTCATCGGTTGGGATGGGACCAATTTGCCATTCGCATCCCTTACACGGCGGAAACGACGGTTGGGTTCGTTTAGTAATTGCCGTATATCTTGGCTGATCAACGCTGCCGGACGACCAGAGGACAAACCCGAAGAAAGATAATATTCCAAATTATCCTTAGCTCCGTCCGTTATATCCCAGACACGGGAGGATATGGTTTTACCAAATTCATCCTTACGTTTCAACAGGGTATTCAGCGCATCTGCACTTCTGGAAAACATCTTATCCTTCAACGTTCTGGATATGGCCATATCCTTGATATAACCTGTTACCAGTTCATCCGCTTTCCTATTGCCTAAATTCCATACATCGGTAACCGTATTGGATATATTGCTTACGAGCTGCGTATGCAGGTCATCCAACAGACGTTCGATTTGCTTCTCTATGGTAGCGTTGCCTATCCATACACGGTCACCGCCATGATCCGACCATTTAGCCAGAAGAGGTCCTACCCTACGGACAAACTCGTCAAACGAATACTTTATGCTACCTTGTTGCCGGAACAGACATTGCAGGAATTGTCGCTCATGAAATGATAGTTCTTTCATTCTCCATATCCCATTGTTAAGCCGATCATATTATTGCGTTGTGCTGCTGTATCTTCCTCTTCCTCCATCAGCTTCATTTCTTCGTCCAAGTCTTCTGTTAGCGGAGAATGAGCCGTAACCGTGCGCTGAGCGTTAATCGGTTTGCCTCCATTGGCAATAGATAGGGTTTGCAGGGATTCAGCCAAATCTTCCGGCAAAATGGAACCAAATTCCACATCGATCAGGTTGTTCACCAATTGAGGACGGTACTTGATGTTGGTAATATTGCATATCCCAGCCAACACGACCGACACGCAACGCTGAACCACCGGACCGAATGTTTCCATGTTCTCACTCGCCTTGATAGTTGCATCCATCAGCATGAATTTACGAGCGACACCGGACAGGTTGCCAATGCCTTTCAAGTTATCAAAAGAAAGATCCGGCGTAGATGTACCAGCAAATTGTTCGTTTTTCGTTTCTTCCAATTCTTTATCTACAGATGGCTGGGAGCCAGTCCATGTCAAATAATCGGCATCGCCATGATATTCCTTGCCGGATACTTCATCGACCTTAATGGGGAAATTAAGGTCTTTCCCGGTTGTTTCCTTAGAAGGTAAATCGGAATCGCCATACGTTTTCAAGATTGGTTCCGCAAAGTAGTCGTTAGTGTCGGCCATACGGGATAAACGCATTTCCCGCGCATCCATGATACCGGCAACCTCGTCCCATTCCGGTTGGAAAACATCTGCATACACGACTGGAATCTTTCCGAATAGATTGGGAACCTCTTTTATTACCCAGCCACCCATCTCATCGGTAGCTATTATAATCTTATCGGCTGTCCAGATAGTACAACTATTCCGGAGCATGCCGTTAGAATTTATCTGGTAACGATGAATAAAAGCATCCAAATCGTCGTTATCATCAAAATGAGGATAAAACTCAGAAAAGGTATTTGCATTACGAGGAACAGAAAGCGTCTTAACCTTCAATTCCGTAATCAATTTGCCGTCTAATCCTTTGGAAGTATACGGATAGAATACAAGAGCAGCCTTACTTTCAGAAAGCACCTTACGGGCGAACGACTTCAAGACGGATTGCATTTTCAATCGGCGTTCCCATACACGTTTGAACTCTTGGAATCCGTCATTCTGTTCCGTTCCAGTAATTGTCATACTACCACCAAAAAGGAAAGCAACGGAGGTCCGCACTTCTTTCTTCGGGAAATTGGTAACGATACGGGCCACATCGACAATCTTATCTTCCAGTCGTAACGGCTCACCATTCTTATCTTTCAGTGTTTCCGAATAGACCGCCAGTCGTTTGGGTTCACGCCAACCGACTGAAGTCTTACGCCGACGACGTTCACCATGGTATTCTCTGTAATATTCTCTTGGTTCCCGGTATTCAATCGTATCGACACATAACGTACTGACTACCTGTCCGAAGTCTTCATTCGCAAGGATTTCGCTTATACTTGGCATAATTGTTTTATGCTAAAATATAAAAGCAAATGTTTTTTCGCTGTCAATACGGCCAGTCTAAACAAGTTCACTTTGAAATATAAAAACCGAGAACACATATCAAAACGCAAGTATGTGGCAGAAAAATATCGGGATTTTATCTAACACGTGTCACAAATATCGAAAAAACACTTTCATTTTACCACTTATCGTCCTCTTGCTACCCGACGTACAGAGTTAGCCTTGCACAACCCAATAAACTCCACATTCTCCGCAAGGATCGTCATTCCGTCAGGTGCGTCGTCATGCTTATTGCCTCCCTCTTTCTTGTAACCGGTAAGCGCTTTCATAAAACGGTCGTAGTCCGAACCTTTCTTATACTCGCTTTCTTCCAAGAAATAACAATGCTTCTTGATCCAACCAGACTTCAACAAGATACGTGTATCCTTATTGGCTGTTGTCGGTTTCGCCTGAATGATACATTTTTCATTCTTTGCCTTTACAGCCTTACGGACATTGAGGGCGAACAAACGACCACCGTTGTTACTCTCGATACGCATATTGTCGCAACGGGTATCAAGGATCAAGGAAACCAGCTTCGGTTCGGTAATCTCTACATTATCCTTCGTAAACAAAACATCGGTAATGAAATACTTCGTACCGAATACCTTGGCAACCGGAGCACAGAAATCATCGTCTCCCTCGTCAGCCACATCGGTAGCTCCGATAACACCGTCCGGTTGCTTGCCCTCAATATCAGCCAATTTAAATCGGTTAAGCTCCGATTTCGGGAACAACAACCCGATTGCTTCGATTGGATCTTGCATATACTCGGCACACCAAATGGAATCGTCCGTTTCCTCACGCAATTCGTGATAATACTCTGTCGTATGTACCTCCTCACAAAAAGAACGGTCGTTCTCATCCAAGGCGGCGATACGAATGATCTCGTCATACTTTCCCATCTCCTCCATACGGCCGAGCACGTCAGTGGCAGACCAGCGGGTACCGATATCGATCGAACAACAGTTCCCCTCTATACGGGAATCGTGCGTTCCCTGCTTCCACGACCAGACCTTTTCATTGTTGGTATCAGACAGCGCATCTTCCAAACTCTTATACAAGTCATCCGTCATGGCGAGCATGGACGCACCGAAACCGATTACCGTACCGCCTACACCAGCCCCGAAGTAACTTACCTGCCGGGCAGTGTCCAAACTCCAACCATGAACGTTCTGCTTATCCCCTCGCAATTGCACATCCGGGAATATCTCTTTGAACCGGGAAGAGCGGACAATATCGCGCGTGTCATACGACAGCTTGTTATACAGCGTATCGGAACAGCAGTTACGCATGACCGATTCTTCCGGAAAATGGCCGAGCATCCACGATATGAACAAAGACGAGATGTAAGATTTTCCCGCACGTGGAGGCATAGAAACAGCCAACCGGCGAATAACACCCGACACATACGATTCATATACACGAGTGAAAGCATCAGCCACCTTCTTCAAGAACAGACGCTTAGCGAAGAACTTGGGGTCATGATATAAACAGTAGGCCCAGAAATCATTCCGAGCCTCCCGCTTACGCAATATGGTAGCTGCCTTTGCTTGCCTGATTAATATGTCTCTTTTACTCCTTTTCGCCACGGATAATTGCTTCTAATTCTTCATCCGACATCGATTCCAATTCATCACCCAGCTTAACAAGGTTCTCGACCTCTTTCTTATCACGCCACTTAGCCGGCTGCCGGTTCTTCAACCAAAAAATAGCGGCTGTCGTATCCGGAGGATAATGCTCGATATACTCTACTTTATCCGTAATCCGGCCCTCATTGGTAGCGAACTTCGTAGCCTTGGCATCGTAGCCAATCGCACGACTGTAAAGTCTCGAAGCGACATTAGCATCAGCGACAGCCTTTCCCTTTTTTAAGGACTCAAGAAATTGAGGGAACTTCTTCTTCCAACTATTAAGCGTTTGTTCTGAGACAGAGAAGAACTCGGCTATTTCTTTATCTGTTGCACCTAACAAACAAAGCTTTAGAGCCTGCTCTGCATATTCTTCTCTATATTCAGATTTACGCCCCCTACTTTTCTTTTTTACTTCATTCTTCTCTGTCATAATTAACCAAAACTAACGAATCGGGACAATTCTGCCCTCAATTCAGGTAAACTTCCATTATCAAAATAGAAAGAAGAACGCATTTTACCTTCTTTCTTTACACCACGCATCGACTTACACAAGTGTTCCCCTTCCAATACGATACCCATTGCTAAAGGCGGATATTCCGAACCTAACGCTTCTTGGAGCATCACGATGATATCTTTCGCTAATCGCTCTTGCACCTGTAACCGTGCCGCACAATAATCAACGACACGACCAACTTTCGATATGCCTAGTATCTTACCTTTCGGATTGGGGATATAAGCAAACCAATACTTCCCAAAGAAAGGCATCATATGATGTTCACACATTGAATAAAATCCACCTGAATCCGCGATAACACCATCACAAGAAAGGCCATCCACGCCATTTGGGAAGACCGTTATTTTAGGCACTTGTGACAGATCATATCCACGAAAGATCTCTCCCCACATTCTTATGATACGATCCGGCGTTCCCCTCAATCCCTCCCTGCAAGGATCCTCGCCTATAAAAGAAAGGATCGTCCTTATCGCACATTCAATATCTTGTGTGTTTGTAAGCTTAACTTCCATTTCGGATGCTCTTTAATATAGTTAATAACTTCCTTCGTATTCCGGCCGGAACAAGGCTGCAAATAATATACTCCCGCTGAATATTTATCATATTGCGACATATCCTGTCCGGTATAGACTACCTTCAGTTCATTAGGGTTGATCACGACTGTTTTACCGCCCTCTTTTGGGGAACACGTAATCCAGTCTATATTTACAGGTGGAACCAAAGTTCCATTTGTCTCAATCTGAACAAATCGGCCAGTGGCCTTGATCTTATCAACCAAATCATATGTAACCTGCATACAAGGCTCTCCGCCTGTCAATACGACATGCAAAGCCGGATAACGCCTTATTTCCGCAATAATCTCATCATCACTTAACATCTTGCCTTCTTTGTGTTCCGTATCACAGAACGGACACCTCAAGTTACATCCAGAGAAGCGAACAAAAACAACTGGCGTACCAGTAAAGTAGCCTTCACCTTGAATGCTGTAAAAAATCTCATTTATCTTCTTCATACCACGCTATATTATTCTCTGATTCCTGAACCATCACCTTAAAACATTGAGGTATCTGGTCACAGATCCACTTCGCTATATTTTCCGCTGTCGGATTAAACGATAATACCTCATTCAAGTTCTTATGATCTAGTTTCTCCTGGATCATTCGCTTGACATGGGCAAAGTCGACAACCATACCATCTGGATTCAACTGTTTAGACCTGCACCAAACGATTACGATCCAGTTATGCCCATGCAAGTTCTCACACTTACTCGCATAAGAGAGACTCAGACGATGAGACGCCGATATCTCTAGACGCTTCCTTATTGTATACATACGATTTTTATCGATAAAGAGTTAATACCTGTCTTATCTCTTCCTCCTCCCGTTTCCGGCCATACTCGCCAGATTCGATCAAAGGAAGTATTTCATGTTTTATATAAGATATATTCCAGCCGATTACATCCATGGAAAACGGATATCCATTCAACGCAAAAGCAATAAATTTACGGAAGCACGGTTTACAGTTCCAACATTCGTGCCCATCAACAGGAGCATAACAACTGAACGATGAACTAAACGCTTCACTAATATTACCTCCTTGAGCTATATATTGCTTCAACAACTCAGTCTTGGTATATGCTTTATAGTCCAAGTTTATCTTGATCGTTCGTTTCTCGGTCCAATGTTGTTTTTGGTAGAGATAGCCGAGTAAGTCCTCATACAACTCGGCAAATACAGGCGATTTATCAAGAACACGGTCACCGGCTGTCGCTCCCAAACAGATTTCATCGCCATAGTTCGTCGCAATACCGATCAAATACATATTCCTTAGAGGGATAATCTTATCTTCACGTTCCCACTTTGATAAATCCAATCTCTCAATGATGGTATCATCCGGAAGACGCTTCATTTCCTCTTTTGAATAACGGGTATTCATATCGACATAAAGCCTTATATCCGGTTTCCAGAGTTTGTCTATCAACCAACTATCCATACCTCCTGAATACAGAAGGACTTTCTTGTTATAAGTATCGTTCCGCATACCTTTGAAATTTTATCCACTCATTAAAATTGTGTCTATTCGATAAATCATGATTCTTAGCCCTCATCCCTTGGGGAGGATTACGATATATCATTTGCTTGCCATTGAAGAAATAAATCTGCCCAAATCTGGAACCGGACAACCAAGTCGTACTATCAACGCTATCAAACTTCAAAAAAGGAAGAAATATCGTATCTGTAAATCCAAGCCCATGAATACGGGTACCGACAGAGTGAGCTTGATCGATAAACCATTTTAATATCATGGGATTACCTCTTATCCGCCTACCCTCTTCCATCGCAGAGGTCGTACCGATCGCAACATAGGGATAATCTTCACACATCCGAATAAAATAATCCTTCCCCCGGCTTGCATGCCAAACAGGAATAGGCCGCCGCCCTGTACGATCTTCCAAATATTTACGGTAATACTCGACCTTCTCCAGCCCTACAACAACATCTATATCCAGCTCAAAGAAGCGTTGAATGTTATTTTTCAGAACAAAGTCAGCATATTTCTTGACATAGCCATCCCAATCAAAACTGTTATTCTTTCCGGAAAAGGCTGAAAACGCACCGCTATCAAGAATATGTTTCTCTTGACAGACATAACCTCCATAATGTCCCGATTTATGCTCCCAAAAAGAACTTAAGAGATAGATATCTTTCGTGTCAAGGTTCCATCGTTTGGCACAAGGTTTATAACCGGCAAGATATAAGATCATAGCTCTATTTCCTTTCCGCAATGAGGGCAAACCATCGTCTTTCTCTTATTCTCTACTTTATCTGCTCCCTCAAAAAAACGATCCACATCCGTCGGCATATCATCAAATGGAAGCTCCAACTCCCAATCACCAAGTTCGTCAATACTGAAATCTTCAACTACGGCTGCAAAATCGAACATAGAAGTGTCCGATGTATGGTTATCAGCCAAAGCCAAAAGCTTTCTTTTTTCATCTTCTGTAGACAAATCCGTTCTCCTGATCGCTATCAGTTCATTCCCGTCAGACTCTACAACCCGAACCTTTAACCCAAGTTCCAAAGCCTGCTCATAAACGCCATTTCCGGCAATAATAACATCGTTCTTATCCAATAGAATAGAACGACCCGTTCCGCAGTCCTCCAAGCTCTTTTTAATAAGCCGTTTATTCTTATCTGTGTGGATGCGATAATTCCGAGGGTCATACTTCAATTCTGTCATAACTTTTATTCTAAAATATAACAGGGGTAATCAATTAACACAAATACAGTTGCAATTCCCTGATAGCCTGTTCCACGCTCCGAACAATCACATACTTACTACCTGCCATTTCAACTTGGCGTTGGTATTCTTTTTGATCGGGAGATTGTTTTCCCGTCGATGTCTTGAACTCCAAACAAAGGGAAGCATACCCCTTTTTCGGTATCTGAAGGATCACATCAGCTACACCTCGTTTAACGCCTTGGCGCTTCATATTAGCCGCTTCTATTTTATGCCGGCTACCACCGTTCGGGACTGCAAAAAGGAGCCGATCCGGTAGGTTCGGGAAGAATAAAGGAACCTTATTGAAAAACTCCGACTGAATCCGAGCTTCTTCGTTGTCATGATGCTGTTTTGATTTAGGAGGGATCTTTTTATCAGAATAGCAGTTATAACAGATATGGCCTTCTTCTGTTTTGATCACAGAAACCGTTTCTCGGCCACAGGCTATACATTTTTGCGTTTTCATATCTTAGTTTCATATAAGATATAAAGGGCATGAAGAAAGTCCTCAAGATCACCAAGGACTTTTTTACGAGATTTGAGCTATTTACCCCTTCAATTATTATATATTTGTATTCTATTAATATTAAATCATTTCTTATGAAAGCAAAATATTTACTTGCAATTTTCATTATTGCTATGGGACTTAGTTTCTCATCTTGTGCAACACATGTTCATGTGAAATCCAAACCAAACAAGGTTAAGACTATTCCACCAGGACAAGCTAAAAAGATCACAGGTGAAAAATCCGCTAAGCGACACGCCCCAGGACATAACAAATAATCTTTTGTGGAGCTATCTGTTGTTTTTAGATAGCTCCTTTCTTTTTAGTTATTAGTTAATCCGATTGCCTAATTTCAAAATAAAAACTTTATAATCTGGCGCACCCCATTCCGAACGACCTTTGCCAATAGAAATGCTATTCAATTTGAATAACATAGTTCGTTTTGTATATCCGTAACGAAAACGAACAGCATCATAAAGCTTAAAGGAAGGCTTACAACAATATTTACACTTTTCGGGAATATAGATTCTGCAATCCGTGTTTTTATCATAGCAAACATAAAATCTTTTAGCCCAATAGCTATTATGTTCTCGATACTCCTCTTTTTTCTCACCGGATTCTATCATATCATACCATATAGCCTTTAATGGTAAATCAAGTATATTCATTTCTTTTTAATTTTTAATCAATTATCAAAATCTCTCTATACGAGATGTATATCTCCTGTGATACCGTATTTTCATCATGACACCAACACAACTTTACGCATTTCCATATCTCAGCTATTTTTATTATTGAAATATTCCTAACTCTTTTTTCATTCTATTTTCAGCCAACCGCACATAGTCTTTGTTTATCTCAAATCCTATATAATTGCGGTTCAATTTCCGGGAAACGATTGCCGTTGTACCGGAACCCATAAAAGGGTCAAGAACAACGCCATCTTCCGGGCATCCTGCTTTTATACAGTCAACAATGAGAGCTGGGGGAAACACTGCAAAATGAGCATCATGGAAGGCCGATGTACTCACTACCCAGACAGAACGTTTATTTGCTTTGTCCGTATATTCATACTCACGATTCGTACTGGCTCGATACATGGGGTCATCTTCCGTCATATCAGAAAAATTTCTTTTGCGGCCACCAATAACGGCTTTCATATTTCCGTTAGCTTTCAGAGTACGAGAGGATCCTACCTGGTTATCGACATCTTGCCTTATTCTACGCATTGTAGACTCTCTTGCCGGAACTTTTATCGCATCTGCATCAAAGTAGTACAACCGGGATTTACTCAATAGGAAGATATATTCGTGAGATTTAGTACAACGGTCCCTAACACTCTCCGGCATCGGATTAGGTTTGCTCCAAATAATATCTTGACGCAAATACCAACCATCAGCCCTAAGAGCAAAGGCCAGCATCCAAGGAATACCTATCAAATCTTTAGGTTTGCAGTTTGTGCATTGTTTTACCAACGTTGCCTTACCAAGTGTCCCCCGGTTCGTACCTTGCTTATAATTCATTGCATTGTCCGGAAACTGTGCAGCACCTTTCATGGAACCGGCATAGCTATCACCAATATTCACCCACAGAGTACCATCATTCGTTAACACCCGCCGAACTTCCCGGAACACTTCAACCAACTTCCCAATATATTCTTCCGGTGTAGCTTCAAGCCCTATCTGTTCATCATTTCCATAATCACGCAAACCGTAATATGGAGGTGATGTAATACAACAGTTTACGCTATTTTCCGGTAGACATTTTAGTCCTAATCGACATTCCGAGTTATATATTACATTTACATCCATTATGCTCAGTTCTTCTTAGTTATGATTCAGATAAATATTTTATCAAACTCTCTTTGTCTTTAAAAAGTCTTTTATCCCATTTAGGATAATTGTTTCTGGGTACACTAAGTCCATCTGACAGCTTATAAACCATAAGGAAAATATCATCAGCATAGGATATTTCGATGATTATTTTGCTTATAGTTGAATGAACAATGCAATCCCCGCTTAGATAGCATACGCTATCTCCTACGTTAAACTCAGTATCTATATTCATACCTTTATAGAAAAAACTTTCATGTATTCGCAATCCTCATCACATACCCCAGACCTTAACGCACAATGGGGAATATTGGAGCCAAACTTATACTCGAAGTTATAACATAGCTTCTTATACGCCTCTCGTTTGGCTTTCTCTCTGTCAACAGCTAATAAACCAATGTTCATTTGTTTTCTCCTTTCATCAATTGTTCAATAGTAATAGGAATTACACGAGAAACAGCATAATAAGCATTATTCGTCAATTGGCGTTGCCATGCCGAAAAACGGGGTGACCAACGAAAACCGTTATGTTTGAGATTTGAAATAACGTCCGGTTGCGGCTTTGTGTCAAAAACTATCTGCACCCTGTTCTCGGAATAGTTTTTGATTACCCGGCCACCATCAAAAAGTATTTCCACATCTTTTTGGTTCTCTTTTTCTGCCTGTTTTGATATAGATTGATTTGCAAGTTCAGCGAGTTTCCAGAATTTATGGCGATTGGTAAAAATTGGTTTAACTCGACTTTCGTTTAAGGATCTGACATATTCAATCGCTTTGTTCATCAAATCGACCTTTCCGTTTCTTGCAATCGTTTCCAGCTTATTATATAAATTGGTTGGTAAAAAATGCTCATCGATCATTCTCTTTACACGCATCCACTCTTCCTCCGCTTTCTGATCTTCCGGTTTTGCCTCCTCTATCCTTCGAGCTATCGACTTGAGCGCTTTTTCTCTCCACGCTCTAAATTCATTGACAGCATTGTCATAGTAATTATTCATCTTCTCATTTCGTCTTGACGGAAAACGGGCTGGCCCTGTTATCATGGCGCTCATTATACGAGAATGCTTATTGAACAATATTTGAACCCATTCTTTGTACTTAGCTATATATCGCTCTCTTTCTTTTTCCGGCATTGTTTTTATATCATCATTGAGCTCTTCTTCGTACATGCGTATGTGATACGATCCACGTTCCTCCGGACTGAAACTTGTAGCATAAAAAGCATCGCAAGCGCATTTCCAAAACTCCTCAAGGTTTACCTCATATTTCCACTCTACAACCGACCAAAGACCTAAGTCTTTGTCATTAATAACAACCGCCTCATTATCGGAAATACGGACTGCAGTATGCACATAGTCGCAACGCATTAAATTATCACTCAACTTTTTACCTCTCCAGTTAAAAAGCCATTCACCCTGTTCTGGTTTCGCTATATTCACCACTTTTAATGCACGGTGACAGTTCTTTTTTGACAGCAGAATCTGTTCGACATTGCCTGCCAGTATTTTATTTTCTTGCATTATAGTTCCTTGTTTTTTAATATTTACACCTTGTATTTACGTTCAAAATCATACTTTTTGAAATCATGTTCGGCTGCCTCTAATAAGGAAGAAGTTCGCTCACCTCGTGAATCCTTAAACCGCTCTGCCTCTTGGATACTCGTATCGCTGGCCGTTGTCATTCGGTCATTGGTATATTGATTTAACCACTCAAAGATGACCTGCCCGTCGATCCGGTCAAAGACCTTACCGTAATACCCTTTCTTCGCCCGAGTAAAACATAGCTTGAAATCATCTGGCTTCAGAAAATAAAACTCCTCAATAATCAAGTCTGCCGTAGACGCAACCTGAACGGCTCCCATCGTTTTGCCGACATTGAAAAAGTCTAACAGATCATTCAACACTTTAACCATGAATGCACGCAAATGCTGCTCTCCGAACTTTTTATTTATCACGGCGATAGAACACGAAGGACTATCGAACACATCATTTACTGTTTTCGGATGCAGACTGTTGTAATATGGCATCGGCAAGGTTCCCAAGATGCTCACGCTCGCGTCTTTTGTTCTCGGCATCAGTTCCGGAGGAAGCACGCCGGTTGTCGGGTCTATGCTGGCCAAAAGCTGTATTGCTTGTTGTTTGTCCATTTTTCTTTGCTATTGCTTGTGATACAATTTCATTAAATTTTGAATTAATATTCGTCACACTAAAGTTTTCCAGTATCCATCCGTCAGTGATTGAATCCAACAAGTACTTCAAAGCGTTTAATACGCCTTGATCGTCAGTCGGTAAACTCTTCTTCTCCCGTTGAAATTTCAATTTCTTGAGCAAAGAAGACATATTTCCCGCATCTTTTGCGCTCCAATAATAGCTGGACGAAAAAATAGCCTGATAGTGTTCCTCAAAAAGTTTCCTTGCTTCCGAGTTCAACGGATTAGGACGCTTTTTTGGTTTGGATGGTGGTTTGTCCGATTGTGCATCCAGTTCCGCCTCTCGTTTCTTCAACTCTTCTTCCAAAGCACACAAAGCCTTTTCCTTTTCCAAAAGCTCTTTTTCTTTTGCTTTGTCAACCCCCTTAGGGGGTGTGGGGGGTATATTATCTAAGTCTATAGTCTTATATTCTTTAGTCTTATATAATATGCTTGGGTCTTTGCTAAGATTTTTACTTAAGTCTTTGCTAAACCTTTTGCTAAAGGTTTTACTAAACTGTTTACTTAAATCATTTAAGTAATAAACGGGAGATTTTTCATTCCTTTTTCCTGACTCAAACATCAATAAACCTTTGCTCTGTAATCTATTCCTGCAATCGATTAAGGTAGGTTCAGATATACCGATCGATAGGATGATTCTCCTGTTGGGACATTCAAACGGATTTTCCCAACCCCGAATATTGCACTCACTTAACAAGAAGAAGTATAAGTACGCCTCGTTCGAGGAAAATTTGACGTTCTGCGATGTCTTCCAAAAAAGGTTTATGTAATCTATATAGGTCATATTATATTTATGCAATCATTTTCTGACGGATCAGGTTCATATTCTTTTTTACCAGTTTTACTATCTGGTCGTGATACTTGCTTACCCCATTGCAGACGGATCGGGATTGGACGATATTCAGCGTCTTCAAATTCACCTCTATCGTCTCGATACGTTTGCCACCGGTGTCCTTTGCTGACAGTATCAAGCGATCCGGCCGATTGTAATATCCGAGTTTATATACGCAGTGATGCATAGCCTTGCCTTCTTGATAAAACTGGGTAATACTCTCCAACGGGCAAATGACTATGTTGCCATCCGTGATTTTCATCCCGAAAAACTTTTCCATCCGCTCGTAGAAGCCGGCTATATCCTTCATGAGCTTTTCACGCCTACGGATAGCTTCCATACGATCCCTATCCTGTCTCAACTTAGCTTCACGGGCATCTTTCTTTGCCAATAGCCTATCGTGCGCGACCTTCAAGTTCTTAGGACATACATAATGGGCATTACGCAAGTCTTTACCGAAATAAGCCAATAAAGACATATAGTCTTCCCAAAGGGACGCATCCTTGATAATATAATGGTTACGGTTGCAGATATTGAATGATGGCTTATAACGAAGCTGGGAAAAGCCGTTTCTATACATGTGCTTCAGCATAGATATTTGCCCGGTCTTGAGGCATAGTTCCGCGTCATTACCTCCTTTCAAAAGGTCACGTATCAACTTAGACGGGGTTACATCCGGGAACAGTCGATTCAGTCCCCGTTTTTTCAATTCCGGAAGTAATTCTTTCCTTGGATAAAGCTCTCCAAATATCGCATATAAATCACCGTAATAATTATATGGGTTACTTCCATATTCACCCTTGAGACTAAGAGGGGAACTATACACGAATCCGTTACGTCCCATATTTATTGGACGGGCTATGATCGTACGCTTTCCGTCTTCACGAATCCATTCTTGAACAACTTCAGTAAAATCATAATACACCGGGGAAGTTCCCTTACGGGCGTTTTTCCAACATAGTATATGCCGGATTACCTGAAACCCGCCTCTCACTTGCAGGATGGACATATACGCCTCCTCATGGTTCTTCTGCTTTCTGCTGACCTTTACATCTAATTGATAGTGGCAATAAGGGCATTCGATATTGTCACCCAATTTACTATTACCCGTATTAACCCAAATCTCGCCACATTCAGAGCACCACAACTCATTCTTACATTTGTAAGCTACATGGTCAAACACGTGTTCCTTGGCCCATTCCTCCTGCGCCTTTGTGATGGCGGGAAGCTTTTCGCTCAATCCCGCCACCAACTTTTCCAATCTCGTTCTCGGCTTCATATCAAAACAGGCTCATTTGTTGGACACTCTCATCAACCTTCTTCTTGGCCGGCCTCTTTTTGAGCGATCGATATTGCTCTTCGGTCAACCTTTTGATGGCCGCCTGACGGGCAGCGTTCTTTTCTTCCTCCGTAAGTTCTACTTTATGGGAAGAAGAAACGGAGCTACTGACAGGAACTTTTCCGACCTCAATATTCTCTTCATCATAATAATGTACGGCCATACCAAAAACCTCCGTATCACTCATCACGACAGAGGTTCCACGCTTACGGGCCTCTCCCAAGATATAACGACAACACTCGTCTATACTCTTTTTAGGATTGGCAAGTCTCGGGGCAAACAGAAGATCTTCCGCCGCCCTCTCCTGTAAATATTTCTGAATTGTATCTTTGAACTCTTTCATAACTTACTGGATTGTCATGGGCATTAATAAATAGGTAAGTTCCTCGTTCCCGGATTGGTTCTCCGGAGTTATCAAGATAGCACGGTTAGGCTCGCTAAAGGAAAGCCTCGTACGCCCGTCATCGATACATGAGAGTATCTCAAGAAGCAACGATCCCTTAATCCCGATCGAGAACTCATTCCCGTTAAAATCTACCTCCAACGTTTCCTCTGCGGAAGTCGAGAAATCTATGTCTTGGGCGAATACGGTCAACTTATCACGAATGATCCTCAAGACGATAAGGCATGAGGCCTTATTGGAGAACACCGATGTCCTTTTAATAGCCCCGATCAGTTGTCCGGTGTCAACAAGCAGTTCCAGCTTATTCGCCTTGGGTACCACAGCTTTCCAATTAGGATATCTCCCCTCCACATTCCGGAACGATATCTCATAGTCATTGAATATGACATCAGACCAATCCGCACCGACCCTCATTTCCATGTTATCGGAGGAAGCCGGAAGTATCGCCTTCAATACCGAGGCTATAGGACGGCTGATTATAACTGAGATCTTGCCAACCTGTCTATCATTGCCCTTTTTCAAGAATCCCATGCCATGCCCGTCCGCACCGACAAAGCATACGGTCTCCGGTTCCGTCTCAATAAAGACAGAGCTTAGGACCGGACGGATATCATCATTCCCGGCCAAATTTATGACCTTGGATATCCCATTGAATAAATCCTCCGCGCTCAATGACACAGAGTCCAAGACCTCAATCGATCTTTTTCCCGGATAGGTAGATGGGTCATAACCCACCACCTCAAACTTTCCACCATGGTACTTGATCCTTATCTCACGGGTATCCTTGTTGATGATTATATCAATTGGTTGCTCGGGTAGGTTCCTCAGTCCTTCTAATAAGGAAGTCGGGACACAAATAGATATCTCCTCGTCGAAGATGCACTCAAGGCTGGTGGTTATCCGGCCCTCGCTATTCGATCCGGTGATGAATAACCGGCCTTCTCTCGTCTCAAACAAGAAATGACAAAGGATCGGCGTGGATGATTTGGCGGGTATGATCTTCGCCAAAAGCTGCAATCTTGATAGCAGCGCTGTTTTAGAAATAGAAATCGTCATAGTGCCTGTTTTTTTGAAGGCACCCGGTAAGTCTTTGTTTTATGGAAGTTTACAGAAAGAAGAGGCCAAACACATATAAACACAAAAAGTTGGATCTCAAACTTTCGTCTAAAATCCAACTCGCTATTTCAACGGCAAAGATAGAATCATTTTTTTAATCCGCAAATTATTTCTATCTTTTTTTCGTTTTTTCTTCAAATACATAATCAAGAATCTTGGCATTCAAGCGGTCGATAACGCTAAAATCGGTCTTAACATACCCAGATGTCACCCTATGGGAAGAAGCATGGTTAAGGCAAAAGCCTACTAAATCCAAACTTGCATCGAAATCGTTTTGAGCGAATGTAGCCCAACTATGCCGAAACGAATAGACAGAAATATGAGGAAGGTCGTTTTTTCTTGTTATATCACTTATTCCCTCGTTTATACATTTATTGAAATTCTTACTTGATCCATAAGTCTCACAGAAGTTAAACAGCCTTTTTTCTCCAGCATATTTCTCAAGCAAATGAGATAGCCTATCTGGTACGGCTATCTCTATATACGCCTTGTCATCCCTCCTATTAGTAGTCTTACGTCTGCAGTAACACATCTTTCCGTCTCTAAGGTTCTCTTTTTCCATATAATACAGGTCAGCGGTGTTAATTCCGGCAAGACAAAAAACGATCTCGCACACATCCCTAGCACGATCAGCTCTTGATCCATACTCCGCGGATACCGCAAAAAAATCTCGAACGGTTCTAATGTCCAATGCCCTTTTCTCTGGGACTGTAGGTCTAGGTACCCTCACTCCCCTAAACGGGTTATTCCGTATAAGCATCTCGCCGGTATCATAATTATTATACCGCTCGCATCCAGCCATAAACATTGTCTTGATCCGCTTCGGATAGCCGTGTTTCTTGTACAAGCTATCTTTCATCGAATCTATCCACTCCTTGAATATAGACGATGTAAGATCAGAGAAGAGAATGTCGTCTTTCCCCATATATTCCTCCAAGCGCCTTAACGCAAGCTTATAATTTATCGACGTGGACTCTCTTCCCTCGTTATCCATCTTAGAGGTAAACTCCTCACAAAATTCAGAAAAAGAAGGTGCGCTAGAATCCCTCCTCAAGAAGTCCAGTATCTTTCTGATATCCCAACATTGTATATCTTCACGATTAAGCCGGGACATATACCCGTCAATAAGAATAGAAATATCCTTGATGATGTAATTATCTATTACCTCACCCTTCCGAACAGACTTAGCCTTGCAGACTTTATCTGTTTTTATATATCCTACCTGTCCGTGATGGGTTACACGAATATAAACAGGATACGTATTGTCTTTTCTCTTAGCTCGTACGCAAATTTTGAAATATGCCATAACTTTTACTGTAAACTATTTGTAAATCATTTATGCTATTCATGCAAAAAAAACTTGTATGAATAGGGATGTAAGGAGGCTAAAATGAACAAATCTCCTACAGTATCATTACGACAAAGAGCTAATAATCAAGCGGAAAGACTGGGATTCGAACCCAGGGAGCGGTTACCCGCTCACCGCATTTCGAGTGCGGCCCGTTCGACCACTCCGGCATCTTTCCTTGTGGTTGACGTGTACAAAAGTACATAAAATATAGTATCGTTATTCTCTTGAAAGGCTAAAATTACTTTATCAAATACAAAAAAGGGCATTCTTCACAGAACGCCCCTCTTTAAAACATATAACTAATACCTCTAAATTACTTGAAATAACGATTATATAAACCTTCAAATCCTTTGCCATGACGTGCCTCGTCTTTGCACATCTCATGTACGGTATCATGGATTGCGTCCAAATTCTGTTGTTTAGCCAATGTAGCGATACGTTTCTTGTCCTCGCATGCGCCAGCCTCAGCTTCCATACGCTTTTTCAAGTTAGTCTTCGTATCCCAAACTACGTCGCCAAGAAGCTCTGCGAACTTAGCAGCGTGCTCAGCCTCTTCCCAAGCGTAACGCTTGAATGCCTCAGCTACCTCAGGATAACCCTCACGGTCTGCTTGACGGCTCATGGCCAAATACATACCAACTTCGGTACATTCTCCCATAAAGTGAGCGTTCAGACCTTCCAAAATCACTGGGTCTACACCTTTAGCAACACCTAGTACATGTTCGTCAACGAACTGCAACGCACCTTCTGTCTCTACTAATTCCTTAAATTTGCTTTTCGGTTGTTTACATTGAGGGCAGAACTCAGGAGCCTCATCACCTTCGTGTACATAACCACATACTGTGCAAATCCATTTCTTTTTCATATATCGCAAAATTTTTATTGGTTGTATGGCACAAAATTAACTAAACTATCCGATACTACCATAATTCATCGATAGATTAATTCTATGTGTTAATCGATAAAAACTATGGAACTTATTTTTGACAGCGATTGTTTACTAAGTAAATATTTATTTATATGGATACATCAAAGATTATTAGTTTATTAGGAGACAAAAGTGATTATTATTTAAATCACGTATGTAAGACTATTGATAAATCGCTGCTTCATCTTCCATCACCCACTTGCGTGGACGATGTGTGGGGCAATTCAGATAGAAACATACAGACTCTCAATAGTCTGCAAACCTTGTTGGGGCACGGAAGATTAGCTAACACCGGATATGTTTCTATCCTCCCGGTAGATCAAGATATCGAGCATACCGCAGGGTCTTCCTTCGCTCCAAACCCCATTTATTTCGATCCGGAGAATATCGTAAAATTAGCGATCGAGGGTGGTTGCAACGCAGTCGCTTCTACGTTCGGCATACTAGGGTCAGTCGCACGAAAATATGCTCATAAGATTCCATTCTTGGTAAAACTAAATCATAATGAGCTTCTTACTTATCCGAATTCTTACAATCAAATCGTATTCGGCACGGTGAAGGAAGCATGGAATATGGGCGCCGTAGCTGTAGGGGCCACGATCTATTTCGGATCAGAGCAAAGCCGACGTCAGCTAGTCGAGATTGCCGACGCATTCGAGTATGCCCATGAACTAGGTATGGCGACCGTATTATGGTGCTATTTACGAAACAGCTCTTTTAAAAAGGATGGCATCGACTATTCCGCGGCAGCCGATTTGACCGGACAGGCTAATCACCTTGGTGTCACGATCAAGGCCGATATCATCAAGCAGAAGCTACCGGAGAACAACGGAGGTTTCACCGCTATCAATTTCGGGAAGATCGATCAAAAGATGTACACAGAGTTAACGACAGAACATCCGATCGACCTCTGCCGTTACCAAGTAGCCAATAATTATATGGGACGTGTCGGGCTTATCAACTCCGGCGGGGAATCTCATGGCGCCTCAGATCTTAAAGACGCTGTCGTCACCGCTGTCATAAACAAACGTGCGGGTGGCATGGGGCTGATTAGCGGAAGAAAGGCGTTCCAACGTCCGATGAAAGACGGCGTGGAGTTACTTCATTCAATTCAAGATATTTATTTGGATAAGGATATTACTATCGCTTAGTTTGTTATTGCGTTGAGAAAAGAAGGCCGTCCATCAAAGCTATATACTTTGGGGACGGCCTTCAAATTTTATTTCTTCAACCACATATCCAACCACTCAAAGAATGTGCGTTGCCATAGAACGCCATTCTGGGGCTTCAATACCCAATGGTTCTCATCCGGATAAATCAGCAACTCGGCCGGTACACCCCGAAGAACCGCAGCGTTAAACGCTGCCATTCCTTGATTAGCCAAGATCCGGTAATCCTTCTCTCCATGGATACAAAGGATAGGCGTATCCCATTTGTCCACGAACTTATGCGGGGAGTTCGCGAATGTACGCTGAGCCGTAGCGTTTTGCTTTTCCCAGTACGCTCCACCCATATCCCAATTGGCGAACCACATCTCTTCCGTTTCCAGATACTGCATTTCCATATTAAAGATACCATCGTGGGCGATAAACGCCTTGAAACGTTTATCATGATGACCTGCCAACCAATATACGGAGAATCCACCGAAGCTGGCGCCTACACAACCCAAGCGATCCTTATTTACATACGGTTCCTTGGCTACCTCGTCAATAGCGGTGAAATAGTCTTTCATGCATTGTCCGCCATAATCGCCGCTGACAGCCTCATTCCATTCCAAGCCAAATCCGGGAAGACCCCGACGGTTCGGTGCCACGATAATATAGTCATTAGCCGCCATGATCTGGAAATTCCAACGGTAAGACCAGAACTGGCTCACAGGGCTTTGCGGGCCACCCTCACAGAACAACAAGGTAGGATACTTCTTATTCGGATCGAACTGAGGCGGATAGATAACCCACGTTAGCATCTGCTTGCCATCCGTCGTCTTCATCCAACGTTCCTCTACCTTACCCATCGTAAGCTGGTCGTAAATATGTTTGTTTTCGAACGTAAGTTGAGTTACCGTATGATCCCCTGTCAAATCGATCGAATAGATCTCGTCTCCCATGCTCATGGAATGACGTTGAGCGATCAGCTTATCGCCCAGAAGAGCGACAGAGGCGTAATCGTACATACCTTCGGTCAGCGGGGTAATCTTATTGCCATTCGCCAAGTCTATCTGATAAACCTGCGACTCGCCATGCCAAACGCCCGTGAAATAGATACGCTTGCAATCAGCGCTCCAGCAATAAGAATCCACGTTGGAGTCAAAATCCTTGCTTACGAATGTTTTCTCACCCGTCTCCAGATTCATTACCATCAAGCGATTTTGATCCGCCTCGTAACCATCCCGTTCCATACTTAGCCAAGCGATACTCTTTCCGTCCGGAGAATAGGTGGGATTCGTATCATATCCCTTGTTCTCTTCCGTTATATTGGTCGTTTGCTTCGTATTCAGATCATATACATAAATATCCGAATTCGTGGAGATCGCATATTCTTTACCCGTCTTTTTGCGGCTGGTATAGGCAATCTTGTCCGAGGTAGTGTTCCAAGCCAATTGCTCGATACCGCCAAACGGCTTCATCGGGCTCTCAAACAACTCGCCCTCCATTACATCCACAGGATTGCTGATCGATTTGCCATCGAAATCGGCGACAAAAGGATGCGGAGCGGTAGTCACCCACTCATCCCAATGCTTGTACATTAAATCCGTAATGATAACACCTGTCGCCTTATCCAAATCCGGATATTTATCAGCGGTACTATTCACGGTTTTCACTTGCGAGATAAACAAGACCTTTTTCTCATCGGGAGAGAAAGCGAAACCCTCGATATCCTTGTCATAATCGGAAAGTCGCTTACGGTCCGTCCCATCCGGATTCATCTCCCAAAGCTGGCTGCTACCACTCTCGTTACATAAGAAAACGATCTTGGTTCCTCCTTTGATCCATACGGCCTCGTTCTCAGCGAATCCGGTTTTCGTGATTTGCTTATTATCCGATCCGTCAGCGTTCATCACGAAGACCTCACGGTTGCTCTTGTTTTCCGGTACACTATAGTACGCCACCGTATACACCACTCTTTTCCCGTCCGGAGATACGTTCATACCGCCGATACGTCCCATGGCCCACAAAGCCTCCGGGGTCATGCGGCCGTCTTTGATCCGGATGTCCGACTTCCCGATAAGGTTCTTATCGCCGGTCTCCTTCACGTTCACATCCGTAGCCGGATTGCAAGCACCTAACAGTAGGGATGTTGCCATAATCATTGTTCCGATAGATTTATTCATGCCGTTATAATATATTACAATTTGAGTGCGAAAGTACTAAATATAATTTATATCTTCGCGTTACTAATTATAAGAACTGAACAGTATGAATAAGATTTGGTTATTTGGAGCCGCTGTATGTATGGTATTAGCACTCGGCTCATGTAAACCTAAACAGAGCGCGTACAAGGCTGCTTACGAACAGGCCAAAGAAAAAGAGTCGACAGCTCCTGTTGAGGTTGTAGAACAAGAGGAAGAAGTTGTTGAGGTCGCTCCTGTCTCAAAACCCAGAACCTCTACGGCTACCACTCGTACGGAAAAAATCAACGCCGCTCAAGGTGAGGACGCCAGCCGTCTGAAACGTTATAGCGTCGTTGTCGGTAGTTTCAAGAACAAGACAAACGCTTACGCATTAAAAGAACGTATGCAGAATGATGGTTACAACGCAGTGTTGGGCGAGAACGAGCAAGGGATGTTGCGTGTGATCGTCGCTAGCTTCGACAATAAAGCGGACGCCGCCGATAGCCGTGACGCCATCAAGGCGAAATACGCTCCTAACTTCCAAGATGCTTGGTTATTGGAGAGAGCTTATTAATTGTAAGCTATCAGAAAAGATAAAAGCGGAAGGTCTCGTTAGCCTGTAAGAAGAATCTTGCAGGTTATCGAGACCATTCTATTTGAAGGAAACATAAGGACATAAAAATAGCCCGACTTCAACAGCCGAGCCACTTTTCACCAATCTAATCTAACTTAACCTAAAACAAAAACCATCTTTTTCTTTTTGCCTTTCTCTTCTTATATCCTAACAACCTTTTTACCTTAAAAACGTAATACCTATTCGAAATTGTATAAACTCAAAACATCTAAACACATATGATATAAACGAATTACTCTTCATAAACCGGCCACGCACCTTCTTTCGTACAAACGAAAGCCGCTGTCTTTACAGCGAAATGATGGGCCTCGCTTAAGGACTTCCCCTTTAAGAGCGAAATGATTAGAGCCCCCGAAAAAGCATCCCCCGCCCCGACCGTATCCGCCACCGTGACCTCCGGCGTGGGCAACGTAGAGATCTCCTCTCTCGTATAAATCGTACTATGGGAGCTCCCCGCAGTCAAGACAAACATCCGAAGGCCGTATTTCTCAATAAACCATAAAGCCACTTCCCTCTCAGTTCCATTCAAGCCGAATAAGTCCCGAAGAACGTTAAACTCCTCATCATTCACCTTCAACACATTCGCTAAGTACAAAGACTCCTCGATCAACTCCTTATCATAGTATCGCTGGCGAAGATTGATATCCAGCAAACGATAAGCGTCTTTCGGCGCAAACGACGAGATCGCTTGTATCGTCTCCCGGGACTGACGGGAACGCTGGGCTAATGTACCGAAACAAATAGCGTCCGCTTTCTCCGCCAAATCAATCGCATCGGATGTAGGCGATATATGATCCCAAGCCACTCGCTCATGAATCGTATAAGTAGGGATACCTTCTCGTAACTCTACCTGAACGGTTCCCGTCGGGTAAGGCACTTTCTCGATCAAATGCTGGATATGATTCTTATCCAACTCATCAACGATCTCTTTACCCAACTCATCATCTCCGACAGCGCTGATAGCATATCCCTCAGCACCTAGGCAAGACGCATGATAGACAAAATTAATCGGGGCCCCCCCAGCCTTTTTCCCGGAAGGAAGCATATCCCATAATAATTCTCCAATCCCAACGACAATTGGTTTACGTCTTGATTCAGTCACCTGTTCCATGGTCTTTCTATTAAAAACAACTTTCGTACTTATCGACACCGCAAAAGTATATCATCGTTATAAATACAACGATAACTATAGCTACAAGATAAATCACACAAGTTACATAAAAGATTTATTTTCAAGGGACAATAACAGACGTTACCCGTATGTAACATCTGTACAAGCAGCATCCTTACAAAGACTCTATAAACTCGGTTGGCGTTATATTATAAACCGCTTTAAAGCATTTGGAGAAATAGGCCGGCGAGCCGAATCCCGTGGCATAAGCAACCTCGCTAATCGTTCCGGATCGCTGCTTCAATAGGGCGGATGCCTTTTTCAAACGATAGTTACGCAAAAAGTCCGTAGGGGTAATCCCGGACAACTCCTTCACCTTTCGATATAAATGCACACGTGACAGACCCAGTTTCTCGCTGCCTTTCTCTATACTGAAATCGGGATCGCTATAATTCTCCTCTATCAAAGCGATAAACTTACGCATAAACAAATCATCCAGACTCTCTACCTTCCCTTTTGTCTCGATGGAAAGTCCCGCAGGCGATTGAGACTCTTTCAAGAAAACCTCTCGCAAACGATTACGTTCTTCCAACAATTTAATGATACGTAATTTCACGATCTCGATATTGAACGGTTTCTGGATATATTCATCCGCTCCCCCCTCAAATCCATACAAGCGTTGACTGTCATCCGAAAGAGCCGTAAGCAAGATTACCGGGATATGACTGAGGGCCATATCCGACTTAACCCGGCGGCAAAGCTCGAAGCCATTCATCTCCGGCATCATCACGTCACTGACGACCAGTGATACATTTTCCTTCAATAGAATATCCAAGGCCTTGGCACCATTCTCCGCTACAAGTACATTAAAATTCCCGGACAACTCATGCTGTAAATAAGCGCGAATATCCCAATCATCCTCAACGATCAAGATCATATAATCATATTTCTTATTCAACGTTTCTTGAACTTGGGATATATCCAAATGCGCTACACCAGAGGACGATTCTGTCGCATTCGACAGAAAGACACAAGATTCATCAAAATGAGATTTACCTTTCGGGATCTGAACGGTAAACACTGTCCGTTCGCCTTGCTCGCTTTCCACGTGGATCGAGCCTTTATGCATAAGGACAAATTCCCGTGTCAGATGCAGTCCGATACCCGTTCCCGGAGCATAGCTTTGCCCGCTTGTAAAAAAGCGCTCGAATACGGAGGCTAGGTTTTCCGGGGGAATACCCTCTCCATTATCTTCCACCGATAAGACAACCTCCGTCTCCTCCTCCCGCAAACGAATCGTAATCTTCCCCTGCTCCGGGGTAAACTTAAAAGCGTTCGAAAGCAAGTTCGTTAATATCTTCTCCATTTTGTCCGTATCCACCCAAACAAAAAGAGAATTCATTTCATGCAGGAAGGTATAATCAATTCGCTTACTCTGGGCCAGAGTATTAAAATAAGATTTCACCTCTTGGATTAAAAAGACCAAATCCATCTTAGTAACCCGCAATCCCATCTTATTATTCTCTATCTTCCGGAAATCCAGCAATTGGTCGATCACACGTTTCAAGCGTTCCGCATTCTTCTTAACGATGCGGATATCATCCGCGAAAGCGCCTGCCGGGGCATCTTGCGCCATCTTGTTCAGAGGCCCTAGAATCAAGGTCAAAGGAGTCTTTATCTCGTGAGATACATTCGTAAAGAACTGCAATTTCTGTGTCGTGACTTGCTCGATACGCTGGTTCGCTACCGAGAGTTCCTCTTTCTGTTGTTGTACCAAACGATTTCTCTCATTCAACAAATGATTCTTCTGGCGCACTTTACGATTAATATAAACCGTGTAAATAGCGGAACCACCCAACAAAAGCGCCAATATCAAGATAATAATCAAGGAACTATAAAGAAAGTTATATTTCGAGAGCAATTGCGACAAATTCGCACGCTGTTTCTCGATCTGGCGTTGATATTCTACCAACCGGTCTGATTGTAAATAAAGGGTACCGGCGTTGGTCTTATCGATCATAGCGGTGCTTAACGCATACTTTTTCGTATAAGCTTGTCCGCTTAAGATCTGCCATGCTACCTTAATAGCCACCCCACCACCTGTCGGATAATAAAAAGAGGCATCCAACTTACCCTGCGCAACCGCCTCCACGCCCAAGCCTCCTCCCAAGAGTCCATCCACGCCTATAAATTCCACGTGCCCCACCAGCGACGAATCTCGCTCCTCAATCGCCTCACGGGCCCCTAAGGCCATCATATCATTATGAGCGAAAACGATATCGACATCCTCTATGGAATCCAGCTTCAAGACTTCCTCATAGGCATTCTCCTTATACCAATACCCATCCAACTCCCGGATCTTCACATTCGGATCAATAGACATCGCATCGACAAAACCTTGATGTCTTTCTGTAGCGGAGGAAGAGCCTCTTCGTCCCCATATCTCTAAAATCGTTGTCTCCCCCTTGATCAAGGAGCTGATGTACATTCCGATCGAACGACCGATCTCGTAATTATCCGCTCCAATATACGTCGTATATTCATCGCTATTAATTTTCCGGTCCAATATGATAGTGGGAATACCAGCCCTGTACGCCTCAACAGCGACAGGCGTAACAGGCTCGGTCTCATTCGACGATATAATCAGCAAATCCACCTTTTTCTTGATAAAACCTTTTATCTGGCTGATCTGAGTATCATTATCCTGACTAGCATCCATTACGACCAACTCGATCTCCGGATGATTTAAAGCCTCTACTTCCATATCACGTATCATGGATTGACGCCAAATATCCGTCATCGAGCATTGAGATACACCGATGACATATTTCTTTTCTTTTTTACCGGGCGAACAGGCAAAGCAAAGAATAAGGAATAGCCAAAGCAGGATATAAAGCGGGTTTCCTTTCATGTGGTATATTTAATTCGATCGTTTATTCTACAAATATACGAAAACTATTCCGAAATTACCCCCAAACAAGTCAAGGTATCTTTTAACAACGGGGTAAATCTATGGATACCGATTTCATTCAAATGATCAGCGTCCCTATAGCAAGAATCAGGTAACGGTACAGCCGTATAATTCAAATAAAAGACCGTTTTATCATCCACGTATTCCCGAGCCAAAGAATCCGTCAATTCTCGATAACTCGAAGGAACCCGTTCCATATATTCCGTGGAAACAGGGGCATTGTACAAAATAAGAGACAGATCCCGCTTCTTACATTCCTCTACGATTCGCCCCAACATCTCTTGTTGAAATGAGGATGGCAATAAATAAGCACCCTTATCATCATAGTAATGACGATCGATAATAACGTCTAGTGTTCCCCCGGTCGCCCCCGTGAAAATACGCTCGATCACATTCCTTTTAATCTCAGCTACGCAATTCTTGAACGGAACGCCAAACTCATACGAATACATGACCTCCTTACGGGTTACCGGCGAAACAGCCTCCTGTACCAAAAGTCGCAAATCCTCCCGCTCCTTTAGATGGGGATAAATAGACATATAGGCAGGAAACTCATCTTGATAGGAATCATCGGCCACGGTAAACGTGTGGTAACCAAACCCCAATATCACGGTTTTCAAATGGGGAAGGTAAGGCGCTTTCAAGCATAAATCGATATAGGTATTGAAATAATTCTCACTGGATTTAGCGTCATTCCTCGATTTCCCCAGCATATCGGCGGATATCGAATGTAAAGGATGGGAATCGCCCAAAATCAATACCTCCACTTCCGGATCACTTTTGAGGCTGGGTACGCTTATATGAAAATAAGAGCGGATCAGCAGGCAACTAAGCAACCCTAAACATCCTACCACCCCTAAATACCAGAATATAGCAATAAAGAACCTTCTCATACTTATCAGAATTGAAAATAAATGAAACCTTGTGGATTACTGGCGTCGAAACCATAGATGATAATCAGCAATACCGTATAGATAACATACCGAACCGGAAGGCTCAGGTCCTCTATCATCAACCCATGCGCCTGTTTTCGGCCGATCCATTCCACGACGAACATAAGAGCCGTGAAAAAGAAACATTTCTTCAGCAGGAGTTGCCCGAATCCCAAGCCCACAAGCTGAGGAGCCGAGAATAACGAGACATTGAACATCCGCTCGAGATACACAGCCGCTTGGGATATATCTTCCGACCGGAACAGAATCCATCCCAATAAGACCAGCAAAAACGTAGCTCCCATCTGTGTCAATTCCTTCACAGAGGGGAGGAAACTGTTTTCCGCCACGGAATCTCTATACCTCCTATTTTGACCCAACAATAACAATGGCAGAAACAACAATGCATGATACGCTCCCCATGCCACAAACGTCCAGTTAGCCCCGTGCCAGAACCCACTTACCAAGAAAATAACAAGGGTATTCCGGAAGCTCTTCCATTTCCCTGCCCGGCTTCCCCCTAGGGGTATATAGATATAATCCCGGAACCAAGTCGTCAAAGAGATATGCCAACGCCGCCAAAACTCCGCTATATCCCGGGAGAAATAAGGATACTTAAAGTTCTGCATAAGGTCTATGCCAAACAACCGGGCACAGCCGATCGCTATATCCGAATATCCGGAAAAATCCCCGTAAATCTGTATCGTAAAGAAGAAAGCCCCCAGAAACAAGGTACTCCCATCCAACGTCTGGTAATTCTCAAACACACCGTTCACGAACAAAGCGCAGTTATCGGCAACCACCACTTTCTTGAAAAATCCCCAAAGCATCTGGCGTATACCATCCAACGCCAGATCACAATCGAAATTACGAGGCCGGAGAAACTGAGGTAACAAATGGGTAGCCCGTTCTATCGGGCCCGCCACTAATTGGGGGAAGAAACTGATATAAGCGAAGAATGCCACGATATCATGAGTCGCCTTGATTTTACCTTGGTAAACATCAATCGTATAGCTCAAAGCCTGAAACGTATAAAAACTGATCCCGACAGGGAGCAAGATATTCAACGTCACGTAATCGGCATCCCAGCCCAATAGGTGAAGGACATTTACCAAATTCTCGGTAAAAAAATCAAAGTACTTAAATACGCCCAAGATCGAAAGGTTCAGTAAAATATTACCGGCACTTATCCACTTTTGGACCAACCGGTTGCCAGCGCATTTCTCCAAATAGACTCCACTCAAGTAACTGCATAACGACGTAAACAGGATCAGCAGCAAAAAGCGCCAGTCCCACCATCCGTAGAACAGGTAACTAACAGCTACCACAAATAGATTTTGCCACCGCAAAGACTTGAAAACAAACCAGTAACCAAAGAAAACCAATGGCAGGAATATAAGGAACTCTATGGAATTAAATAACATAAATATTTAATTTTCAGACTCAAGAATATGTATGATCAAGGCGCAAAGATAAGGAATATCAAGCATTGACCAATAAATATTTCGTATATTCGTGGCTCAGAAATACAATAAGATACAGAGATGAAGATAATCAACGAACAATTACTCGACGAGACCCAGGCCAAAGCCTTGCAGTCTCCCCGCCTGCGAATGAACTATAATTTCCATGAGAGATTGGATGATCCGATCAATCGGTTACTGAATGCCATGGAGCCCGGTACGTATTTGCGTCCGCACCGGCATTTAAATCCGGCGAAAGACGAGATCTTCTTGTTGCTACGTGGGAAGGTAGCGGTATTCTTGTTTGACGAGGAAGGGAATATCACGGAGAAAACGATACTGAATCCAAAGGAAGGCGCTTATGGAGCGGAGATCAAGGCAGGGACATGGCACGGGCTTCTGGTACTGGAATCCGGATCGGTTATTTATGAGATAAAGCAAGGGCCGTTCGCGCCGCTAGCACCGGAGAACCTAGCGCCTTGGAGCCCCGAGGCGGAAGATACGGAGGGAGTAAAGAAGTATCTGGAATGGCTCGAGAGCCAAATATGATTGATGATACTTTTAGTATAACAAGCTAGCGATCAGCCTCGTATAACAAGAGCTATCCGAGGGTTTTAACAATGCCCATTCTAAAGTGTTTACGATGCCCATTATAAGGAGCTTACAATGGGCATCGTTACCTCCTTATAATAGGCATTGTTATTATTTCTGGAAAACCTTCGTCGATTTAATCATCACGTCGTGTAAAGGACGATCGTTCTTATCCGTCTTTACCACGGAGATCTTCTCTACGATATCGAAGCCTTCCACTACCTCGCCAAAGATCGTTACCGAGCCATCCAGATGCGGAACGCCACCGATCGTCTTATAAATCTCACGCCGTTCGGCCGGGATCACTACCGGGCCTAATACCGCCAACGTATCTTCCACCAAGATGGACGCACGGGCATGTAACTCATTCTCCAAGGAATCGGCGGCCAAGGAAGGATCTTGCTTTTTCAGCTCATCCCGGAATTTATAGTACAACCAGTTGCGGCGGATCTCGTTGATACGAGCCTCTTTCTCCGCAAGCTCCTTGTCGTCCAAGACTTTCCCTTGCACAAAACAGAACTGCGTACCGGCGGAAGCACGTTCCGGATTCACGGCATCGATCTCTTTCGCGTCGATCAAAGCGCCTTTCTTATTAAAATGATTAGGTAATATCTCAGCGGGAACGGTATAACCACCATCGCCATCCCCATACAAGGCACCCGGCTCATGCGCTTTACTCTCCGGATCACCACCTTGCACGACAAACTCCTTGATAACACGGTGGAAAAGCATACCCTCATACTCGTTCGACTGACAGAGCTTGATGAAGTTATCCCGGTGAAGAGGCGTGTCGTCGTATAGCAGGACGGTGACGTCTCCCATCGTCGTCTTGATTTTCACATATACGGGTTTATTCGGGTCCAAAGGCTTATCCCCACAAGCTACCAACGTGAGCAAGAGCAGGAACAGCGAGAAAATTTGTCGTTTCATACCTGTTTTATTTATCGGATTAAGTAGTTACAAAGCCCGTTATTCCTCCGCATAGATCAACATCTGGCAATTCTTGCAGTCGAAGCGCAAACGCAAGAGCGTTTCCTTATAGCGCAGGAAGTAAGGCTCCTTATAGGGAGACTTCTGCTTCTGGTAAGTAGGGCACCATCCCATACTGTACCGCAGGCAATGTTTCGTGAACATCAAAGGGACATCCTTCCGGGGAGACAACTCGAAAGCGTCTTCCACGGCAGTCACGCCATGCGCCTTATAAAAGGCACCAGCCTTGCTATTGGAGACATTCCCTAAATAGGTCAGACATTTCTCTGGGAAAGGGATTTCCAGAGTCTCGCCTACACACGGCTTTACCGGACGAGCCTCTTCCCTGCGGTAACGAATCCGCCGGGTAGAGATAAGCCTCTCCACCCCTAGCCTACGCATCTCGGCCAATAAAGAAGAAGGGACAAACCAGTTATCGGACATCGCCACGGCAACTTCCTCCGCCTCGAAAGGCGTGTTCCCCAACTTAGAGAGCTGGGTACGGATATTCTCCGCCTGCTCCCTCCGGGCCGGTTCTTTCTCGAACGGCTTGGTGAGCATGATACGGGCTCCTGTCTCGTCCGCCATACTTAACGTGAAGCCAAAGGCGTTATCTTGAAATTCCATCCGGACAGAGAGTTTCCGCTCGGCGGATGGCTTGGATAGCAGTTTATCAAACTCTTGATCGAAATTCCGGTACAAAGGCATCTTCGGACGGATCGCCGGGCGATCCAGCGTAAAGATCCGGTTCGCCTCCACACGGTTTACCCGGAAACCCTCCAACTCCCCTTTCTCGTTGAAGAAGGTAAGCCCGTCTCCGTTATTCAATTGTTTCAGTCCGGCGATCGTGAAAGAGTTTCCTTTCAGTTCCTTCACCGTACCCACCGGTTCACCCAAGGACTTAGGCGTATCAAAGCTGGTGATATCCTTCGTGCGCTCCTTCCATAAGAAAGGCGTGAAACCCCGGTTGAAGCTTTTCTCCGCCACAGGCTGGAATGTGTAAGTGCTATGCCCGGCCGAGGCACGACGGTATTCCGGCCGACGGGCCAAGATAGCGTCCAGTTTCTTCCGATACCAAGCCGTTACGTTTTTCACGTAAGATACATCCTTCAAACGACCCTCGATCTTCAAGGAAGAGACACCGGCATCCAACAGCTCCTCCAAGTATTCCCCCCGGTTCATGTCCTTCAAGGATAAGAGATGCTTACCCGATACGATTTCCTTCCCATCTGCGTCGATCAAGCTATAAGGCAGGCGGCAATACTGAGCGCATTCCCCCCGGTTGGCGCTTCGTCCGCTCAAGGCGGCGCTCAGGTAACACTGGCCGCTATAACTTACGCACAGCGCCCCATGCACGAAGACCTCCAGAGGCACGGTCGTTCGCTCGGCGATCTCCCGTATCTGGTTCAGTGATAGCTCTCTCGCCAATACGACTTGCGTGAAACCTACCTCTTGCAGGAATCTCACCTTCTCCGGCGTACGGTTATCCGTTTGCGTACTGGCGTGCAAGGGGATGGGCGGAAGGTTCAACTGGGTGATACCCATGTCTTGAACGATCAAGGCATCTGCCCCGGCCTCGTAAAGCTGCCAGATCATTTGCTCGGCCTCTGCCAGCTCCTCTTCTTTCAAGATAGTGTTCAAGGCCACGTAAATACGAGCCGAATAGAGATGGGCGTAATCGCAAAGCTGCCGTATATCGTCCAGCGTATTACCAGCGGCGGCACGGGCTCCAAACTTCGGGGCACCGATATACACGGCATCGGCACCATGGTTAATCGCCTCCCTGCCGCAAATCAGATCCTTAGCGGGAGATAACAGTTCTATCGAACGGGGTTCTTTTCTCATTTACAAGCTTCCTAGTTTTTTGATATCTTCCCGGCGGAACGGGGTCTCTTGGTATACGTAGTAGTTCAGCCAATTGGTGAACAGCAGGTTCGCGTGCCCCCGCCAACGTACCACCGGACCTTGCGCCGGATCGTTGTTCCGGTAATAATTACGAGGCTTGTTGATGGGCAATCCCTTCCCCAAATCACGCATATACTCATCATTCAGCGTATAGGGCGAATACTCGGAATGACCGGTGATGAAGAATTCCCGTCCGCCACGAGCCATCGCCATATAGACGCCGGATTCCTCGCTCTCGGACAATAAGGTGAGCTCGGGCACCTTCATGATATCCTCCCGGCGAATCTCGGTATGACGGCTATGAGGCACGAAGAACTCGTCATCGAACCCCCGGAAGATCGGAACAAACGGTTCCCGGAGCGAATGACGGAAGACTCCGAACATCTTGGCCGGCAAATCATATTTAGGCACCCCATAGAAATGGTATAGCCCCGCTTGCGCCGCCCAGCAGATATAGAGCGTGGAGGTAACATGCGTACGGGCCCAATCGAATATCTGCGTGATCTCCTCCCAATAACTAACTTCCTCGAAAGGCATCTGCTCCACGGGAGCGCCCGTCACGATCATCCCGTCGTAGAAATCATCCGCCATCTCATCGAAATCCTTATAAAATTCTTGCATATGCTCGATGGGCGTATTCTTCGGCGTATGTCCCTTGATCTTCATGAAATCAAGTTCCACTTGCAGGGGTGTATTACTGAGGAGGCGAACCAAGTCCGTCTCGGTCGTTATCTTAAGGGGCATCAAATTCAATACGACTACCCGAAGGGGGCGGATATCCTGCTCCGACGCACGCAAGGAATCCATCACAAAGATATGTTCCTTCTTCAGCAGCTCGATAGCCGGTAAGTTCTTTTGTAAATTTAATGGCATTTTCTATCTCTGATTATTATATGAGCGCAAAGATAATGAGAATTTTCTCATTATCGCTTATACTTCGCCACCATGATCACCGGGTTGTCCTCCTCGTGCATACCCGCGGCGATCTCCTTTAACTTGCCTTTGAGGTGTCCTTCTTGATAGGCCTCGACAAGTTCGGGGGTATTTATCCGCCACGTGAAGGCGATCTCGTCGTTATTGAAGACCGTGAGGTCGAAAATCTCGTCCACGAGGTTGGCGATCGGTACCTCTTTCGTGAAATCATCGTTATACAGGACATACTCAGATACTTCCTTTGTTTCCCTGTCGTACACCAAATCGGTTCTCATCAACCGATAGTAGGTATCCATCATCGCCAAGTTCAACTCTTTCTTTACGGTCTGCATAAAACAATAACGATCCGTAACCACACCCGGGAAAAGAAAGATCTCCGGGCTCATGGATTGAATAGAGGGAGTCCTTACGATAAAAGGCTTTAATCCCTCGGCGGACGAGTAGGTGTAGACCGTATCGCAAGATGGCTCCGTAAGTAGCCAACGATCCTCGTAAGGGACGATACAAGGGTTATTAACCATACCTATGCCCTTTTCGTCGAACAATACTTGCGACACCTTTTTCTCAAAAGGGACTTTTATTTCTTCTACCACACTCCCATCTTGCTTGGATACTATCAGGAATATATTCCTAGGCTCAAGATCCTGATAAGCCCCATTGAAATTACGCCCACTACTAGCATCTTGGCAGATGAAGTGATCCCTGTCAAAATTGAAGATCGCTTTATAATAAACCCATGATTTCGTATCCTCGTCTTCTCCTTCCTTGAACGTGAAGCTTCGCTTGAAATTCCCAAACAAGTCATAAGTCATTATCTTTCTTTGCCGCAGATTACCAACAAACAGTTCTCCTTTCTCATCGTCCAGATAGATGCCATTCGTTGCGGCATACTCCTCGTTCCCCTGCCCTTTCCGATTGATATGCCGAATAGCCTTACCTTTCCGGTCGTAAATAAAAATGTCACCATCGGCAGCAAACATATTCCGTATGATCATCACATCCTTCCCGATCGCTTGCAACCAGCCTAGCGTCACGAACTCGTCCGTAGTCTCCAACGGAATATATTCCACGTCAAAAAGATCTTGCAAGATCAGTTCCTTTTTGGGATAATCCTTCGATACGTCCACCACGATAAGATCCTCTTTCTCTTGGGTAGAAGAGGTACCGCAACCAACCATACCTCCCGTTAATAAAAACATTCCCGCCGCTATCAAGCTCTGTCTCATAATAGTCTTTTCTTTTAGTTTAAATTTAAGGATAAAGGCAAATAATATTCACCTTGCGCAATATAGAGAATTTTTGATGGCTACGCAAAGATTTGTTCGAAAGAATTTGTATTAGCCTCACGCAACGACTAAAAGACTTTACTCGATGATCATAATGCCTTCTCAAGCCATTCCTTCAAGTCGTGCGCAAAGATAGCGGAGTAAACCCTCGCTCCCTTGTCCCAAAGGTGTGCCACGTCCTTGAAATACTCGGGATGATCGAGGAAGAGACCTCTCGTGTAATAATCAAAGAAAGGGATACCATGCTCGGTCGCCACGGCTTTCAGCACATCGTATTTATCCATACCAACTTGGCTATAACGGGGAGATACCATGAATACCAATCTTATATCCCGATCCTCACAGAGCAAGATAAACTTACGTAAATAGGCAAGTTTCAAGCTATCCACGTCCGTACGGGTCTCGTCATACTCCAACACTTCGGGGAAACGGGCCGGTTTGGGACCGGGTAGGTAACCATGGTCCTCATTAGACTGTCGGTTCACGAGCAAGCCAGCCAAATTGGATACCGCCTTCGCATTGTAACGATAAAGATGAGATACCTCGTATGCCCAATGAGTGCCGGCCAAGCGAAAGATGGAATCCGCACGCTCGTTACACCCATAGTAAGGGGCGAAGAAACTGATCGTATTAAACGGGGTCGATTGGATCACATAGTCATTATCCATCACCTCCAGACATATCATCTTAGGCGTATGATGAGAGAGCACTTGATTCAGTACCCAATAGTGGGCGAATATGTTGTCGGAAGCATCTATACCGCCATTATACACGCTCATCCCCAACGAGTCGCTTATGATAGACGGCACGTAATGAAAATTGCAACGAGAGGTTCCCATGAAAAGAACCTCCTCATCTACATCATTCACCAAGTACTTGATCTTAGGAGCGGTTATATCAGAGGTATGCCGGTTCACCCAACCCATCAAGAGACCTCCTATGCGATCTACGACAAACACGCCAGCCAATATCACGAAAAAACTAACTATCAATCTCTTCATTTCTATATACATTAAAATATATGCATTATCAAAACTGAAAATAGATAAACTGATCGCCATTCAGCACACCCAGCAAAAGGATATAAACGACCATCACCACCATATACAGATGACGTACCGTCCATGCGGGAGACTCGGCTATACGTACCGACCAACCAAACTCATCGATACCCTCCTTCAAGAACAGAACGGACAAAGCGATAGCGATCGCCATAAAATCGGCAAGCCTCAAGTAGGGCATCGCCATATCGGTAAAGATCCCGCCAAGGATCGTCAGCGCATCCGAAAGATTGTTCGCACGGAAGAACACCCAAGCCAGACTCACCACACAAAACGTGACAAACACATGCAGGCAACGAGCGAAGCCATTCCACCTCGCCCGATGAAAACCCAATACACGCTCCACACATTGTAAAACACCATGTAGCGTACCCCACACCAAAAACGTCCAGTTTGCGCCATGCCATACTCCACTGATCACGAAAGTCACCAACACGTTAAAGTAGCAACGAAGATTCCCCACCCTATTTCCACCCAACGGGATATAGACATAGTCCTTGAACCAAGTGGATAGCGAGATATGCCAACGCCTCCAGAACTCGGTCACGCTAGCGGCGAAGTAAGGACGGCAGAAGTTCTCCATCAAGCGGAAACCCAGCACACGGGCGACACCGATCGCCACCAGCGAATAACCGGCAAAATCCCCGTAAATCTGGAACGGGAAGAACAATGACGCCAAAAGAAAAGACCCTCCATTATGATGTTCCACGTTATTAAATACAGCGTCCACATACAAGGCGCAGCGATCCGCCAATATCAGCTTTAAGAAATATCCCCAAAGCATGAGCCGGAAACCAGCCATCGCATCCTCATAGCAAAACGAATGCTTCTCTTTAAACTGAGGCAACAAATTCGTAGAGCGTTCTATCGGGCCAGCCACCAACTGGGGAAAGAAGGAGACAAACAGCGCATATATAAAGAAGTCCTTCTCAACCGGAGTATTCTTACGATAAACATCAATCGAATAACCCAAGGCCTGAAAGGTATAGAAAGAGATCCCCACCGGAAGCAGCATGCCAAACGCAGGGAAATTAACAGCCAACCCCCAAGAATGAAGGAAGGAAGCCAAATTCTCCGCCGCAAAATTGTAATACTTGAAAAGGAACAGGATACCTAGATTTAGTATCAAACTAGCCACCAAGCAAGCGCGCTTCCTCCGGTTATCCTCAAAATGCCCGATTCCACGAGCGGCCAAATAAGTGATCACCGTACTTGTCAGCAATAACAAAGCATACACTGGTTGCCAATTCATATAAAAATAATAACTAGCGGCAAGCAGGAATAAGTTACGGGTCTTTAACGACGGCAGGGCGAAATAACAAACACAAACTACCGGAAAAAACAGAAGGAATGCAATAGAATTAAACAACATGGCCTACCTGTTTAGTCGTATAAGAAACACCATTTGGGACTTTAAGCACGATCCTTTTGTCAAAAGGAATAAACATCTTTTCATACATCAGTTATATTTTATCCCTTCCTGTCCCCGCCGGTAGGTCTTTCCATAAATAAAAAAAGCGTGGGAACCATCGTCTATCACTGTCTTGAGGCTCTGGACTGCCCACCACACAATAATAGAACAATAGTCCCACGCTTTATGAATGTATATAATCCACCCGTTACCGGGCAGGTATATATAACAAACATAAGCGCAGGAACCATTTTCCTATTATCTTGTGTGGTTGAAATTGTCCAGATTTCAAGACAAGATAATATCGAAACGCTTCTACGTTATATCACTAAAACGCCACAAAGATAAGGCTTCCTTGATAAACATACAAAAAAACTTAATGAAATATGCCCCGTAAAGCCTTATACAGGTACACCACCGACAGCAACTCATCCAGCACGGCATTGTTCAAGCCGATCTGGGCGTCTAGCAAACCACGCTGGGCGTCCAATACGTCCATGTAGCTGATGACACCATATCCAGCCCCCTATCCTAATAGAATTTGCTCTTGATAGGTAGAGTAATGAGATTTTTCTCTATATTTGGAGCGTTGAACAGATTAATAAAAGGATATATAGGCATGAACTTTCCCGGCAATTATCTTCCAGCGATCATCGCTTTATGTAAACGACATAAAGTAAAAAAGCTATTTGCTTTCGGCTCTGTCCTTACCAGTCGCTTTAATGAGCAAAGCGACATAGATCTGGTAGTCGATTTTGACAAGACCAACGTAGATGATTACTTCTCTAATTTCTTTGACTTGAAATATGCCTTGGAGAGTCTTTTCGAAAGAGAAGTAGACTTGCTGGAAGAACAAGCGATCCATAATCCTTATCTCAAGGAAAATATTGATACCACAAAGATGTTAATCTATGGATAACTTCATCAAAAAGCATTTACAAGATATAGCTACGGCGATTGACGAGATTGAAAGTTTTTTCGATGATCAACCCAAGCTATTTGAAAACTTCTGCAAAGACTTACGTCTTAGACGGGCAATAGAAAGAAATATCGAGATTATCGGAGAGGCCATGAACCGGATATTAAAAACGTCTCCGACAATAGCGATCACCAATTCCCGAAAGATAGTAGATGCCCGTAGCTACATTATACATGGTTATGACAGTCTATCTGTTGATATTCTTTGGAGTATCGTTGTCAACCATCTGCCTTTATTAAGGCAAGAGGTTGATATTTTACTTGATACACAATCAAAAAATAAATGAAATATGAGGTTGTGTCATAATTCACGATATGGCACGCTGATAACGCAGATTGAGCAGATAACTTATTTAGATTCATATAAATAATCTGTGGTTATCTGCTCAATTTGCGTCATCTGTGTGCCATTTAACATTTAGACACACCTTCATATTCCATTGAGATAGTTTCCTCTATGAGGCGGGTGGGCTATCAAAACCCTCCCCCTAAAGCCTTATACAGGTATACCACTGACAGCAACTCATCCAGCACGGCATTGTTCAAACCGATCTGGGCGTCCAGCAAACCACGCTGGGCATCCAATACGTCCATGTAGCTGATGACACCGTTGATGTATTGCAGTTGGGCGAGTTCCAGATATTTACTGGCGGAGGCTTCCAGATTCATGCGGGAAGCACGGATCTCCTTCACCTTGCGGACGGTCACGATAGCGTTGTTCACCTCCTTGAAAGCGCCTAATACGCTCTTCTCGTAACTATAGACCTCTTGCTCGTAACGAGCCTTCGCCGCTTTCACTTTCGCCTTGTTCTTCCCCATGGCGAAGATCGGCTGCAACAGGCTTCCGGCAATAAAACCTGCCGGACTCTTCAAGATACTGCTTAACTCATCGCTCTCGAAACCGTAATTACTTGTCAAACGGATCTTCGGGAATAAGTCCGTTTGCGCCACACCCACCTGAGCGTTCGCCGCCCGAAGCTTAAACTCCGCTTGACGCATATCCGGCCGGCGCTCCAGCAAAGAAGACGGTAAGCCGATCGGTAAGGCATCCGGCAGGTGTTGGTCGCTCAAGGAAAGGCCACGGGGGATATCATCCGTATACTCGCCCAACAACATGCTGAGGTCGCTTTCCTTGATCTTGATCTGACGCTCCAGCGAGGGGATCAAGGTCTCGGTACGGGCCAACTCCACTTGGGCTTGGTTGTAAGCCGTCTCGGAAGTAAGTCCGCCCTCATAGCGAAGCTTCGCCAAGCGGACACCCTCACGACGTGCGTCCAAGGTTTGTTGCACGATCGACAACTCTTGGTCCAAGGCGCAAAGTTGATAATAATTGGCGGCTACCTCGGCGATGATGGTCAATCGCAAGGCACGCTGCCCCTCCACGGTCTGCATATAGGAAGCGATGGTAGCCTCGTTCGCCCAGCGGAGGTTGCCCCATAAATCCAATTCCCAAGATAAAGTCAGTTTCGCCCCAAACTCCGGATCGGGCTTCGGATCATCCCCTCCATAGTTCAAGCGTTCCTTTTGCGCATAGATATTCGCACCCACCTCCGGCAGCATATTCGCAAAAGAGATCCGTTTGGCGGCGATCATCTCCTTCACCTTGGCGGCGGCGATCTTCATATCCTTATTATTATCCAGAGCCTTTTTGATCAAATCTTTCAAGGTCTCATCGGCGTAAAGGCTCTCCCAAGGGATATTCTCCACGGACGCCGTATCGGTCGTATCCGTATAAGCCTCGATCCGGTCCGGCAGGTTCAACTCCGGACGTGCGTAACGCTTTCCGATCTTGCAGGAAGAGAACGCCAGCATAGAAACGACACACACCACGGTTACCACTTCTTTCTTTTGAGCGATACGTTCCATCCGCATCTTTCCCTTTATCTTATAGATCAAGACAAAGAAGAAGGGAACCAACACGATACCTACCGTAATCGCCACCAGCATACCGAAGAACACGCCCGTACCGATACTATGGCGGGAAGCTGAGCCCGGCCCGCTAGCCAACACCATCGGAAGCATACCCAACACGAAAGCCAACGAGGTCATCAAGATCGGGCGGAAACGCATCTGGGCGGCATGGATAGCGGCTTTCACCACATCTACCCCGTTATCCACCTGTACCTTGGCGAACTCGACGATCAAGATAGCGTTCTTCGCCGCCAAACCGATCAGGGTTACCAGACCGATCTGGAAATAGATATCGTTCTCCAACCCCGTCACCCAGATACCCAAGTAAGCACCCAACGTGGCGACCGGCAAGGAAAGCAATACGGCGATCGGCACGATCCAGCTCTCATACTGAGCCGCCAAGAACAAGAAGACAAACAAGAATACCAACGCCAAGACAAATCCCGTCTGCCCGCCGGCCTGTTTCTCCTGATAGGAAAGACCACTCCACTCCAGACCGATATTCTCGGGCAGATGCTCCCTAGCGATCCGTTCCATCGCCGCCATCGCCTCGCCCGTACTATATCCCGGGGCGGCTACAGCGTTGATCGAGGCCGTGGTGAACATATTGAAACGCTTGATCGTTCCCGGGCCGGTCGTATATTGGGTCGTGCCCAAGGCGGTCAAGGGAACCATCGCCCCGTCCTTGCTGCGCACGAAGAACAAGTCCAGATTATCCCGGGTAGCCCGGTAAGGCGCCTCCGCTTGGATATATACACGGTAAATACGGTTGAACATATTGAAGTCGTTCACGTACACGGAGCCTAGATAAGCTTTCATGGTCGAGAAGATATCGGACAAAGGGATGCCGAGGAACTTCGCCCGGTCACGATCCACGTCGAAATACAACTGCGGGATCTCGCTCTGCATGGCGGAAGATACGCCTTGAAGCTCCGGCGCCTGCGAGGCGTAATACAGGAAGGTATCCGTGGCGCTTACCAGATTATCCCAGCTAGCGTCTCCCCTAGCCTCCAACTGCATCTCCAAGCCACCGCTCTCGCCCAAGCCCGGGATTACCGGCGGACGGTTCACGTACGACTTAGCCTCGGGGTAATAATAGAATTCCCGGCGGGCATCGGCCATCACGTCCTCTACCTTCATACCGGAGGATTTACGCTCTTCCCACGGTTTCAGGATCACCGTCAGCGTGGCACGCCCTTGGTTCGTACCGACACGGGGACTGCTACCCGTTACGTTCTGCACGTAGGCCACGGCCGGATGATGGTCGAGGAACTCGATCGCACGGTCTGTCACGGCACGTGTACGCTCCAAGGTAGTACCCTCGGGCATCTCCAGCTCTACGGTGAAGAATCCTTGATCCTCCTCCGGGATAAAGCTGGTAGGCAACACCCGGTTCAAGACGAAGATAGCCACCAGTACCATCCCGAACCCTGCCAAGATACGGCGGGGATTAGCGATGGAGATACGCAACAACTTCGTATATTTCTTATTTCCTTTCGCCAACCACAGATTGATCTTACGGAAAATAAACGCTTTCTTCTTATGAGACGGACGCAAGATGATGGCGCACATCGCCGGACTCAACGTCAAGGCCACTACCGTGGACAGCAACACGGAAACCACGATCGTGACGGAGAACTGACGGTATAACTGCCCCGTGATACCTCCCAAGAAACTCACCGGCACGAACACGGCGGCCAATACCATGGAGGTAGCGATCAAGGCGCCGGATAATTCCCGCATCGCCTTATGCGTAGCCTCACGGGCGGTCACACGCTCCTCGGCCATGATACGCTCCACGTTCTCCACCACCACGATAGCGTCGTCCACCACGATACCGATCGCCAAGATCAATCCCAGCAAGGTTAGCATATTCAACGAGAAGCCGAAGATCAACATGAAACCGAATGTTCCGATCAAGGAGATCGGTACGGCGATCGTCGGGATCAAGGCCGCACGCCAGTTCTGCAACGAGAGGAACACCACGAGAACGACCAAGAAGAGGGCCTCGAACAAGGTCTTATACACCTCGTGCACGGATTGGGAGATATACTCCGTCATATCGAACGGGAAATTATACTCCAAGCCCTCCGGGAAGTTCTTGCTGATATCCTTCATCGCCTCTTTCACCTTCGTGGCGACCTCCAGAGCGTTCGCTCCCGGCAACATATAGATACCCAAGATAGCGGCGTTCTTCCCGTTGATCCCACTCTCCGTAGAATACGAGGAAGCCTCCAGCGATACCCGGGCCACGTCGCTCATCCGGACGATCGAGCCATCCGGGTTCGCCCGCACCACGATATCCTCAAACTCCTTCACGGTGGACAAACGTCCCGGGGCCGTGATAGGCAAGGTGACATCCACGTCCAGCACAGGTTGCTTACCCAGCTCGCCCGCCGCCGATTCCCGGTTCTGGTCTTTCAAGGCATCCTGCAAGTCCTTTACCGTCAATCCCATATTGGCCAACCGATCCGGATACACCCAGATCTGCATACCGTAATAACGACTACCGATATTCGATACACGGCCTACGCCCGGGATACGGCGCAATACGTCCAACACGTTGATCGTGGCGAAGTTACTCAGATAGATCTCGTCGAACTTCGGATCGTCGGACATCAAGCTCAAGGTCATCAACTGGCTGGGTGCCTGCTTCTCGATCGTGATACCATTCTGGATCACCTCGGCGGGCAAACGGCTCTCGGCCAGTTTCACACGGTTCTGGATCTCGACAGCCGCCAAGTCCGCGTCGGCGGATACATCGAAGGTCACCGTAATATTCAAGCTACCCGAGTTCGAGCTACTACTTTGCATATAAATCATGCCGGGCGTACCGTTCAGCTCCTGCTCGATCGGGGTAGCGACCGCTTGAGACACTGTCAGGGCGCTCGCTCCCGGATACGTGGCGCTGATCTTCACCACGGGGGGCGTAATCTGCGGATACTGGTCCACAGGCAACAATGCCAGTCCGATGATTCCGACAATCACGATCAGGATCGATAAGACGGTCGAAAAGACAGGACGGTCTATAAAGAATCCCGGTTTCATTGTTCTTCCTCCTCTCTAAGCGCTTGGATAGCCTTCTCGTCGCCGGCCTCTACCGCATGTACCTTCACGCCCGGTACCAATTTATGATAACCCTCTACCACTACTCGCTCGTTCTCGCCCAAGCCTCGTTCGATCACGACCTTGTTGCCGATCTCCGGGCCGGTCTGCACGAAACGCTTCTCGGCGATATCGTCCCTACGGATGATATAGATGAACGCACCTCCTTTCTCGATCGAGAGCGCTTTCCGGGGAACAACGATCGAACGCTCTCGGACATCCAGCAGGAGCTTCACTTTCGTGAACTGTCCGGGCAATAATTTCTGGTTCGGGTTGGATAGTTCCGCACGAACGCCAAACGTACCGGTCTTCGGGTCCACCAGCGGATCGGCGAAGTCCACGATACCTTTTACCGGGTATTCAGAGTCGTCCGCTAAGGTAACCGTCACGGTAGGCTGCCACGAACGGGTCGTATCCCGCTCGCCAAACTTCACGTTACGACGCTCGGCACGCAGGTAATCCAAGGCGGTCATCTTAAAATCGACCAATACCGTGTCGCTCTTCACGACAGCCGCCAATTTCGAATTGACACCCGGGCCCACCAAAGCGCCCACATCCACGAAACGCTCACTGATATACCCGGACAGCGGCGAGGTCACTACCGTATAGCTCAACTCCATCTCCGCTTGATCCAGATCCGCCTTGCTCATGGCGATATTCGCCTCGGCGTCTTCCAGAGCGGCCGTGGCGTTATCCAAATCCAGCTGGCTGGCGGCGTGTTGCTCGTACAACGGTTTCAGGCGTTCCACGTCACGCCGGGCCTTGGCCGCTTGGGCTTGGCTTTTCTTCAGTTGGGCTTTCGCCTTCTCTACCCTAGCACGATATTTATCGGGATTAATCATAAACAGGGGCTCATTCTGCTTCACCCGTTTACCTTCCTCAAACAACATTTTCTCTAGGAATCCCTCCACACGGGCATGTACCTCGACAAAGCTGGCGGCACGGATACGTCCCACGTACTCACCATAAATCTGCACGTCTTCTTTTGAGGGTTTGTCTACGATCACGATGGGCAATTGCTGCTCTTCCTTATGGTGGCAACCCGTCATCGCTACTACAAGGGCTATCAAGATAACCTGTACTTTTGCCAATCTTTTCTTGCTCATTCTACCTATATAAATTACTTATGTCACATTTGTTATTTAAGAAAGAAAGAATCATTCCATTTTTCTCGAGGACATCGATAATTAACGTTACTTCACTTAATAACAAACCGTATAGCGTTTATGTTAACATTTATACTAAAATTAGGGCATATCCAACTGGGGAATAAATCCACAACCAGCCGGGAAAGTCTACACTTAAAAATAAAAATCCCTTCGAATGAAATGCTTTTTCCATCCGAAAGGATTTCACAGATACCAGATCTTCATCTATTATCTTATTGATCAACCGACAACGTTTTCCACAAATTATCGTCCGGCACGGGAGCGACAATTCGCACGTTCTCTTTTGAAACCGGATGGATAAACTCCGCGCTACGTGCGTGCAAGCTAATGCCTCCATCCTTATTGGAACGATCGAAACCATATTTCAGATCTCCCTTGATCGGACATCCCATCTTCGCCAACTGACAGCGGATCTGATGGTGCCGCCCCGTCTTCAAATCGATCTCCAACAGATAATAATTATCCGAATGGGCGATCAATTTATAACGCAGGATGGCTTTCTTGGCATTCGGCCGCTCGGTATCGTAAGCGTAACTCTTATTTTGCTTCTCGTTCCGCACCAGCCAATCCACCAACTCACCCTCATCCTGCGGGGGACGGTTCTTGACGATCGCCCAATACGTCTTGCGCACCTCACCGACACGAAACATCTCGTTCAAGCGAGAAAGGGCCTTGCTCGTCTTGGCGAAAATCACGACCCCGCTCACCGGACGATCCAGACGGTGCGTGACACCGACAAAGACGTTACCGGGCTTGCAATACTTCTCCTTCAGCCATACCTTCAGCATCTCCGAGAGAGGCTTATCGCCCGTCTTGTCGCCTTGCACGATCTCACGGCAGGTCTTATCTACCGCTATAATATGATTATCCTCGTAAATAACCTCCATATTACATGTTCATACCGCCGTCAACCTGAATAACCTGTCCGGATACATAAGAAGACATATCCGAAGCCAAGAAGGTAGCGATATTAGCCACATCCTCCACCGTTCCACCACGGCGCAAAGGAATCTTCTTGCACCACTCGGCACGTACCTCGTCAGACAGCTGAGCGGTCATATCCGTGATGATGAATCCCGGGGCGATAGCGTTCGCACGGATGCCACGAGAACCCAACTCCTGAGCGACAGACTTAGCCAAGCCGATCATACCGGCCTTGGAAGCGGAGTAGTTAGCTTGTCCGGCGTTACCATGGACACCTACGACAGAAGACATATTGATAATGCTACCCGCACGTTGCTTCATCATGACCGGGGTACAAGCGTGGATAAAGTTGAAAGCGGACTTCAAGTTCACGTTCAACACAGCGTCCCATTGTCCCTCGCTCATACGCATCATCAAGCCGTCTTTCGTGATACCGGCGTTGTTCACCAAGATATCGATACGTCCGAAATCCTTCACGATCTCGGCCACCACGTTATGAGTCTCCTCAAAGTTAGCGGCGTTAGAAGCGTATCCTTTCGCCTTTACGCCCAAGGCCTCGATCTCAGCCTGTGTAGCCAAGCCATTCTCATCGATCACCAGATCCGTGAAAGCGATGTTAGCGCCCTCTTGGGCGAACTTCAAGGCGATAGCCTTACCAATACCACGAGCGGCACCTGTTACGACAGCCACTTTACCTTCTAATAGTTTCATATTACTCAAATTTTTTAATATCAATGTTTAATCAAGCAAGCTCCCGTCGAATAGCCACCGCCGAATACCGTGATAGCGATCAAGTCGTCTTTCTTGAAATTCTTATCGTTCTGGGCATATACCAAGGCCGAGCTTACGGAACCCGTATTTCCCAGCTCCTCGATATTGTGCAAAAATTTCTCGTCCGGCAAGTTCAATTGCTTGGCGATATTCGCCATGATACGCATATTCGCCTGATGGCCGATGAAATAAGTAAGGTTATCCAGCGTATAACCATTCTTCTCCAACAAATGAAGGACATTCTTAGGCATATAGGTACAAGCTTGGATAAATACGTCACGCCCCTCCGGCATCAAGATACCGCCGTCACGAGGACGCAAGTGAACCGCCTCCATCGCTTTCGACAAATGGCCGAGACCTTGCGTGTAGACCTCTACGATCTCGGCGTCGCCCTCACCGATCCGCTCCTTGGAGATAAAGAAAGCGGCGGCGGCATCACCCCATAAATGGCCCGCCTTCGGGTCTGTCTCATTATAATAAGCGGAGTTCTTATCAGCGGAAAGCACCAAAGCCTTAGAAGCCTTCCCCATGGCGAAATATCCCTCCACAACCTCCAAGGCGTTCAAGAAAGAAGAACAAGCCGAGGATAGATATAAAGCTTTCGCGTCAGCGATAGTATACTCATGTTGAACCGTATGCGCGGCCGTCGCAACCGTATCATAAGGAGAATACGAAGCGGAGACGATCAAGTCTACCTCCGTGATATCGTAAGGCAATTTGGGAAGAGCGTCCTTCACGGCCTCAAGGCTCATGGTATTGATATTCTCCCCCTCTTTCGCTTTCGAGCGGGTATGAATTCCCGTCCGTTGCTCAATCCACTCACTTGTCAACCCGCTCAATTCAAGAAAATGTTGGTTATCTACCCGTTCTTCAGGCACATAAAACCCTGTCGCATTAATAAACATTCCTTAGTGTCTTTGATTTACTTAATCTTTATTCCGTTGAATATTAAATTCATCACATTGTCTCTACGTTTAATCCGCTGGCTGATATTATCACCCATGATCCCCCGGATATAGGGCACCTCCAGCCCTTTCAAGGCATGATGGAGCACGAGGGCGGTAATGTCCGTGTCCGGCATGCTGAATATACCCTCCTTCACGCCATCGTCCAATATTCCCTTTATGATCTCCACTTCCCGAAGGTCGAAGCTCTTACGTACCTTCTCCACCCGCCATATATCACGGAAGAAGGTAGCCCGCAACGTACCGTTCCGAAACACCAACGCCTTTACAGCGTCCAAGCGGCTATAGATAAACGTCAGCAGCTTCTCGTCCGCCGGCAGATCCTTGCTGGCCACGTCCACCAGCATCTTATGAAGCTGGTCCAGCTCCGACTCCACTACCGCCAAATAGATCTCGTTCTTGCTTTTGAAATACGTATAAAGCGTACGTCTCCCCTTACGAGATGCCTGTGCAATATCGTTCATCGTTGTGTTATCAACCCCCATGCGGGCAAACAATTGTCTGGCCACATCCACCAACATGTCACGTGTTTTAGAAACTGTCATCGGCATTGTATTGCACATTTTGATTAAAACTGTGCGCAAAGTACTTAAAAAAGATCGTATCTACCAAGTATATTAAAAAAAACTTGCAATAAATTTGTTTTGTAAGAAAATATCCCTACCTTTGCACTCGCAATCAAGGAATGATAGCAACTATATCGCGGAGTGGAGCAGTGGTAGCTCGTTGGGCTCATAACCCAAAGGTCGTAAGTTCGAGTCTTGCCTCCGCAACTAAAAAAGCCTTCTGGTCATAGACCGGAAGGCTTTTCTTTTTTCGTAACCCAATGGTTTACGGGGTGGGAATCATTGAGTTTTTCCCGCAATCCATTGACTTACGTACCGTAAACTATTCGCTTACGCCCAACAAGTCATAGGCTTACGTCCGGGGGCTCTTATTGGTTTCCCGGACGTAGGTTCTACAGTTCCTATCTCAAGGCAGGCAAGATATATTTCCATATCAAGTTGATCTCGGCCTGCATATCGCCGATATTCGCGGTCATGGCGATTACCGCATCTTGCTCGGGCAATATAATAATGTATTGTCCATTGGCTCCATCGGCACGAACGGCGTTATGGCGGCAACGCCACATCTGGTAACCGTAGCCTTGTAACCAGTCGCTATCTTTCGGCTTCATCTTCAAGTTCTCCGGTCTCATACCAGCGGGCAAAGAGGCTATCTTGGAGGTGGTGGCTTCCTCTATCCAGCTTTCGGGGAGCAATTGCTTATCGTTCCATTTTCCCTTTTGCAGGAAAAACTGACCCATTTTCGCTAGATCCTCGGTCTTGAGATACAAACCCCAACCGCCGCAATTGATGCCTTGGGGACTCTCTTCCCAAGTAGCGCCGACGATACCCAGCGGACGGAACAGACGGGGATAGAGATAATTGATCACCTTCTCACCGGTCACCTTCTGGATAATAGCGGAAAGCATATACGTGCCGAGACTGTTGTATACGAAATAGGTTCCCGGTTTATGTACCAACGGCGCCGAGAGGAAAATCTTTACCCAATCGGCATTCTCGTTCCCCTCCTGCCGTACTAAAGCGGTGGGATCGACATCATGGCCGGAGGACATGGTCAATAGGTGACGTATCTCCAGCTCTTTCAAGTAAGGGCTTACCTCGGCCGGTAATTGGTCGGGGAAGAACGAGATCACCTTGTCCGTGACCTTCAATTTACCCTCCGCGACGGCAAAACCGATAGCCGTAGCCGTAAAGGTCTTGCTAACGGAGTTCAAGACATGCGGCGTATGGCGGTCGCCCTCACCCAGCCATTGCTCCTTTACGACCTTTCCATGCTGGAGGATCATGATACTATGCAAGTCTTGATCCGCCTTTTTCACCGCCCGCAGATAATTGCCGAACGCCTTATCCAAGGCTTTCGAGGCTTCCGCACGAGGGAGTTCCTTGGTCAGGTCGTTATAGCTGATCAAGTCTATGTTCTTATCCTTCAAGGCTTGCTTCACCTTCGGACTGGTAAAAAGATCGGTCACGCCTTGACGGTCCATCGCCACGTTCTCGTAGCCGATATGCCCGACGGTTTTCATCTCCTCGTTATCCAAGGCAGGGTGATCCAAGAACATATAGCGTTTACCGGGTTCCAACTTATCCAACATCCGGATGAAACTGGCCTCCTTCTCGGCCGGAGTCTTGGAGGCTCCATCATATCCGGAATAGGTGAAATCGTATTCCTGCATCGCCTCTACCCGATCCACGACCGGCAGATGATATTCCTCGGACAAGCGGCGCATCAGCTTCACCACCTCCGGATCGAAACCGGTCGATCCCATATGACCGGAGATATGGCTGATCTGGGGAATGTTCTTCAAGGCCATCTCTATCTGGGCCCGAGCCTCCTGCTCGATCTCGGCCAAGCTCCATGTATTCTCCAGAATGGCCAGACCCGGGTAGGCGGGATTCGGAGACATCATCGGCAAGAAATAGCCATTGCTATCGGTCAAGCTGGGACAATGCGTCAGCGGACGCCATTTCACGTTATCCCATTCGCTGGTCAGCGTCAGGTGAAGCCCGACATCTATCCCCGGGTTCTCCCTCAACAGCCGGGCGGCCTCGGGGAACCACGAGGTGACAACCATAACCTCTATACAGGTCTCCACCCCATTCTTATACCCTTCCATACACGCTATATTGGCGGAACGGAACGACCCCATGTCATCCGCACGGATGATCAGGCGGGGATTCGTGGCAGGCTGGCTGAATGCCGGCCACGTAGCGGCGAACAACAGGCAGCCGCAAAGGATTCTTTTTACATTTGAAGTCTTCATGATATTGATAAATAAGTAACATCTTTTCTATACTTGGGGATGGACCACACAGAAGGTGCCGGAAGATTTGCTCACCAACTTATCGTCGCAATAAATCTCGCACTCACAAAAATGTATATTCCGTCCCGCCTTGATCACGGTACCCTTGGCGATCAGCTCATTGCCCCAAGCGGCCCGTAAGAAAGACATTTTCAACTCTGCCGTCAGCACGTCTTTCTCCAGCGGGGTCATCGTATAGGCGGCGAAACCGGCGATCGTATCCGCCAAAGCAGCCAAGACACCCCCATGCGTCACGCCGCTATATTGTCTCTGCTCGTCATGCAAGGGCATATGCGCCTCCACACGACCTTCCTCGATAACCGTGAAGTCGATCCCCAGAAAATTCACATAAGGATTCGTCTTCGCACGGTTAATCAACTTTTCTTTTATTCTCTCATCCATATCTTTTCTATTAACGAACCGTTATCTTACAATCATCCAGATTATCGATAATGGCGAGGCTCTCCACACGTATGCCCTTTTCACGCAGCAGATTCCCGCCATCTTGAAACGCCTTCTCTATAATAAAACCCATACCCTCGATCACGGCTCCCGATTGCTCCGCCAACTCGACCATTCCCATGGCGGCGTTTCCGTAAGCCAAGAAATCATCGATAAACAGGATATGATCCTCCGGAGTCAGGAAATTATTGCTGATACATACCGTATAGTCACGATCCTTCGTGAAGGAATGGACCACGGTAGAGAGCATGTTCTCCATCGTCTTCGGTTTCTTCTTCTTTACGAAGACCACCGGCAACTGCATGATATAACCCACCATAATGGCCGGGGCGATACCGCTCGCCTCGATGGTCACGATCTTGTTTATCTTACGATCTTGAAAACGACGGATAAATTCCTCGGCGATCTTATACATCAACATCGGGTCCATTTGATGGTTGATAAAACTATCCACTTTAAGGATACCGCCGGGATAACAGCGGCCGTCTTGCAAGATGCGTTGCTTCAATAATTCCATATTTTGTTATTCTGTTTGATCTTCTTTTACACGTATAAATAAATTCGCCAGAATGGCCGTCAAGCCACCCGTCGTAATACCGGAGGAGAAAATACCACGGATCACCTGAGGGGCGGCCCCTAGAATATCCGGCATCAGCTCCACCCCCAGCCCCAAGGACAAACTAACCGCCAACACCAACGTGGCCTTCCGGTTGATATCTTGGGCGGCGATAATACGGATACCTGCCGCCGCCACCGTACCGAACATCAGCAGGGTAGCTCCTCCCAGTACCGGATCGGGCATCAAGGAGAAGATAACGCCGACAACCGGGAATAATCCCAACAGGATCAGCATACCCGCGATATAATACCCTACGTACCGGCTGGCGACTCCCGTCAGCTGGATGATCCCGTTATTCTGGGCGAAGATAGAGTTCGGGAAAGAGTTAAAAACACCGGAGATAAACGAGTTCACCCCATCCGCCAGCACCCCGCCGGAGACTCGCTTCAGGTACCCTTCTCCCTCGATCGATTTTCCCGATATCATCGAGTTGGCCGTAATATCCCCCGTAGCCTCGATCGCCGTGATCAGATAGATCAATGCGATCGCCACGAATGAAGAGATATTAAAATCCAATCCATATTTGAAAGGAACCGGGATATTAAACCCTCTCAAACTCTGCGAGGAGACAGCCTCCATATCCACCATCCCCATGGCGAAAGCGATCGCATAACCGATACACAACCCCAGTACGATGGAACTCATCCGCAAATACTTGTTCTTACAACGATTGAAGAACAAGACACTCAACAAGACGCACACAGCTACTCCGATATTACGCAAACTACCGAACGTACCGTTATCCATAGCCGTATACCCCCCGCCGCAAGCGACCACTCCAACCTTGATCAAGCTCAAGCCGATGAGCAACACCACGATACCCGATACCAAGGGAGTAATCACCGAGCGCAGATACTTAAAAGTACGGCTCACGATCATCTCTACCGGAGAGGCGGCGATACAAACGCCGAAAATAAGGGGAAGCCCTCCCGCCAGGCCAGCCGTGATAATCGGGCCGATAAACGAGAAGCTAGTTCCTTGGATACATAGCAGCCCCGCCCCGACCGGTCCTAATTTACGACATTGAACGAATGTGGATACCCCGGAGGCAAACAGAGCCATGGAAACCAAGAAACCGGTCGTCTCCAGATCCAGTTTCAGCGCCCCGGCGATAATCAAGGGAGGTGTTATGATCGCCACGAAAATAGCCAGTAGATGCTGGATGGCGGCAAAAAGCGTCTCTTTCAAAGGCGGACGGTCATCGATCCCGTAAATCAAATCCGTATTCATCCTGTCTCTTATAGTTTCAAGTCTAATAAGGTCTCCCCTTTTGCGTTCAACACTCGTACACTCATCTCGTCTCCTTTCTTCCGCAATACCATCACCGTAGCCGAATCGAGCTTATACCCCCCGCCTACGATCACCGGGAAGTTGTTTCCCAACGAGCCTTTCGGGTGGAAGGCGTATTGATGCGTATGGGCGGATATATTCACGTTGAAAGGGGCTTTCGCCAACAGGCTTCCCCAAAGCTCCGGACAAGGCTCATAGGCATCCCCGTTTCCGTAGATAGGGATATGGTTCAATAAAACCCGCTTCGAGGCTTGCTTAAACTCCTTGCCGCTCAATTCTTTCGAGAGGAAACTCACTTGATCTTTCCGGAGACCGGTGAAATCGTTCAGGCCATAATACACCCATGTGCTATCCGGTTTATCCTCGCCGCAATCCAGCATGACGAAACGGGTATCTCCCCAGCTGAACGCCCCATATGTCTTATCGTCCACATAGTCAAACAAGGCACGCAGGCCGATCGAGTAAGCGTTGCGTATCTCGTGGTTGCCTCTTAGGAAGAAAGCGGGTACATGACTGGCGCCCACCTTCCCGCATAAATAAGCCAAATGATACAAAGCTTCTTTCTCATTGGCGGGATCGTCTATACAATCCCCGTTAAATACCACGAAATCATAAGAGATATCACGCACTTGCCCGTATAAGGCGTCTAGGGTCGGGATATGCTTATGTAGGTCATTAAAGATCAAGGCCGTGAAATCCTTTTGGGATGCGGAAGGGAGCGTGAAGGTGTAGAACGGGGATACCGCCGTCTCGCCAAACTCTTTCTTATAGGCTTGGTAAAGCATGATTTCCTGCGAGCATACCCGGTAGTAATAGGTTTGCCCCGGTCGTAGGTCCGTCAGCCGAATCTTATTATGCAAGCCGTTGCATATCACTTGACCGTCCACGATGGTGCGAGCCTTCTTCAAATTCAGCGTGTCCGTACCGTATTCTACCCAACTATACGTAGGGACACGGGTCTGCCACATCACCGTTATGCCGCCCTCCGTAGGATTTTGCAGATAGGGCGCCGCATAAAAGATCTCTTCCGGCTTGGCCTTCAGGCGAACCTCCGTTACGACCGGGCGATGATCCGATGCCACCGCCTCTTCGGGAACCCATGCGGACAAACGGGTAAAGGGCTGTCCATTCTTTACATAACCCGCTATATAGTCCAAACAGCTATCCGGCGTGGAAGCCGGGAATGTAGCCTGTTTAGGATTGCTCAATAGCTGGAAATCCTTGCTGATTTCCGTGATAAAGGGGGAATGCGCCGTAGCGTTCCAATCCCCGGCGATAAACAGGGGCTTATGAGCGAAAGCTGCTTCCCGCCGAAGGATCGGCAAGGAGAGCATCCGGTCTTCCGGTGTCAAGGAAAGGTGCGTGCAGCAGAAGATATATCTCTCAAACTCGACCCATAGCAAGACCCGTTCCTCCTCCCGTCCGGGAAGGGCTATATAGCGGTAGCTCACCGGCTTCTCCTTGCTCAGCATACCTACTCCGTATTTACCGCCATCGAAGTCGATGGCCGGGGCGTAGGTAGGGAACATCAGGGTGCGTTCTCCCAACGTCCGGAGCACGTCGATCCCGCCGCTTCTTACGGTCACGCTATCTACCTCCTGTACGGCGACGACATCGGGGGCTACCTTACATATAGCGTCCGCTATACGCCCGAGGTCCGTCACCTCATCCATGCCCCTTCCGTTGCGGATATTATAGCTCATGATACGCAACGTATTCCGCTCGGCATCGCCGCTTTGCTGTGCCAATGCCTTATTTATGGGCAAACATCCGATCATAACGATCGCCCAAATAAACCATTTCCTCATAGGATTCGATCTAATGTTTATATTCATTTTATATCTATACCTTAACCGAATATCTCTTTCAATGACTGCTCGAACTCAGCGATATCCTCGCCGGAAGTATCCCAAGAGGTAACGAGACGGGCCTCGTTGATCTCCTCGTTCCACATATAGAAGAAATATTTATCTTGCAACTTCCTCAACGCCTCGGCAGGGATCGTGAAGAAGAGCTGGTTGGACTCGATCTTCTGCGTAAAATGAATTTCCGGGTATTGTCGTAGCACGTCCGCTAGCTTGGCGGCGCTGATATTCGCTTTCATAGCGTTCTCCAACCAGAGGTTATTTTCCAGATAAGGGATGAACTGGGCGGAGAGATAACGTAGCTTCGAGGCTAGCTGGGCGGATTGCTTCCGGTAAAATCGCAAGTTCTCCGTGATCTCCGGGCGGAACGAGACCACGGCTTCTCCCATCATCATACCGTTTTTCGTGCCTCCGAAGCTCAAGATATCCACGCCTGCGTCTACAGTCACTTGGCGCATCGAGCAATTCAGGTAAGCGCAGGCGTTCGCCAAGCGTGCTCCGTCCATATGCAGATACATATCGTACGAATGTAAGAGATCGGCGATCGCTTTCACTTCCTCTATCGTATAGATCGTACCTAATTCCGATACTTGGGAGATATAAACGGCCTTGGGTTGCGAATGGTGGCAAACCCCGAAGTTCTTCAGATGGGGACGGATCAATTCCGGTGTCAGCTTACCGTCCGTCGTAGGAATCGTGACGATGGCGCAACCGGTCATCCGTGCGGGAGCACCACATTCGTCTACGTTGATATGGGCGGTCTCGGCGCACAGGATGCTATTAAACGGACGGGTCACGGCTTGCAGGGCCACGGAGTTCGCCCCCGTCCCGTTAAACACGAAAAAAGGAGAAGCATCCTTGCCGAACACTTCTTGTATCTTACTCGTAGCGGCCTCTGTCCAAGGATCATCACCATATCCAACCGCATGATTATCATTTGCCTTGATGATCGCATCCATTACCCGGGGATGCACGCCGGAATTGTTGTCACTAGCGAAACTTCTCATCTTTAAATCTGATTTTTCGTCAAAAGTACGGATTTAAGATGAGAATGAGGATATCCAAGTAACTATTTATCGCTATCCATTATGTTATTCTTATTTGTATGCGTATATGAATATATCAGATAAACGACACAAGGAATAACCACTATACTACAAAAGAATAAATAAGGTCCCATAACTATTTCCTCCTTTTTTTACTGTTTTCAGCCCTTTCTCCTTCCTTAAAATAGCGGGTACCCGCCCAAAAAGTAATTATAGCAACAATTGCCGCATTTATATAAATAATTCAACTCTGCTGTTGATAATTACTGATGAATGTACTAATGATTCCGCCAGTCACTACATACTTAGCGATATCCATCAACCATTTTCCGATTTCTTTTTTCATAGTAAGATTTTTTATTTGTCAAGACAAAGATAAATAGAATAATCCATATCGCACGCTATTTTACCTGAAATTGTTCCGTCGCGTAGAGGGCCTCGCCGGTTTGGGTCAGGCCTTCGATGGTGATGGTGAAATCACCGGTCAGGTCGGAGGTGGTAAAGGGGATGGATATAGAGGACTCGCCGTTTGTCCGGATATCGGGTCGCCAAAGTAAGGTATGGCGGAAATCCGGAACGGGAGATCGCTTCTCGGCCTCTGTCCGGTAAGCGGGCATATAGAAGATGCGCTGGGCTTGCGTGCCCTCATAATCAAAGAGCTGGGTGGAGTTATCGACTACCAGACCCGGGTAATTATGCTCATAAGAGGAGAAGGAGGCGATACCGTCGAATATCTGCCCACCGAATACGTACTTACCTTTATACACATCGATCTTCCGGATTTTTAGGGGATCGTACTTAAAAATGATCTCGTGATCGGCGATGGGGATGCCATCCAGTAAAACCAATGAGTTACCGATCGTATACCCGATCCGCTCCTCGGTCAGGACCGCCAACCGGCGAACCCCATCCATCTTACGGAAACGAAGGCCGGGGATAAACTCGATAACGACTTCCTCCATCGTCGTGAAACGGGTGTACTCGTCCAAAAGATAACTCCAATCCGGTTGCCACTGGAACCAAGGCTTCTCCGCTTTTTCCCGAACCAAGGAATCAGACCGGTAAGCATGCAACACCTGTAGCCCCACGCTCCGCTTCACCAACTCGTCTTGCCAAGCGGGATTCAATCTCAAGGCGGGAAGCTCCTTCTCCGGATGCGTAGCGTAAGGAGATTCGATGTCCACCCGGTAGCGAGAAGAGGAAGGGGATAAAGCCACCGTCACGATCTCGTGCGTCCCGGATATGTGTCTCGTAAAGAAAGTCACCTCCCCGGCAGGGCCCAGTTGCCCCCCAAAAAGACGGATCTCACCCCCGGAAAAGCCCAATAAAGGCCTCACCGCCTCTTTAGACGAAGGTTCGCCCGTAGACAGATCGATCACTTTCCCCGTCAGGATCGGCCCCTCGTATTCCGCCAAGAATTTACGATCGGCAGGCGATGATCCCGTAGTAGGCATGCTTTGTTTCCAATCAACGATACCGCTCCGGGCGGAAGGTTTATACAAGTCAATCCCGGCGATAGAGACCGATAGGGTCTGTAGATCCGGGGGCAGGCCGTTTATCCGGATCTCCCCCCCTGAACGGGTATCATAGGTCATACGGTCCGGTGATACGGAAACCGGGCCCTCTCGCCTCGTAAAAGAGTAAGCGGGCAATAAAGTATCTGTCAGCAGGGTCTCGTTCGTCACGAAAGTGTTCACCACCGCCAGCGGCTTCTCAAAGAAGACCTCCTCCCCCTCGTTCCGCATATAACGGGTATAGGCCACCAGCCGGTAGTTTCCGGTCGGCAAGGTAGAAGGCAACTGCAGACAACCATCGCCCACCCCCTTCTCCAGCACGAGTCGGGCTTGCACGACCGCCGAGGCGCTATCCAGAAGCTCCACATACCCGACCTTGCTCACGTCGGATAACCGTTGGTCCAAATCCGTGGCAATGAATTTCATCCATACAAGCTCGCCCGACAGATAAAATTGCTTATCCGTTTGCAGGTAAACCCGCTCTCGCAATTCCCCTGCGAGAAGCGTTTGCCCCGCCCATAAAAGGCAGAGGAGCGACAAGATACATTGTTTTATCATAGACTTCTTCATAGCAACTAAATTATAAATGACTGGTAGGCCACCAAGAGGGCTTCTGTTTCGAACCAAAACGGCCGCAATCCATACAACGTTTCAGCGCATACGTATTACTCTCCGCATTCATCGGATTATAGGAAACATATCCGTAATCCGGATTATTATCATATTCCGATCCCTGTACGATCGTGCTTGCGCAGCCCGTAACCTCGGCCTCATATACCTTCTCTATCTCCGGAAAGAAACGCTTGAGGCGAGTCACTGTCGCTACTTCCACGAAACCGATCACCGGAACCTCCGGGTCCGTCACGCAACGGATATTCCCTTTCATCTCCGAAGGAATAGGGGCAAACAAGCTACCAGACTCCTCTATGTTCTTCTGCAAATTAAAATAGTAGTCGTAAGCCTCCCGGTGCAACGCATATTGTTCCACCTCCGCATGATACAACATCGAGAAACGGCGATCGCTGGGATGATACGAGGCGATACTTTTGTTAGCGATCACGTTCTGCGTCAGCCTATCGGAACTGCCTAGGGAGATCACCTTCGAGCTGTCCTTTCCCCAGCAATAATACCAATTATTCGATGTAAGTAAATCATATATTACGACCGTATTACCCATTTTCTCGGCGGCCATAAAGATCTCCGCCTTCACCTCCCAATTCTCCTTATACATCCAGCGGAAATAAGAGGATCGATCCGGGGCATTATGCGTAGACACACAGAGACGGACCTCCTCTCCCGGCCCCTTCTTCAGCAAGGAGAGAGAGTCGATCGGAGGCGTTATCTCCGGTCCCAGATAGTCCGACTCATACTCCAGCCCATCCAGCGAGATATGTAGCCGGTACCGGCTACCCGGGTCCAGCTCTCCCATATCCACCTTATACTCTCCCTTCCCGGAAGAATTAGCGCAAGTGAAAACAGCTCCATCCTCACGCTCCACCACCACCTTGGCATTATTCACGAACTCATCCTCCGTGAAATCGTCGGTCAGGCCCACGCTTCTCCGGAGCTTTATCGTAGTCTCGCCATTCGTGATGATACCATCCACGACCAACAAATCCCGTACCTGCTCCAAGCCCTTCGGCTCGTAATCCGTGACACAGGCGGACAATAACAACAGCAAAGCCCCCAGCCACCAATGAAAGCCTTTTATAGAATCTTTTATCTTCGCTTCTTTCCTCATCTCAACTCCCCCCTAAAATTTAATATTATAAGAGACAAACGGGATAGGCACCCCGAATATCGCCATCTTATATCCCTTTAATTTCCCGTTCTCCGATATATAATACACCGAGTAGGCGTTCTTTCGCCCCGTCAGGTTATAGACCCCGAAAGAGATCGTGCTATGCGTGAGCAACGTCAGGTGGTGGCTCGGCTCGATGTTGAACGAGGCGTCCATCCGGAAAAAGTCCGGGATGCGGTATTGATTACGGTCCGAATAGTAGACAAACTCACCGCCCCCGTAATGATATTTGGAGACCGGCAAGGTGATCGGCCGTCCCGTACTATAGTCGCAATTCAGCGAGAAGCTGAAACGATGCGTGAACTTATAGTTGCCCACGAACTTCAGGTCGTGCGGCTTATCGAAGTCGGCGGCGTACCAATCCCCCTTGTTCACGGGATTCACGATCATCGGGTCGTTCTGCCGCAGTTGCGTGCGAGAGTAGGTATAGCTTACCCAGCCGTTCAACTTCCCTTGCGTTTTCTTCACCATCAGCTCCACGCCATAGGCACGCCCCTCGGTCCTCAGCACGTCCGTCTCGATGTGGTGGTTCATCAGCAGCTCGGCGCCGTTCCGGTAATCTAGGTAATCCTTCATCGTCTTGTAATATCCCTCCAAGGAGACCTCGATCGTATTGCTCAAGAAATTCCGGTATAGCCCGGCGGCCACTTGCATACCCGTCTGCGGCTTGATGTTAGCGTCGCTCAACTTCCACGTATCCGTGGGCGACATGATGGTCGTGTTGGATAGCTTATGGATATTCTGCCGCATCGTATTAAAGCCGGCCTTCACGGAGAAGTCCTCGGTAAAGGCGTAGCGGGCGGATATGCGGAACTCGGGCCCGTGGTAGGTCTTGAACGCCCCGGTCTTATCCACCGTGCCCGTCACGGTAGCCAAGGAAGGCAGCTGGTCGTCGGCATAGAGATTATAGGTACGGGGCCCCAATACGTTAAATATGGAATAACGGACTCCCACGTTCAAGGAGAGTTGGGAGGTGATATCCCAACGATCGCCCACATAGATAGCGGACTCCACCGCTTTCTCCTTCTCCATCCGGTCCTCCTTCACCAACGACTCCCCGCCATAGGGAAGGTATTTCCCCGGCTCCAAGCCGTAGAACAACGAGCTGGCGCCGAAATCCAGCGTATGCTTATCGCTCAGGTAATGCGTGAAGTCCATCTTCCCGTACATCTGGTCGATACGGAAAGCGAGGGAATAAGCATTCACCGGGTTATCCGTATTACGGGTATTGTAGCCATAATGGTCGTAGCCAGCGGTGAGGACTCCCGTGAAACGATCCGAGAAGATATGCCTCCATTTCACCGAGGCGTTGGCGTTCTCGTAGGCATACCGCTCATCCGCGTTAAAGCGGAAACGGTCGTGGCTGTAGTAGCCATTCAGATAGAGGTTGTTCCGCTCGTCGAACTTATGGTTAATCGTGGCGTTCAGGTCGTAGAACCCGGCGTTGCCATCCTTATAGCCGCTCTTCTCGGGGAGTTTCTTCAAGATCCAGTCCGAGTAAGTGGTACGTCCGCCCACGATAAAGGAGGTCTTCTCGGAGAAGAGAGGCCCCTCCAAGGTAAGGCGGCTGGTCAGCAAGCCGATGCTCGCCGATCCCTTGAACTCCTTCTTGTTACCCTCCCGGCTGTTGATGTCGAGTACCGAGGAGATACGTCCGCCATACTTGGCGGGGATGCTGCTCTTGTACAGCTCCATGTCCTTCACCACGTCGGGGTTGAAGACGGAGAAGAAGCCGAACAGGTGGGTCGGGTTATAGACCGTGCCGTCGTTGAAGAGGATCAAGTTCTGGTCCGTCGCCCCGCCCCTCACGTTAAAGCCGCTAGAGGCCTCGCCCACCGCCTTCACGCCGGGGAGCGACATGACTACCTTCATGATATCCACCTCCCCGAATGCCATCGGTATATTCTTTATATCCTTCACCTTCAGGCGTTCCACTCCCATCGTCGTATTCCGCACGTTGGCGATCTTCTCGGAGGAGATCGTGACCTCCTTCAAGGTGTAGACCTGTTCCTCCAGCTCTATATCCAGCTTGCCGTCGGAATAAAGCATGATCTGCCGCCGGGTGTCTTTCATGCCCATGCCTTGGATGTACAGCTCGTGCCGTCCGGGAGGGAGGCGCAGCGTATAATAGCCGTAAGCGTCGGTAGTGGCCCCGATCATCGGGTCCTTCACGAACACGGCCACGCCCACCATCGGCTCGCCGGTCTTGAAATCGCTAATATTGCCGGTCACCGTGACCCGGTCCGCCGCCTTGCCCGAGGCGTCGCCGATCTCGTAGACCTTGTTCTCCGAGGTAGCCTTCTGCTGCTTCCGGCCCGCCATCAGGGAGATACCGGAGCCTTCCTCGTCGCCATCGCCCTCTCTCCGCTTCTCCCGCAGGAAGAAGTTCTCGGGCAGGGAGGTCATCAAGGTGTTATCTCTCAATACAAAGAAGGCGCCGCCATACGAGGATACTTGGAAGGGAGTCCCCTCCAACGCACGCCGCAACGCCACCAAGGGCTCTTCCTGCTCACTGTGTACGCTAACGACCATGGAGTCCGTCTCCAAGGGTTGCCGGTAGACGGGCTGTCCGGTCTGCCGCTCGATAGCGTCGAACACGACATTTAAGGTTACTTGCCGGAAATCCAGATCGACCGTCCGCTGCGCCCTCGCCGTCCAGCCGGACAGCAGGCACATTACCATACCGATATATAGGCTCTTTCTCATGGGATCTCGTTTAACTGTTCATACTGTCTCACCACGGCTACGATGGCTTCCTCGGGAGCGTGCTTGAAATCCAGCTTTCGCCGCTTGATATACCGGGCCAGCTCTTTTTTCTTGGACTTGAGGACCTTCAACACGGAGCCTTTGCTCCTCACGGTATAGTAAACACCCTCCTTCCGGATATAATATTTTACGGACTGATCGAAGGATTCATCGACCTGCATATCTTTTATCGTTTTAGATAATATACAAGACCATTTCCCCAGCACGGTACACTTCCCTTCATACAACCGTAGGTAATAACCTTCCGGCAAGTTGCCCGACCGCTCGTCCGGATACCTGTAGAAGATATCGTACCCATGAAACTCTGCGTAGTCTACCCGATCGCTCGGCAAGACGATATTATAGCGATTGTCCGGAGAGAGCAGTAATAACTCATTCTTGTACAGGTCTAAGCGCATTTTCACGCCCTTGTAGAGAATGCCTTCGAAGCTAAGATCCCCGGATACGTATTTCTCGCTCTTCAAATAGGGGTGATTTCTTATCGAGGTGGGATATTTTAATTGCTCCTTCCCATGGTAGATCACGGATTGGCCGGCGGCGGAAGAGACATAGTCATCCACCGCATCTTGTGCCCTAGCCGTAACGATAGCCAACGCGCATACGCATAAAAACCCCAGAAGCTTTCTCATAAGATCCAGATTTAAAGTTTCATGCCAAATGTAAGCATATATATCCGACAAACCAACAACTTCCGAGGAATTATCACGTGGATAATATACCTTTGCGACGTTTTTAACTTTAACAATTAATCATATATGAAAAAAAATCAGTTTCCGGGAAGCGGAAACAAGCGTGAGAAAGCTGCTGGATAGTTTGGAAAATGCCCAAAAGGCATGGGTGGACTTGAAAAAAGACGCGAAGGGGGCGCATAAGTTGTTTAAAGACTACCAGCCGGAGGAGGATCTGGTTAAACGGGAGAAGATCATCTACACGGGCTCTGTGAAAGACTTCGTGCGGCTGACGCTGCCCATCCTCGATGACCAACGTTTCCGGGTGAACGGGCAGACGAACCGGGAAGCCATGATACGGGCGCTGGACGAGGTGTTCGAGATACACCCCAACGGCTGCCCGGAGCCAAGGAGCTTCCGGAGCATCCTCTCGACGGCGCAGGAGGAATACGGGAAAGCGCATGAATAACAAGCTTCCCGTTTTTCACAACAAAAGTTAAAACTTGGGAGGCGTCCCAAAGCGCCTCCCTACCTTAGCGGCATCAAGCCAGAGACACTGGCTCTTTTTTTATCACTTAAAAATATAGTATGATAAACACGTCATTATTCGCCCTTTTCGGACGATACAAGGGAGACGCCTCGCTAGCGGGCGTACTGGAAAACATCCAAAGAGGAACGTACAAGCAGTTCATCGACGAGACGCGGGAGGCGCTAGCGTCGGGCGATAAGGAACTGGCCGCCAAACTAAAGAAAAAACTGCCCGCTTTCACCCCACAGGCCACCTACTCCGGGAAACGCCTCGACCCTCACATCACCCGCTATAACCAATTGGTGGTACTCGACATCGACCACGTAGGGGAACGGGAGCTGGAGCGTATCACCCCGCTCGCCACGGAAGCGCCCTACACCGTGGCGTATTTCCGCAGTCCCAGCGGCGATGGGGCGAAACTCATCGCCTACGCCGCCACGGACGAGACCGCCACGCCGGGTAATCACCGGAGGGTCTACGAGGCCATGAGCCGTTGGTACGCCGCCCGGCTCGGCGTGGAGCTGGATACCTCGGGCAGCGACATCGGACGGCTTTGCTTCGTATCGGACGATCCCACCCTATACCTCTCGCCTGCCTACCGCCCTTGGCTGGAGGGTACCGGCGAGCTACCGGAGGGCCTCGCCCCGCTACCCCTTACTTGGAAGGAGGAGGTTAGCGAGACGGCTCCCGGGGCGAAGGAAAGGAAGGTGGCCTCGCCACTGGAGAAGGCACGCCGGACCGCCGAGCGGAAAGGCGCCTACGCCGAGGGCAACCGCAATAACTTCATCTTCGTCATGGCCGCACGGGCGAACCGGCTGGGCGTGAAGCGGGCCGAGATGGAGGCTTACGCCGCTACCGCCTTCGCCGACTTGCCGGCGGAGGAGCGCCTCGCCGCCATCGAGAGCGCCTACAGCCACGTGGAGGAGCACGCCGCCGAGACGAGCGCCGCCACCTCCCGGAAAAAGGGCGGGGGCCCGCTGGACGTGGTCGCCGTGGAGAATTATATATCCGAGCGTTTCCTCACCCGCAAGAACGCCGTGAGGGGGTACGTGGAGGTAGCCACGAAGAAAAAGCGGAACGGTCAAAAGCCGGTCTTCAAGCCGGTGACCGACTACTGGGTGAACTCGCTCTGGCGGAGTCTCCTGAAGGACGGCCACTACTGCTCGCATAACGACATCCGGGCCATACTGATGTCGGACTTCAGCGAGACGTTCCACCCTTTCCGCTCGTATTTCGAGGGGCTGGCCCCGTGGGACGGGGTGACGGACTGGATCGGGCAGCTGGCCGATACCGTGGGCACCACCCGGCCCGCCTTCTGGCGGGGTTGCCTCAAGCGCTGGCTTATCGCGCAAGTGGCCGGCTCCATGGAGCTAGGCGTGGAAAACCATACCATCCTGCTACTGGCCGGCGGGCAGGGGCTGGGCAAGACCTCGTGGCTGCGGAACCTCGTGCCGCCCGAATTGCGGGACTATCTTTTCACGGGCAATGTCAATCCCTATAGCAAGGGTTTCCCGCAGATGATGGTGGACTGCCTCTTGATCGTCATCGACGAGATGTCCGGCCAGAGCTACGCCGATCTGAACCGCCTCAAGGCGCTCACCTCCACCGGGGTCATCTACCTGCGCCGCCCGTACGGACACTATGCCGAGACGCAGATACGCCACGCCTCCTTCGCCGCCACGGTGAACGACTTGCAATCGCTGCCGGACGATAACGAGTCTCGCCGCTTCCTCTGCTTCGAGGCCACACGGATCGATTACCAGTCGCCCGTGCGACACGCCGACATCTACGCCCAAGCTCTCGCCCTCTTCCGCCGGGGCGAGAAATACTGGTTCTCCGGCGAAGACATCCGGAAGATCAACGAGAACAACGAGACCTTCCGCCAGCGAAGCCCCGAGGAGGAGTTGTTCTTCACCTATTTCCGCAAACCGGAGCGTTTCGACACGCCACAGTATCTTACGGCGAGCGATATTATGACGAAACTAAGTGTATTTACACGTATCACGCCGACACGTTCCAATATAGTTACGTTGAGCAAGGTGCTGAAAAAACATGGTTTTAAGCTCACGAAAACTAGAGGAAAACTACTGTTTGAGGTCGCCGAGATCACCTCGGAACAGGTAAAAGCCAATTTTTTGCGCCCTAGGCAAGAGGAAGAGGATAGAGCCCAAAAGGAGAATGATATCTTTAAGGGTCAAGAAGATAAGCCGGAATAAAAACTGACTTTCTAAAATGAGCAGGGCGCAAAAGGCGCAAAAAACAGTGTCTGGAAAAACATTTTACAAAAAGATAAATATATATCACACTATAGCAGTGTGATGAAAAAATATATTTACAAGAAAAGTTTTATATAGGCACGTAAAGATGCGCCTTTTGCGCCCTAACCCCGGCACCGATATTCGTCGGGATTAAGAAACATGACCGGAAAACCAATGAGATACGGTCGCTAAGTCAATGGAATCCGTCTTGCGTTCCATTGACTTAGCGCCCCTATTCCACCCGGATACCATCCGGCTCTCACGGCTCGCCGAGCGACTCGATGATGGCCCGCACCATGGCGGGCGAATAGACCCGCTCGCCCTCGTGATAACCCAGCGAGAGGAGGCGACCGGGCAGGCCGGGATAGATCGTTATCCAATGTTGCAGCTTGCGGTGGGCCGAGCGGGGATGCAGATCGGGCAGGTAGACCTCGGCCAGCTCCATCCGCCCGTACGCTCGTATCTTGAATGTCGTTTCCATATCCTAAAGATAGTGAATCTCCGGCATATATCCATCATGGATCAACCATTATTTCTCGGTAAATTCTTCATCATTTTATCGAAATCACTCTCCAACTGCTGCATTTCCCTTTTTCGATAGATATTGAATTCTTTCTCAGCTTTTTCAACAGCCTGCCTATGAGATACCGAACCTTTCCCTTCGAGTAGTTTGCGCTGAAGCATTATTATTTGATTATCAAGTGCTTTTATCCAATCAGACATCCTCATTTCCCGCATTTCAAGTGCTTGAAATTCCGCAAAGTCAAGAAACTGGGATACAAGGAGATTCAACCGTTTCAATTCGTTTTCGGAAAGATAGTTCTTGGCTATTTTAACATCATCCCGGGTTATATAATTCCCTTTGAAATTTGTCATACCAACCATCGGTTTATCGCTATCTACTCGTTCATAGATTATTTCGGCAGCAGTATGTTCATGAACCGCATAATGAAGCTTGTTCTGAACGGTGGCAAAAAACTCCCGTGTCATATCCGCACGAGGGTCATAATCAATGGAAGTGGCATAAATATCCGTTACCTGTTGGTAAAAATTACGTTCGGAAGCCCGGATATCACGGATACGTTGCAATAATTCCCTAAAATAGCGATTTCCTCCTTGCTTCAACCGTTCATCATCCATCGTGAAGCCTTTTTGGATATATTCGTGCAATCGTTCTGTCGCCCACCGCCTGAACCGTGTGGCCACCTGCGACTGTACCCTGTATCCCAACGCAATAATCACATCAAGATTGTAATGGTCTATATTACGTTGTACTTGTCGTTGCCCTTCTTTGCGAACTAACAAGAATTTCTTGTGAGTTGCCTCGCTATCCGATAATTCATTGTCTGAAAATATATTCTGGATATGTGAGGCTATATTTTGCTGGGTCGTATCATAGATCTCCGCCAACTGTTGCTGGGATAACCATACATCATCGTTAGCAAAGCGGGCATTGACTTTCGTCACCCCGTTTTCGTCTTGGTATATCACTATGTTGTTTATGTTCTGTTCCATATTTTCCTAATCATAGAAGTTCTTCCCACAATGCGAAGATAAACTATTTCAATACAAAAAGTGAGTGTCTTCAAAGAATTTCGCAAAGGCACTTCAATTTCTTCACTTATAATTCACCCGAAATCACCCTAAGTCACCCAAAGCGACAAAGCCCCCACGCCCTGCCGTATCTTTGTATCAACATTAAAAAACAACACATTATGATCCGCTACAAGAAGTATCAAAACAAGAACGAGAAGAACGTGACAACCTTCAACAAGTGGTACGCCCGTGCCGTATGCGAGGAGACGGTAGACATCGCCGCCTTGGCCGAGCACATGTCCACCCACAACACCCCCTTCTCCACCGGCGCCATCCACGGCATGCTGAAGGACATGGTGAATTGTATCAAGGAGCTGCTGATGGACGGCAAGAACGTGAAGATAGACGACCTCGGCATCTTCAGCGTGGGTATCCGCTCGAAGGGGGCCGTCACGCCGGAGGATTTCTCCACGCAAGGCAATATCATCGGCGTACGCCTTCGTGCCCGTGCCACGGGCAACCTCTCCAGCGCCTCGCTCAAGCTGACGGCCAAGCTCCGTGAGTACACCGAGTACTCGAACGGAGAGGTGACCCCGGGCGGGGGCGATTCCGAGAGCCCGGACGAGATTTAGGGAATTGAAAATTGAGAATTGAAAATTGAAAATTAAGTGGTATGGAGATTTCTGTTTTTATACGTGAATACGCTCCGCTGGCTGGGGAGGCCGGGCGGGCGTTCCGGATCGATCCGGTGGTGATCTTGGCACAGGCGGCCATCGAGACGGGTTGGGGCGAGAGTACGCTCTGCCGGGAGTATCATAACTTTTTCGGCATCACGGCCTACGGGCTGCCCAACGTATGGTGGACCGGCCGGTGGACGGAGCTGTCGCCCCGCTCGCTACGTTTCCGGATCTACCCGGACGATAAGTGCTCGTTCATGGATTACTGCCGCCTGCTTCGCTCGGCCTATCCCCGGGCGGCCGACATGAGCGCCAACCCTACGGCCTTCGCCAAGGAGATCGCCTACAGCCCCTACATCAGCGAGGTGAACGGCGACAACCGGGAAGCCTATCGTAAGCTGATCGTCCAGCTTTGCCGAAAAATCAGCTCGCAACTATCAATCGTTAATCAAAAGGGCGGGCAGATGCCGTCCCTATCATCAACTGTCAACTAAAATGAAATACCTTGAACTCATCCTCCGTTGCCTCACGGCGCTCCTCCGGGTCATCTTCCCGCAGCATCCCCCTGTTCCCGAAACGACAGACGCTACCGGCGCTGCTCCTTCTCCTGCTAGCCCTCCTCTCCCTCCTCATGCGGGAGACGGAGGTGACGCTAGCGGCGATCGGCGCCTCGCTGACGCTCTTCCGCCACGACGGCACCCCTCCTCCCCACCGCCCCCCGGGGCGGACTGGCTGGGTATCTCCGGCTACACCCTCCTCATAGCGGGGTGCGCAGGGTGCCTCTTGAAGTACTGGGGTTATTAGAGGAAATGGGAATTTGAAGAATACTATTTTCTTCAAGCAAAAAGGGTATGCCGTGATGCATACCCTTTAACTTTTATTAAACCATCTATTCCTTTTGTGGTTATAAAAGAACATATAACCATCAATTATTCAAGACAAACTCTTTAAGAGCAAGAATCTGTAAGCACCATTCAAAATAAAAACGATAAGGAAGTCCCCTGCCTTCCTTATCGCCATAAACCTTTAGTTTCTCCAAGCTTCCGGCTGTACCAAGTACGGAGTACCTGTTTCCGGATCTGTACCCAAAGTCAAGATCTCATCGTCAGGAACGGGCAACATTGTCTTATTTGCCGGCAGGTAAGAGGCACCCGCAAACTTAGAGATATACTGTTTCTCATAGTCCACATAGGCTTTCAACTCACTAGCCATCACATCACCACCCCAACGGGACAAATCGAACCAGCGCTCACCTTCCATAGCCAACTCTAACTTACGCTCCATGCGAATCGCCTTGATACAAACATCTTTGTTTGAGAATGCGGCATGTGAAGAAGGATATTCGGCAATCTTATAATTAGCGGCTGGAGTCCCATCATCTAACTTAACAATATTAACATCCAAAGCCGCACGACGACGAATCTTGTTAACCTGCTCCATCGCACCTTTCAGATTCCCAGCGTTAGCCAAGCATTCAGCATATAATAAAGTTAAGTCACGAACACTTAAATATTGCAAGTTCATAGCAGAACCCGGTGCCCAACCACCATACAACGCTTTCATACCAGCCGCATTCTCCGCACTACTATAAACATGCTTCTTCGGCATAAAGATACCACCATTCGTAGCATCTCGTACCCATCCATTCTCTGGGAATCCCCAATCCTTATAAGGAATACCAAAACGACCTACAGCAAAATCCAATCGAGGATCGACCGCAATGTTATTATCGTTAACGGCTAGCACAGCATCTTGGGAACTATCGGAGTTACGAACAGATACACTCTTCTTCGTACGATATTCACCGTTCAAGTAAGGAAGGCCATTCGCATCTACTTGGAACGAATTCACCAACTCAAAAGAAGGCTGGTAGAAACCACAACATCCACCGGGACCCGTATTATGCGGATATGCTAAACAGAAGGCAGCACCTCCCATATTCTCTGCCGCATTTGAATATTGTACCGCAAAAATAGATTCCTTACCATTTTCTGTCAAAGCATTGAAGTTATTGTCCAGATCATCTTCCAGTCCATAAGCCATACCCTTAGACGTAACACCATTCGTCAACACATCCGCTAAGATAGGTTGCGCTTCCGCCAAATCACCATGCCACATCAAGATCTTAGCCTTCAGAGCCTTCGCAGCGGACTTATTCGCCCGGCCAACCTCACCAACAACCTCAGGATCATCTGATAAATTCGCTATAGCATCATCCACGTCGGCAACGACCAAGCTATAGATATCTTTGTCATTATGCACCTTTGGGTCATTCTCTTGATTAGTCTCATCAATATAGGGGAGATAAACACCAAACACACGCATTCCCTCGAAATAAGCCAAGGCTCGTAAGAATTTCAACTCGCCTTTACGCATTTGGCGAATTTCCTCCTTCATATCCTCCGCATTTTCCAAGACCTGAAGAGCCAAGTTAACACGTTTGCTCATTTGATACACCCAAACCCATTTTTGCTTGATATAGCCATTGGTCGACAATGTATTATACAATTCTATCTCATTCACCGTAGATTGGTCGTTAGGGTCTGATCCCTTGTTAGCATCACCCCCATAAATACCACCCCATACCCAGTTAAACGGAGAAGCTTGATAGGGATCGTATCCTTCCACAGGAGAGGCTAAACCCGCATAAGCACTAGTAACCAGCAACTCCACACCTTGAGCATTCGCCAAAGCCTCCGGGGTCAAAACTCCTTGCGGCTCCTTTCCCAAGAAATCATCGCCACAAGACCCTAAAGTCAGCATACTGGCAAAAGCCAACGCTAATATATATTTGTTGTGTTTCATAATAAAATTCATTTTAAAAGTTAATCAAATCCCTAAACATTAGAAAGCGAAATTTACACCGAACAAGAAACGCATCGTTGAAGGCCATCCACCCATATCAACACCTCTCTGTAGGTCTCCCCCACTTTCTTTGCCCATATCCGCATTCGTATATTCCGGATCCAATCCAGAGTAACCGGTAATAGTCAGCAAATTCTCGGCTTGTACATACAAACGTAAGTTTTGGATACCCACCTTAGATAACACGCTCTTCGGAAGCGTATAACCCAAAACCACATTCTTCAAACGCAAGAACGAAGCATTCTCTACGTAATAAGAGTTCGAGAATTTACCAGAATAACCATCGTTCGAATCCAAGATCGGCAAAATGGCATTGCTATTATCAGCACCGGGAGTCCAAGATTGATCACGCATACGCTCAGACTTGTTACCGTTGAACATCCAGAAGTCCGTAAAATATTTCGTATTGTTAAACAGGTCATTGCCAATAGTTGAATACCAGAACATCGTGAAGTCCCAGTTTTTCCAAGTAACCGTAGCGTTTAAGCCAGCGATCAAATCAGGATGGGGAGAACCGATGAACGTACGGTCTCTTTCCGTCAACTTACCATCCTTATCCACATCATCAAACTTAAATTTACCGACCCAAGCCTTGGCGGACTCAGCGTTCAATCCGGATTGTCCTAGAGGCGGCAAGGCCAAAACCTCGTCAACGTTCTCATAGAAACCATTCACCTTGTAACCATAGAACTCAGAGATAGCATGTCCTTTCGTCGTACGGGTCACGTTTCCATCCAAGCGAGTTCCCGCTCCCCACAAAGAGGCATCATCCGACTCCGAGATACGCAGTACCTCGTTCTTATAATGGGAAAGGTTCAAACTTACGTCCCAAGACCAATCACCTTTTGAATCTCTATAATTCAAGTTCAAATCGACACCCGTATTCTTGATATCACCGAAATTGATATATGGTTTCTTGATCTCCGGGTTAGCAAACGCTGAATATTGAGCCTCGATCAACATATCCGTTGTCTTCTTCCAATACCACTCAGCACCAATATTGAATTTACCATTTAAGAAAGTAGCGTCCACTCCGACGTTCCACATCTCTGTAGACTCCCACTTGGTATCCTCGTTTCCATATTTATCTAAGATGAAACCTGTTGTAGTAGAATTATTCTGTCCGTTCAAATCGTAGTCAGAACGTTTCGGGTAAGTTGCAAGTTCCATAGCATAGTTCGTAATACGAGGAACCTCAGAGTTTCCTGTCTGTCCATAACCGACACGCAACTTCAAATCGTCCAACCAATCTCTCGTACTTTCCATGAAATCCTCTTGGGAAATACGCCAACCTAAAGAAGCGGATGGGAACACACCATAACGATTAGATTTTGAGAAACGAGATACACCATCCCGACGGATGATACCTGTGAACAAATATTTATCATTGAAAGAATAATCTACACGGCCGAACAAGCCAAACAAAGCAAACTCACCCTTATATTCGGAATTCGCCAAACGCTGGTTGTTATTCTCACCCATATTCAGCACCCAACTATTCGTATTATCCTCAAACAAATAATTGTAACGACGACCGGTCAACTTGCGTCCCAGACCGTCACGGATAGCCTCCGTACCTAACAGAACGGTAAGTTTATGGATATCATTAAAAGTCTTGTTATAGGTCAACGTATTCGTCCATACCCAACGATAATTAAACTCACTTTGTTCCTCAAAGTTATTCTGTCCCATAGACTCTGAGAACTCCGGATTTTTCTTTTCCATGCGATAATAATACCGGTTCGTATAGTCGATACCGAAGTTCGTACGGAATGTCAAGTCCTTGAAAATATCCGCCTCAGCCCATAAGTTACCAAAGATACGGTTGCGAGTATAATAGTTGTCCTTATTACGGACTTGATTGGCTACCGGATTCTGGAAGTTACCCGTACCGGAGAACTTTGATCCAGCGAAATTACCTGCGATATCATATACCGGAACCCAAGGAGAAGCACGATATGTCCACGAATAAGGATTAGATTCCGCTCCATTCGCACTCAAGCCATTATCTTTCGTGAAAGCATACGTTAAGTTCTCACCCACACGTAACCAGTCACGTACATTGAAAGAGGTATTCGCACGCACTTGATAACGCTGATAGTAAGAATCAATTACCGTACCGTCTTGTTTGAAATAGTTTGCGCTTAAGTTATACTGTCCCTTTTCCGTACCACCGGACAAGCCGATCTGGTGATTTTGAATCATGGCGGCACGATCTAACTCATCCCACCAGTCCGTATCTGAGAATGGTGCGTAAGTTGTAGTAGGATAATCATAGTCGCTCGGATCTATTGTAGTAGAACCCTGAGCACCTGATTGTGTCAAGTAATTCGGGATAGAAGGTCTATCCCCCGTACCAAATTGAGGATTACTTGGATAACCTCCGATATCACGCATAGCAATATTATTCTTCTGCGCCTCCCAATCTAGGTTCAAGCGATCCATAGAATTCAACACGTCATATTTCTTACCCGTCTTCTGGACACCAATATAACCGTCGTACGTTAATCTCGGTTGCCCGCTCTTCGTACCTTTCTTCGTCGTGATCAAGATAACACCGTTCGCAGCCTGCGCACCATAGATAGCGGCAGAAGAGGCATCCTTCAATACCTGCATACTCTCAATATCGTTCGGATTCAAAGTACTTAGATCCTGATTACGTGTTGACACGCCGTCAATTACGTATAATGGGCCGTTATCATTAACCGTATTGATACCACGAATACGAACCATTGAAGGAGAACCCGGAGAACCGGTCTGACCGATATATACACCGGCCGCCTTACCTTGCAACTGCTGGGTAGCGGAAGATCCGGAAGATGCCAAAAGGTCCTTCGTATCGACTACTGCCACGGAGCCTGTGATATCTTTCTTCTGCTGCGTACCGTAACCTACTACTACGACCTCATCAAGGTTTTGCGTATCTTCTTTCAATGTCACATTTACCACTTCTCCCGAAGCAGGAATTTGCTGAGATACATAACCAATGTAGGAAACGACTAAAATGGAGTTGGGCTCAACTTCCAAGGAATACTTACCGTCAAGGTCGGTAATCGTACCGTTTGTAGTACCTTTTACTACAACATTTACACCCAAAAGGGGTTCACCCTTTGCGTCAGTTACCGTACCGGTAACTTTCTTAGCTTGTTGGGAGATGGACACATTCGCGTTAGACGCATGGATTGGAGGGGTTACACCCGCACCGACCATAAGGAAACAAAGTGCCAAACCCAGCCCGCTTTTAACAAAAGCCAACTGTTTGTTCATCATAACACAAAAATAGGTTAACATTAATAATTATATCCACTCTTCGGATACGGGTACAAATATAAATTATTATTCTTAATAAACAACAATAGTATGCATATTTTTTTCACATTCCCTTGAACTTGCGGATATGTGTTCGTACAAATAGCTATTATAGACCCAATAAGGCTTATTCTTGTTAACAAAAAGACACCTTCACAAGAATCAACAATATGTTAAAAACCGCATAAAAAAAATACAATCTATTCCTAATTTTTCCGAAGACTTTTAAACCTTATTATCAATCTACAGCACGGTAAACGAGTCTCTTGGGCCATATAAAACAAAAGAGGACGCCGTTTTACCGACATCCTCCTAAGCTCTTATCGCATTAGATCCATGAGCCTTACCGGCTGCCGGCTATCGATTTACTCACGATATTCGTTACGGCCTCTTGCATCTTCTCGATGACGCCGCTGTTTTCCATCCCGTATTCGGAGGCGATCGTCTCCAGATTCGGGGAACCGATCCAAACCTTGCCGTCCGCATCTTCCCAAACGGAGATACGTAGCGGCAGCTCCAAAGAGATAGACGGATCTTGCTGCATCAATAAAGTCCCGACTTTCGGCGAGCCGAAGACGATCACCTTATTCGGAGGCAGCTTCATCCCTACCTCGCTAGCGTTTCGCCCATGATCGAACACGGCGAACACGGAACCTCCTTGAGACTTGATAATCTCCTCGATCCGCCGCATCGTCTCATCCACGCTAAACGGGCTTACCGCTTTATCCATCAAACGATTCTTTTTCTCCATGGCTGTAATTTTCTTTAGTTTTGTCAAGACAGGAGTCTTGACCGTCCGTACGCTCGACTTCCGGTCATTATTCAGCTGCTCATAAATAACGATTTTATTCTCTCCTTTGTTCAGCCATACGCCCGGTATGTAAAGCGTTTGCTGAGGGCCGGCGTACCAATAGCGACCGATATTGATGCCATTGATGAAAATAATGCCCTTTCCCCAATCCTCCATATCGATAAACGTATCGCCGGTATCGGACAGATGGAAGGTTCCCTCGTAGAGAACCGGCTTATTCCCCAACGCCGCTACCTCGGGCGAGCCATTCTTATAGACATAAGGTTCGCCGGAGACCAAAGCCGGCATCCGGTCCATCGGGAGCTTGTACATCTTCCAGTCCGATATCTCGCTGCCGTTAATCTTGACCGAGCTGATGATCCCCTTCGTATTGCGTACGATCTCCTCGCCATAATTGATACGCCCCATGTTCTCCACCAAGATGTCCAAGGTAGCGTTGAACGGGATATCGATTTCCATCGCATATTGGTTGAAGCAACGGTTTAACTCGCCGACACGCTCGCCATCCACGTAGATCGTAGCGTAATCACGCAAGCCCGGTATCTCCAAACGGCCTTTCAGGGGTTGGTTGAAATGGGTAGAGTACAAGACGTAGCCGTATCCTTGGTTCAATTGCTCGAACGTGAGAGGTGTCGGAGACGCTACCGGTTCCCCTTCTTTCGCCAAGGCCAACACATCGGCTACCTTCGTCAAGGAGATCGACGGGATCTCGATCAGCGGTATAGGGGCTGGGGCCTCGGGGACGTCATAAGTGACGTATTTCCGGATCACGTTGCGGATCGAGTCGAACTTCGGGGTCACCCAACCCGCCTCGCTGATCGGGGCGTCGTAGTCGTAGCTGGTCAAGTCCGGCTGGATATCATGCTTCTTGTCGTAATTGGCGCCACTGGTGAAACCGAAATTCGTACCGCCATGAACCATATAGAAATTGAAAGAGACATCGTTTTGGAGGTACGTCTCCGTCTGCCTCGCTATGCCGGAATCGCTTATATCGGGGAATGGTTCCGCCCAGTGCATCAGCCAACCGGGATAAAACTCGGCTACCATATACGGGCCTACTCCCCCGTGATACTCGTTCACCACCTTTTTCAAGTTCTCCACGTTACTCTCCCCGTTCGCCGTAGGCAACGCTCCCGGGGTGGAACCGCCCTCGAACAACCAGCTTCCGTCCGAGGTGAACAGAGGCACGTTGAAACCGGCGTCCGCCAATTGCCGCTTGATCTTGGCGTTGTAGCGGCGATGTTCCTCCAAGGGGATATCCTTACGTTGCGCCACGTAAGAGCCGAACTCGTTCTCGGCCTGCACCATGATGATAGGGCCGCCTTTCGACACCTGCAAGTCGCCGACCTGCTCGTAAAGCTTATCGATATAAAGCTTCGTGCGTTTCAAGAACTCCGGGTTATCCCGGCGGATCTCCATGCCCGGTATATTCTGCAACCACCACGGATAACCACCGAACTCCCACTCGGCGCATACGTACGGGCCGGGACGGAGGATTACCATCAATCCCTCCTCTCCCGCTATCCGGATATACTCGGCCAGATTCTTGTCTCCCTCGAAATCCCATTTACCCGGCTCCGTCTCGTGCAGGTTCCAGAAGACATAGGTAGCGACCGTATTCAAGCCCATCGCTCGCATCATCCGAAGGCGATGCCGCCAATATTGATGAGGGATACGAGGGTAATGCATCTCACCCGAGAGGATCGGGGTTACCTTCCCGTTTACATAAAAATGACCGTCCTTGATCTCGAACGTACGTTTCTCCTTGGCGAACGAGCCGACAGGTATCAGCATCAAAAGGAGCAATAGATAGGCGATTTTCTTTTTCATGGAATCCATGTGTTATAAAGATTTATTTTTAGGTTTAAGATCTCGTGGCAAATGTATGTAAATAAAAAGAGGATGCCAAATAAATGACATCCTCTCTAGCTTATATATTATATAATGTATAAGTCTGTATTAAGCTTGCTCCAACTGCAAAGTCTTAGTCGGCTGGTCGCAAACCTCCGTCGGACCGAAGTACTGGATCGGACCCGGATATACATAGCTAGTAGTCAAAGCCCACTCGTCACGGTTAGCGGCGAACGCCTTGAAAGGAGCGCCGTCAAGCTTAACCAAAGCCTTCTGGATAACCGGCTTCATCTCGCCATGACGTTTCTCCATGTTCATCATCATAGTAACAGGGATACCACCGGCGATCCATTGATCAGCGGGAGCGGTCGTGTTACGTACGGAAGACATATAACCTGTCTTACCGGCGGCGATCAAGCAAGATGCCGTGTAACCCAAAGAGTAGCAGTAGTCCGCATCGTAGTTAGACGGAGCGGCGCAACGACCCTCGTAACCGAAGAAGTGGTGTTGTGCGGCGAACTTGCCTACGTACTTGCCCTCGGCCTTCCACTCAGCCAATTTCTTGCCAACCATCTCAGACAATAACTTCTCAGTCTCGATCAAAGAAACCTGTACGTTTCCGTGCGGGTCACGGTCCAAAGACAACTGACGAGCTACGCCCTCCGGAAGAGAAGCGTACAGATCAGAGTTCTCCTTCGTCAACTTGCTGATGATATAAGCACGTTGCTCGCTCTTCTTGATCATCTTGAACTCAGCATCGTGCTTAGCCAAGAAGTCGTTCAACTCGGCAATCAAGCGTTTCATAGCCGGAACGAACTCGATCAAGCCCTCAGGGATCAATACCGTACCGAAGTTGTTACCCTCAGCGGCACGCTTAGCCACGATACCAGCCACGTAAGTAACGATATCGTCCAAAGACATATTCTTCTCCTCAACCTCCTCGGAGATGATACAAACGTTCGGTTGAGTCTGCAAAGCGCACTCCAAAGCGATATGAGAAGCGGAGCGACCCATCAATTTGATGAAGTGCCAGTATTTCTGAGCGGAGTTACAGTCACGTTGGATGTTACCGATTACCTCGGAGTAAACCTTACAAGCCGTGTCGAAACCGAAAGAGGTCTCGATCTGGGCATTCTTCAAGTCACCGTCGATCGTCTTCGGGCAACCGATTACCTGTACGCCGGCGCCGATAGCCTTGTAATACTCGGCCAATACGCAAGCGTTCGTGTTAGAATCGTCACCACCGATAATAACCAAAGCCTTGATATCAAGCTCTTTCAAGATCTGAAGACCTTTATCGAATTGCTCTTTCGTCTCTAATTTCGTACGACCGGAACCGATCATATCGAAGCCACCCGTGTTACGGTACTCGTCGATAATATCAGCCGTCAATTCCATATATTTATGATCGATCAAACCGCCCGGGCCCAAGATGAAACCATACAGACGAGAATCCGCATTGTGAGCCTTGATACCATCGAACAAACCAGCGATCACGTTGTGACCACCGGGAGCCTGACCACCGGAAAGGATCACACCAACGTTCATGACAGGCATAGCCTTCTCCTCGTTACTCTTCTCGAATGTAACGATCGGCATTCCGTAAGTGTTCGGGAACAATTTCTTGATTTCTTCCTGATCGGCTACTGATTGAGTATACTCGCCGTCAACGGCTTTCACTGCACCTTTCAACGCAGCGGGTACCTTCGGTTGGTAAGCTGCTCTTGCGATTTGTAATGCACTCTTTGTCATTTCTTAATTGATTTATTTAGAAATTATTTGATACGTGTTCAAAAGTGACGCGAATATAAGGAAAAAAATCCGTATTAATAAAAGAGAAGGGGGATATGTTCATTCAAAATAGCATCGAAAAAAACTTCCGGGAAATCACTGGTAAACTTGCCCTCATCATTATAACCGATCAACCTTCAACAAGAAGAGGGTGTGTCATCATGAAGTGAACACGAGAAAACAGGTAGCTTACTGTATATTTTACTTGACTATTTTTTACCCGGTCGTGTTTTTCCAAAAACACGTACGTAATTTTCAAGAAACACGTACGTGTTTTTTCGAAAACATGTACGTGTTTTACTCAAATCTCCATCATAATTTATATCCATCTAATTATAAGCCAGTTATAAACCATTTCAAACAAATGCTTTATTGTATTTTTTTAATCCGTTTACTCTGTAGGCTACTTCAATGGCACAATAGAGTAAACTATTCATCAATTTGCACCTAATTATCACAAAAGACTTCGTATATTTACATCTTCTATTAACGTTAGTTAATCACAAGATTCGATGCGAAAAAGCCCTCTTGCACTCCTATTATCGCTTATCTGCTTGATCTCGTCTCATAACGAGATACAAGGTCAAGGACATCCCCCCACAGATTCCTTACGGCAATTGGCTGCCACCTGTGAGGGTAAAGAAAAGCATGATCTACTGATGCGTATAGCCATGTCCACCAACGATATCGCCGACTGGGACGCTACGCTCAACGACGCTATCGACCGGTGCGATACTCCGGCTATCTGTCAATCAAGATTGAATCGTATACAATGCCTCTTTAATTTCTACTCCGTGGATTCGGCTATCATCGAGGCGCAGGAAAGCCTTCCTTTTATATTGGATGCCAAGCAATACAGTTTCTACTTCTCCACCTATAATACTTATATATCCGGATTGTTCAAGCAAAGACGGTTCGACGAGGCCCGTGAGGAAGCCACAGCCATGTTCGAGACGGCGCAACAGGTTAAACAACCGGTAGGCATGACGATGGCCTTGCAGGTACAAGGCAGCATGTATTATAAACTCGGCTTGTACGACCAAGCCCTCACCTCGCTGGAAAAAGGGATCGCTATATGCCCCACTTACGAGAATGGCGAGAACCAAGTACTCTACATCTCGGCCGTTCTTTACGAATGGCTCTTCATGACCGCCCTGAAGGTAAACGACACGGAACGCATATCCCGTTACGCCGACAGCTATGCCGCCCTCGTCAAATGGAGGGACGAGCATGGGAAAGTGGATCCTACCGGACATTATCCTGTCACCTCCCGCTCTCTCCAAGCCTTGTCTTTCCTGAAAAAAGGGCAAATAAAAGAGACGAGACGATTGCTGGATGAGGCAGCCCGGTTTATTCATCCCCAGATCCCGGCCAACGCTTATGAGCATTTTTACGAGGCTCGTCGAGAATTACGGAAAATGACAGGAGATTACCAAGGGGCTATCAAGGATATGGATATCCTGTTAACTGCTCATGAGGGTGACCTATCTTTCTATATGGACGATTTGTTGAAGAAAGCGGAACTTCTGGCTCATTCCGGAGATCCCCGGTCCTGTATATCGCTCTATCATACGTATATACAGGTGAAAGACTCGGTAAACCGGTTGGATATCGCCTCTCGGATGGATCAACTACGGACTATTTACGAGGTAGACCGGCTCAACCAAGAGAGGCAATACGCAAGGAACTGGATGTTCGCCGCCTTTACCGGTTGCTTGCTCCTTGTCCTTTTGCTAGCGGGATATATCATTTATTCCCAATGTCTAAAAGCAAAGAATCAAGTGCTTTACAGACGTATACAGGAACAGATCCGGCAGGAAAATAAGGCGGTGGAAACCATTAAGCAAATACCCGAGAACGATCTTTCCCGGGAATTACGTTTATTCATAAACTTGAACGAGTTATTGGAAAAAGAAAAGCTATACACCGATCCCACCTTGAACCGGGATGATCTGGCACAACGTTTGGGGACCAACCGTACCTACTTGATGGAAGCCGTACGTACTTACGGCGGGAATATGACCGTCCGCGAATATATTTATGACTTTCGTCTAAAGCATGCCGCCGAACTGCTCTCCTCTCCCTCCGCCCTCTCGATCGATCAAATATGCTATGACTCCGGGTTCGCTTCCCGCTCGGTATTTTACCGCCTTTTCCGACAGAGCTATGGCCTGTCTCCTAACGAATATCGAAAACTTGCGGAGAAAGAAAAAGAAAATTAAAATACTATATTTCAAAAACTTGCGCCACACGGACAAATGTTTTGCGCCACACGGACAGCTTTTAGGATTACTATTCGCATATTGAAACGATATCTGTTAATCCTAAAAACAAGCTATATATGAAGACAAATTATTTTTTTCTCCTTTTCTTTCTTTTGATTCTGATGGGATGTTCGGATGACAAAAACATTCCGGATATCCCGGCCTCCACAGAGGACACCTATGAAGGAGTACACGATCTGATCAGTTTCACGAAAGAAACCGAAGATTTCACGTATGGAGACCTGACTTTCCACATCAAGACTCCCGACGGGAACATTATCCAACGGAAAGCCAAGCACCGGCGATTATCCGGGACTTCCCTATTCACTATGGAAAAAGGGCTGAAGGAGGGTAAATACCAGCTACTATATATGGAATATACCATCCAATCGGATTGCCCGGACATTGACGGGCGGAATGGGGAGTTCGGCATGGGGTGCTACATTACCGTCAGTGAGAATGGGATCTCCACCGAAACCAACCGTGACGAGCGAATCGGCCTGTATGGGAACGGTACGCCGGAAGATCCGTACCGGATAACCTCTGCCGATGATTTGGCGAAGATACAAGAAGCGATCCTCAACTTCCACAACAATGGTAACCTTGTTAATTCCTACACCTGCTTCGAACAACAAAATGACATTAGCATGGCCAACTATAATGACCAATGCGGCTGGGAGGGCAACTGGTACCAGATCGGATTATCAGCCAGTTATCCTTTCACGGGCTATTATGACGGCAACGGCTATACGATCCGGGATTTGAAAATGTTAGATAAAAACGCCGTGGGCGCTAGTTTGTTCGGCTTCGTAAATCAAGCCATCATCTCGAATCTCACCATCGAGAAAGCCACCATAACCGGCTATGGAGCGCTATCGGCTATCGTAGGAGCCGTTACCACCAAGGGGGGAAGCATCAATAAGACATTTATAAAAGGGTGCGTAGTAAAAAAATCCACCATCGAAAGCCGTAGCGATGGCGTAGTCACGGACGGCATGGCCATAGGCGGGATCGCCGGCATGGTAGACCCGAACGTAAATCTCTGGATAGATTCCTGCTCGGTAGAGGATTGCACTATAAACGGGGCGATTGCCGTAGGAGGAATCCTTGGCGGAGGAACAGTGTACTCAATGACACAAATCACGAACTCCCACAACCGGAATACCAAGGTAACCGCATCTTACAATTGTGCCGGAGGAATCGTTGGGTACGCCGATACGCTCTATGTATATTCATGCAGCAATAATGGCACTATCAAAGGTGCCGCATCCACAACCGTTCCTCCCGGAAACCTTCCTGCCAATTCTATATATAATGTAGGAGCGGGCGGGATCGCCGGAGGAAGCGGATTGAGCACCATCATTTCCAGCCGAAACAGCGGGACGGTGCAAGGAAGCAGGGGCGTAGGGGGAATTATCGGAAGCACACTGGTAACTACCCAGCCGAAAACTTATTATAATAACACGTTTATCGGTTTTTGCTCGAACTCGGGGAATATAAACGGCGACAGTTATATAGGAGGATTATGCGGTGAGGCGCAACTTGGCGCTTATAAATCGTATAATGAGGGTATGATCGAGGCTAATTCATCCTTCGCTGGTGGAATTTTAGGATTCGCTCCCTTGGCCTCCATCACCAATACGGCGAATTTCAATAAAGTAATCGCCTCCTCTTATAGCGGAGGAATAGCCGGTTCCATCCTTGCCGGCTCGTTGGGTATTAACACGAATCTGGGGGAAGTAGCCTCCTACCATGAATATGCCGGTGGTATGATAGGAAGGGCAGGGAATACGCTTGCCATGAACTATTGTTCCAATTTCGCGCCGATATCAGGCTCCTCATACCTCGGTGGTATGATCGGCGAGGTAGGCGACGCAAAGAAATGGACGATCATGGATGGCGTATCCTTGGGGTTTGCCACATTCGAGCTGGCGTCTACTCTTGTCGGATTTGTCCCTTTCGCTAAAATCGTGGGAGAAAGCGGAGAAATCCTTGTTAACTGCGCCCTTACAGTACTTAGCCTCGTCTTAAATGATATCGATATTTTATCAGAAGGTTTTAGCGTATTCGGGCTTATTTCACACGGTCATCCGGAGATTATAGAAACAGAGAGGCTGAAAGGTGTCATTACCCATGATATCGCCATGTTGGAATCAGACATGGACACGAAACTGGCCAATAAAATAGATAACCTATCGTTCGCAAGCATCAAACTGAGGAGCAAAGATATGACAAATAGGTTCATGTCTAATCGAAAGACACTAACAGAATGGTTTGAAAGTGGGGCAAACCACCAGATTTATAGTGACGCGATGAATTATAAGAGAGGGTTGCTCTCCAAACAGATCCTTAAAAGCAAAAAAAACGAAGAAGTTCTACATACGGTTGTCAGTGGTGTTTGTTGCGCGGTCAATTCAGCCTTGCTTTTTGTTACAGTTATCACTTTCCCCGAAGGTGTTCCCGCTGTAGCCTTGATGGGAGGTGCGCTAGCGTTAGTCAGTTTCGGCAATTCGGTTTCGGCCACTCTTGATGATTTCGTGGAAAACTCCGTCGTTATCACACAATGCTTGAACGCCGGAGAGATTGGCCAATATAGCAGCGGAGGCTTGGTAGGCCAACTTCAGCAAAGTTGCCTTATCTCCGATTGTATAAATATGGGACGCTCAAATAAAAGAGCCAATGCCATAATTGGAGTTGTCAATCAAAACGTAACGGTAAGTAGAAACTTGAATGTCGGGGAGAATTGGCATCTTTTCGCACCTCCCGCATCCGTTTCTTATTTTGGGAATTACTGTATGCTGGGCACTGTAGAGCAACCGAATCCTGTGATTATGAACATATTCTGCTTACAAGACTTAAAGTCGGAAAAGACCTTTACTGGATGGGACTTTGATGTAAAATGGGAAATACCATCCAACGAAACAGGAAGTTTTCCGATCCCTAAGAAATCCGAGATGCAATTTGATAAACCTAATTTATAAATAAACGAACAAACATGAAAACATACACTAAAACAATATGGAATATATGCGCATGCATGCTTATCATCTTGCTCGGCGGATGCGCAGACGATGACATCATACGAAACGACTGCGGATCGACCTTGCAAGAGACAGAATCTCATCTAATAAGCACGTTCTCCTTGCCGGAAGGCAAAACTCCCATACAAGATACGAGAGAACAGATCTTTTTCCAGTTGAGATCGCTGAGCGATAACTCCATACAGCTCATGGAAGGTAAGATCCGGAAAAACGCGGGGATTCTTTCCTGTGAAATGTTTATCCCCAATAATCTGGTATTAGAAGATGGAGACTATATACTTTGGTTAAAATTCGATGAAGAAGGCAGCGTCTATCCACTAAGCTATCATCTGACATTCCGTGACAAGATGGTCAGTATGGTACGTGATACTAAATATATTTACGAGATGCTGAATGGCGAAGGTACAGAAGAGAATCCTTATCTGATTACTTCCACCAACGATTTCGCCTATCTCGTGTCTCAATTAGCCACGTACGACAGTAATTACGGATACGGGCAATTCTTCAAGCAAATAGCCGACATCAAAGCTCCTATCCCCAATTGCCTGTATCAAGGCAACGCTTATAAAAGCGCCCCGTTCGCAGGAAACTACGACGGTGATTCCCATAAGATACTAAACCTAACCTATCTCGGGACGAACGGCGGAGAGCAAAGCGACGCAATCGGGCTTTTCTCCATTTTACACGACGGGGCAGTGATCCGGAATCTTGATATAGAAGGAGCGGATATAGAGTATCCGGGGAATTGTTGCGGATTGCTTGCGGGAGTAGCTAACGGAAATATACGAATCGAGAATATAACCTTAAACGGGAATATCAAGTCCACGAAGGATAAGGTTGGCGGTTTAATAGGCTATATCGAGGGCAACGCCCAGTCGTTGGCACAAATCAGTATCCGGAATGTGCGATTGGGCGTCTCATTCTCGGAATCCGGCAGCTCTTATATCGGAGCGTTGATCGGCTGGGCCGAGAACGCTTCCATTCAAGTGGAGGATATCAGTAGCGACGGGATTTTCAAAAACTTGAGAGGGAATAATCATGTGGCCGGTCTGATCGGGAAATTATATGGTCAAATCGATGCCAGAAAAATTAAGCTGCAACATACCACCTTAAACGATTTCCCGATATCCGGTAACCAGAACGTAGGCGGATTGATCGGTGAGGCATTCTTACAGGCGGCATCCAGTTTCAAAGACATAACCATCGACATGCCGATCAAAGGTAGCTCCTATGTCGGCGGGTTAATCGGTCAGATCCGGTCGGAAGCCCCTACCAGTACCCTCATCACCATCGAGAACTTCCAGTTGTCCAATCCGGCAAATCGGTCTCAAATCCAAGGGGGAAGTTATGTGGGTGGAATGATCGGATATTCCCACAAAACACACGCAAACGCATTTACGATAGAGCTTAAAGGGGAATCCTTGTTTCATGCCTCGATAACCGGGCAGTCTGTTATAGGAGGTATTTTCGGTTCTTTAGATGATACCCAAATACAATTTACCCCGGCCTCACGATTGTATATGGATAATGAATCCCTTGAAGCTTCTTCAGGGATTTGTGGCACTTTAGCCGGAGCCTTATCTTACCAAGAACCGGGGAAAGAAATTCTTTTGGATCCGGAAATATTGGTGATTAATCCCAACATCAAAATAAAAGGAGGAAATAACGTAGGAGGAATCATCGGAACATTATATAATGGGACGTTGACAGGAACCTATACCCCCGAATTCAGTGCCACGAACGTAATCGTGAGCAAGATTCCACGACCTATTTTCCCGGGTAACATAAATTCGGAAAAACCCTATCGAGAAAATGCCGCTTCTGTTGGAGGAATTGTCGGATATGCCGATAAATCTACCCTCAGAAGACTCTTCACGCAACTTTCCATTTACGGCAGAAGTACTGTCGGAGGAATCATCGGATATGCGAGCGATACTCAAATATCAGATTGTGGCGTGAAAACAGAAACATTTAATAATGGGAATAATAGCGCCATTATGGTAGGAGGAATTATCGGACAAGCATCGTGCTCATCCCACTGTGAGTTTTCCAATCTAGTAAATTACAGTGATATCTCCTCAGGATCCAATTATATCGGAGGCATTTTCGGGAGTATGGTAGCAGGAACTAGCGTAAAGATCAATAAAGTCGTGAATTTAGGTAAGATATCAGCCACAAATAACGTAGGCGGTATCATAGGGAAAACTTCAGGAAAAGACATAGAGGTTTATGACGCGGCTAATTTCGGCGTAATCCAAGGTATCGCAGGAGATAAAGAATACGGAGTGGGCGGTATAGCCGGTGCCGCCGAGGATGCCATTACAATTTATAAATCCGTTAACCACGGAAATATCACCATAAACAGGAATGCCAAGTATTATGGAGCAGGAGGTATCTTGGGGTATGTGAAGCAAGGGGGAGCACATGTCCGTTACTGTTGTAACCGGGTAAATATAGACTATCCGAAAGATAAAGAAGACAGCCATGGCATTGGAGGTATCGTGGGTAGCATAGAAAAGGCTAACGATAACGACGACAGTTACGTACTGGATTGCTACAATATGGGAGAAATCAACGGACAGCAAAAAGCGATCAGCACGCTTGGTACCGACTACCGGGGAGGGATCGTAGGAAACCTCGGAAGCCACGGGAGATGTTACCGGGCCGTAAACGGGGGCTATGTCCGCTTTGGAAACGCAGGTGTCGGATACGGCAACAAGAAGAACCTGACACATATCTATATCTCGCCCGGTACAGGCAAAGACTTTGGGGCAACGTATATCCCCCAACCAACCAGAGAAGATAAAAATATTTACCAAGGATTCGACTTCACGGGAGATCATGATCCAAACCGGCAACCGGTCTGGGTTCTGGGTGGCACATATAGCTCGGAGAATAAAATGCTACCCTACTTGCATTCAGGAAAATGTTATTTCCAATTCGCAAAATATGCCCCATAAAGGATTGACAAACTATACAAGGTAGCAAGCATTCCCATAGCTATAACGTAAAGCTGGAAGATTGGTAAATTTCAAGGTCTCTCTGAGAAGTACCGAGAAAATATTATGGATGGCATGATAATTCTAGAAACAAATTTATATTATGAAGACAAATTATTTTTTCCTATACTTTTTCTTTATCATCCTTACCGGATGTTCGGATGATAAAATAACACCGGAATTACCCCCAAATACAAACGATACGTATGAAGGGGTTCATGATCAAATCAAGTTTTCAAATGAAACCGAGGACTTCACGTATGGAGAACTAGCTTTCTATATCAAGGTACCAGACGGAAGTATTATCGAACGAAAGGCTAAGCACCAACGGATTTCTGGAATATCCCATTTCATCATGGAAAAGGGACTGAAAGAGGGTAAATACCAATTACTCTATATGGAATATACCGTGAAATCGGATTGTCCGGAAATCGACGGACTGAAACGCCAATTCGGATTATGTTGCCAGATAAACATAACCCCGGATGGTATCCGGATAGAAAGCACCTATAACTCCAATATGAAACTTTACGGAGCCGGTACCCCCGATGATCCTTATCTGATCGGATCAAATGATGACTTGAATAAGATCAGAACCGGGATATCCAACCGATATGTGTCCTCTTCCACTTGTTATTCCCAACAAAACAATATTGACATGACCGGCTATAACGACAAATGCGGCTGGGAGGGAAATTGGTACCAGATCGGGCAATCCGCAACTTATCCATTTACCGGATATTATTACGGGAACGGATACTCGATAAAGAACATGACCCTCAAAGATCCAAACAAGATTGCCGCCAGCTTGTTCGGATACGTAAACAAGGCTGTCATCATGGACCTGACAATCCAAAACGCAGACATCACCGGCTATTGTGCCGTATCCGCCATAGCTGGAGCGATCGTCACATCGGGAAGTGGACAAGATCCAACCTTTATCAAGGGATGCACGGTAAAATCATCGACCATCCAAAGTCAAGGGGACGGTATGGGAATCGGTGGAATTGTAGGTTCCGTAGATCCAAACACTAAATTATGGATCGATTCATGCAAAGTAGACGATAATACCGTACAAGGAGCTATAGCCGTAGGCGGTATTCTTGGCGGGGCCAACGTACTTTCGACAACACAAATCACCAACTCCAGTAACGAAAAAGGCAAGGTAGAGGCATATTACATGAACGCAGGAGGAATTGTCGGCTACGCTGATTCCTTATACGTCTATCTCTGCACGAACAAATCGCAGGTAAAAGGCGGCACACACTCACACAAACCTGATCGATTATCTGGTTTCATGGGTACCGGAGGTATCGTCGGCGGAAGCGGAATCAGCTCAATCATAACCTGCCGGAACGAGGGGAGCGTAAATGGCCAGAGAGGTGTTGGAGGGATCATAGGAAGTACTTTAGTCATTCTTAATCCGGCAACATATAATAATACATTTATAGGATGTTGCTCTAATAAGGGCAGAGTCAACGGAAAAGAGAATGTAGGCGGACTATGCGGTGAAGCACAATTAGGAACTTACAAATCTTACAATGAAGGAAAGGTAACAGCAGATGGCTACTATGCCGGTGGCATAATCGGGGCTACCCCATTATCCAGTATCACCAACACAATCAATTTCGGAACTGTATCTGCCTCACGGTTCAGTGGCGGCATGACCGGACAAATACAAAGCGGATCATTGGCGTTAAATGTGAATATGGGCAAGATCTCGGGGAGTACATATATCGGAGGGATGGCCGGTATCGCAGGAGGTTGCCTATCCATGAACTATTGCGCTAACTTAGCAGATGTAGAAGGAAATGGGTATATCGCCGGATTAATCGGAGAAGTCGGCGATTCAAGGGAATGGACAGAGGCCGAGAAACGCTCCGCCATATTCGCCACTATCGAGCTTGGCCTTTCAGTTTTTAATACCGTTGTCGGTATCGCTGATGCGGGAACGACGATCCTTAACAATCTAATCACGTCACACGACGCAGTAATGGAAAGTATCAGTGCCTATTCATTGGGAAAAGAAATGGCCGACCTTTTCCGTCCAATGCAACGAAAGGACTACACAACTTCGCTTAGTGGATTAGTCACCAAGGGGATGGAAAAACTGGAAACAGATATGGATAATATACTGCGAAATAAATTATCAGCTCTTCAGTTTAGCACACCCAATCTTCAATATGGGCGAATGATCGATCAATTCATGAACGAATACAGGAAAAAAGTGATTGCTTGGTATGAGACCGGCAAAAACCATGAGGATTTCCGTGACGCAATGAATTACAAAAGAAATCTTCGCTATAATCAAATACTGGATATCAAGAAAACAGAAAAGATCATCCATACCTTGGCAGACGGGGTATGTTTTATAGCCAGCACAGCCGCTTTTGTCGCCGGATTCGTTGCCACAGGTGGTGTCAGCACGATAATCGCCGCAGCCGGTGTGGTCGTCAGTGTGGTCGGATACGCAAACTCCATAACAGCTATAGCGGACGATTTCCAAGAAAATGCTGTGGTAATCAGCCAATGTGTCAGCTTCGGAAACATTAGGGCGAAAACAGGCCCGTACGGCGATTACAACGGAGGACTCATCGGACATTTTGATGAAGGTTGCCTGATATCGGATTGCCTAAACGGAAGCGATGGCAATAAAATAGGAGGAGCTACGGTAGGAAGTCCGGAAAAGCAAGCTGTCGTAAAAAAATGCCTGAATATCGGTAGCCAGTGGAAAAATTTCGCCTATACGGGTAATGCACTAAGCCGATTTGAAGATAACTATTGCCTAGAAAATACGATCGAAAATAGAAATATCCATGGCGCCACCGGCTTAACCCTGCCACAATTATCGACCACTTCCACATTCCAAGGCTGGGATTTCCAAAGACTTTGGAAGATTCCCTACACAGGACTGGGCTACTTCCCGGTTCCTTATCAATCTGAGATGCAATACAAAGAACCCCAATTATAAAAACAAGCAAATATGAAAACGATTAATAAGCCTATCTGGCACTTACTTCTATACCTGTTCATCTTATCGCTGGCCGGAAGTTGTTCAGATGACGATATGCGGAGAAACAGCATCGGTTCTTCCTTGAAAGAAAACGGCGACCATTCGGTCAGCTCCTTTACTTTGCCCCAAGAGAATAGTGAAATCATCAATAAGGACGGAATCATATACCTACAACTCACGTCATTGAGTGACAATAGCACTCTCGATTTCGAGGGAAACTTAAGATTCCTTTCGGGAAATCTCACTTGCGAAATCTATATCCCGAACAATCAAGAAATCGCCGACGGGGATTATATAATGTGGATACGGAGCGAAATGGAAGGAAATTTATACCCTCAAGGTTATCGCCTTACGTTCCAAGAGCAAATGGTAAGCGCTGTACTTGCCACTGTACATAAATATGACCAATTGCAAGGAGAAGGCACAGTAGATCATCCCTATTTGATCACGTCCACCGAGGACTTCGCATATATGGTACAGCAGCTCCTTATGTATGACAGTAGCCATGGTAAAAACCAATATTTTAAACAGGTAGCCGATATTTTAGCGCCTGTCACCGACTGTCTTTACCAAGGAAATGGTTATAAATGCGCCCCCTTTGCCGGCATATACGATGGAAACTCGAAACAAATACAGGGTATGGCGTTCACTGGAAGTTCCACGGAAGAATCAGTTGGCCTATTTTCCACGCTCCTTGACGGAGCCATCATCCGTAACCTTACCCTTATGGGTGCGAATATCCAAAGTCCAGGCTCCAAATGCGGTCTTCTTGCAGGAGTAGCACAAGGGGAGGTACGTATAGAGAACGTGGAGGTACGTGGTACGATTAATATGGGAAAAGATAAAATCGGAGGGCTGATTGGCTATGCGGAAAAAGCAGGCAACAAACAAGGCCACCTCACGATCAATGATACTAAATTCTATGTAACCTTCGTTGATAACGGGTCTTATGTCGGAGGATTGGTTGGATGGGCCGAAAGCGTACAAATGGATATCAATAATATAACAACATCCTCTCCCTTCGGCATATTAACCGGAAAAGATAATACAGGAGGTTTAATCGGTAAATTGTATGGTACAATATCCGCCAATAACATTAAATTGACACACACCACCGATGATCCGAATATGAAGATCATCACAGGAAATAATCGTACCGGAGGATTGATAGGAGAATTCTATATGACCAATTCTTCCTCTTTAAATAATATCACGATTAATCTGCCTATTGATGGACACGATGAAGTGGGAGGATTGATTGGGAAGCTGTATGCATCTTCAACGAGTTCTTTCACGCTAAGCATAGACACTTATAACAAATCTACGGGATCTCAAGGAGATCAACCTATTAAAGGAGAAAGTAAGATAGGAGGACTAATCGGTTTATCATCCGCAAAACAAGGTAATATCATTTTAAAATTAATCGGGGAATCCACAATCACATCCCCTATCACTTCTTCTGGCAAATATGCGGGGGGTGTTTTAGGCCAAGCGCAACAAACAAAGATAGAATTTAACAATTCCGCCAAAATAAATTTAAACATCGCAAACATAAAGGCCAATCAGTATGCGGGAGGTTTCGCCGGTTCATTGGAAAACGGTGGAACAATTAATGTAAATACACAAAAAGTACAATTAAGCCCTTTAATGTCTATTAGAGGAAACAGTGGATTAGGAGGTTTCTCCGGAATAATTGTATCAACGAATCTCAAAGGAGACTATAAGCCAAACTTCAGCGATACCGATGTGATTACCAATAAGGACGATATGTCATTCTTCGCAGGTAAAATCAATTCTGACGACAAGAGTTCTAGTGCCCAATACATAGGTGGTATAGCGGGAAGCGTAGATAATTCAAGTATAGATGGCTTCTATGTCACTCCTTCTTTATGTGGCAATCGATACGTCGGTGGAATCGCCGGAAGCGTAAATAACACAACCGTCTACAACTGCGCAGCCAATTGTGGCGTATTTAACAACGGAAGTTATAGCGAAGCCTATTCGTTGGGTGGAATCATCGGATATTTATCCAACAACAAAGCGTGCAACTACGAGAATTTGGTGAATTATACATCCATTAATGATGTCGGAGATGGTATAGGAGGTATAATCGGACATGCAGACTGTTCCTCAAACATTACATTGAGAAAAGTCGTAAATCTCAAAAATTTAACCGCTAATTATAGAATAGGTGGTATTATTGGGTACATTTCGGGAACAAGCGTACTTAAAATTTATCACTCTGCAAATTACGGAGATATCAGCGGTAAAAAAGGAAGATGGGATAAAAACGATGCCATAGGTGGTATCGTTGGCTACTCTTCGATGAATGTGCAGATCCATAACTCCGTAAATCACGGACATGTCACAGCAAGTAAAGACTATTGGGGCGCAGGTGGAATTTTAGGATACGCAAACTGTAGTATTCCATGGGTTAATTGTTGTTGTAACTGGGGAAATATAGATCTCTCCAGAGACTCTGAAAAAGAAAATGGCGGTATAGGTGGTCTTATCGGTAGCATCGAACATACGAAAGCAGGCAATTGGAACATAACAGATTGTTATAACCAAGGAACTGTCACAGGGCAAAAGCACTCAACATCCTGGGGAAGGAGAGATTACAGGGGAGGTATTGTCGGAAATATGGGAAAAGACGCAAATTGCCACTTCGTCATAAACGCCGCAAAAGTGGACTATGGGAATGCCCTTGCCGGGTATCTTACCGATAAAAACATGAAGTCGAGCTATTTAGTAAAGGATACGGGAAAAGATTTCGCAGCAACCGCAACCCTGCCAGATAGCCGTAAAGGAGACGAAAGCGAAAAGACTTTATATTCCGGATTCGATTTCCAAGGAACTTGGCAGATAGGAGGAACATACAACCAAATATGCGCACAACTCCCTTATTTGCAATCTTGTTATTTCCAATTCGCAAAATACAACCCATAAGATACGCCCCTTTTAACATCATCTATATATATCCAAATCGGGTGCAAACTATTCATCGGTTTGCGCCCGATTATCACAAAAGACTTCGTATATTTGCGAAGTTTATATCTCATATACATTACTTAATACACGAATACAAAATGAAAAAGTATCTTATTCTTGCCGCATCAGCCCTGCTCCTAGCCGCATGCAGCGAAAAACCGGGTTACGAGATCAACGGTACCGTAGCGAACACCGATCTAAACGGAAAATACGTTTACCTGTATGAATATGGCGTACAAGACGCCGCCCCAATGGATAGCGCATTGGTGCAGAACGGCACGTTCACGTTCAAGGGAACACAGAACGCCCCCGCCTTACGCAAGCTTGCCTTCGCCGAGGATGTCGTGGAACCCAAACGTGCCGCTTCCGGCGAGAACGCCCCTTTCACAAGCATATTCGTATTGGAAAATGGTAAATTACAGGCTATTCTTGATGAGGCAGCTTCCGCCGTTTCTGGAACACCGGAGAATGACGGATTGAAAGCCCTGCAAGCACAAATGAAGACTTTGCGTGCGAATCTGGAGAAGCTTTCCGCCGACATGAAATCAGAGGATAAGGAAGTCGTAAGCGCCGCCGAGAAGAAATATGACGAGATCGACCAAAAGGTAACCGATGCCGTCAAGACTTACATATTGAATAATACGACCAAGCAATCCGCCGCCAAGTTATTATACGATTTCCGTTATAGCTTGGACGAGGCGGCCCAGAACGAGATCATCGCCAAGGCGGACTCCGCTTTCAAGGCCGTTCCGAACATCGATAAGCTCATGGCTCACCTAGATGTACTGAAAACCGTAGCCGTAGGCAAGAAGTTCGTGGACTTCGAGATGGCCGACCCGAACGGTAAGACGCACAAGCTATCCGAGTTCGTAGGCAATGGCAAGAACATCGTATTGATCGATTTCTGGGCAAGTTGGTGCCCTCCTTGCCGCCGGGATATGCCGAATTTGGTAGCCGCTTACAAGAAATATAAGAACAAAGGTTTCGAGATCGTCGGTATCTCCTTGGATAGCAAGGCTGACGCATGGGCGAAAGGCGTAAAGGACCTGAATATCACATGGCCCCAACTCTCCGACTTGCAAGGCTGGAAAAACTCCGGTGCTCAACTATACGGGGTAAACAGCATCCCTCACACCGTATTGGTGGATAAGGACGGAACGATCATCGCCAAGAACCTACATGGCGAGGAGATCGACGCTAAACTTCAAGAAATATTGAAATAATAATAACAATAACACGATATGTCCGCCCAAATCACGTTAAACTGGACGAAGGACTCGACTTTCGAGACCTTGCTGGACGGCCATAAGGTTACGATCGACACAACAGCCGAGAACGGGGGTAATAATGAAGGCCCCCGTCCCAAGGCTTTAATGCTGGTCGCCTTGGCCGGATGCAGCGCAATGGACGTAATCTCCCTTTTCCTTAAAATGAGAGTACGTTTCGACAAAATCTCTATCGACGTAACCGCAGAGACTTCGGATACGATCCCGATGGTATATACCGCATTCCACGCTACATACCATATCGACGGGAACATCGGGGACGCCGCCAAAATAGAGAAAGCGATTCGCCTTTCACAGGAAAAATACTGTGGCGTAGGACTTATGATGAAAAAGATAGGCCCGATTACCTACGATATCTTACTGAACGGCGAACCGCTTAAACCACAAAAACATGAAGATTAGAAAACAGTTCTTACTTTTATTTATCTCTACCAGTCACTTGTTCGTATATGCGCAAAACACGGAACCTTCAATGTTTACGAAAGAGGCTAACGAACAAGTGGTGAAATCACTCCCATTTGATAACAAACAAGATTTTGAAGACGCTACCCGTGGCTTTATCGCCACGATAGACGAACCTTCCATTATCGACGAGACAGGAAAAGAGGTGTATGGATTAACTGTCTGGGATTTCCTGCGTCAAGAGGCTCCGGCATCCGCCAACCCTAGTCTTTGGCGACAAGGGCAACTCAACCGCATACACGGCTTATTTGAGGTATTACCCGGTAAAATATACCAGATACGAGGATTCGACCTCGCAAATATGACGTTTATCCGTAGTGATAACGGTTGGATCGTCATAGATGTATTGCTCTCGAAAGAGACGGCCCTAGCAGGTTATAATCTTCTGAAGAAACATGTAGAAGATCTTCCGGTCAAGGCGGTTATCTATACGCATCCTCATGTGGACCATTTCGCGGGAATAGACGCTATATTGGAGAACGCCCCCAATAAGCCCGAAGCGATCGAGATCATTGGCCCCAAGGGTTTCTTTGAAGATGCCGTCAGCGAGAACCTGATGGCGGGTGTAGCCATGGGGCGAAGAGCTACCTATATGTATGGCCGCAGTCTACCTAAAAATGAGAAAGGAAATATAGGTACTGGTTTAGGACAAACTACCGCGGCAGGAACTACGGGCTTGGTCCCTCCTACCCGTGAGATATCCGAGGAGGGCGAGACTTTACGAATTGATGGTGTCGAGATCGTATTCATGTCCGTACCCGGCGCCGAGGCTCCCTCGGAAATCATGATGTACTTCCCTGGGATGAAAGCTTTCTGCGTAGCCGAGGAAATCAACCGTACCCTGCACAACCTGCTGACCTTACGAGGGGCGAAGGTCCGGAACGGCCAATTATGGAGCAAATATATCGACCGGGCGATCACGGAGTGCGGCGATCAGGTAGAGGTATCCTTCTCTACCCACCATTGGCCGACTTGGGGCAATAAGAACATCGTCGCTTACTGGGAAAAGCAGCGGGATCTATATCGCTACTTACACGACCAGACACTTCACCTCGCCAATCAAGGATATACACCTCGAGAAATAGCAGAGATGATTAAATTACCAAGCTCTATCGCCAACGAGTTCGCCAACCGGGGATATTATGGAACCGTTAGCCATAATGTAAAAGCCCAATATCAAATGTATTTCGGCTGGTTCGACGGCATCCCCGCCCATCTGAACCCACTCCCGCCGGTAGAAGAAGGTAAAAATCGGAGGAGAGGACGAGATAATGAAAAAGGCACGAGAGGCATACAATCAAGGAGAATACCGTTGGACGGCTACTTTGCTGAACCATCTCGTTTTCGCTAATCCAAAGCATAAACCCGCCCGCCAATTACTTGCGGACACGTATGCCCAATTGGGCTACCAAGCGGAAAGCGGCCCGTGGCGTAATTTCTACCTGACCGGAGCTATGGAACTGACCGAAGGCATCGCTGGTAAAGGTAAGGCCAACTCAAACCGGGCACGTATGTCCCAGAACCTAAGTCCCGAAATGCTATTCGATTTGCTCGCTATCCAAATAAATGGAGAAAAAGCGGCCGATAAAGACTTAATAATAAATATTATCTTAACCGACACAAACGAACAGGCCACCTTGATCTTAAAGAACGGCGCTTTATCGAACCGCATCGGCCGGCTCCATCCGGCCCCTACCGTAACTTTGGAAGGAGACAAACAAGTCATCTACGCAAGCCTCATGCAGCCGGAGAGTATAGCGGCAAATCTGCAAAACCATAAGTTATCGGTAACCGGGAAACTTGAAAGCCTAAAAGAGCTATTCTCCACTTTTGAGGCTCCGGACGCTTATTTTAATATCATCGAGCCTTAAACCTTTCCCGCCTCTTGCATGGCTGGATTAAAAAATTTATCTTTGTGCGATCTTTAGAGAAAGCGATATTACTATAAAATTAGCATAAAGTTTTATTACACTTTAATATAATAAATTAGCGATTATGATTTATTCACATGAAGTTCAACACATGTGTGTTGTAAAGAAGGGAGCTAACCACCAGTGCGCTCCGATTCCTGAAGAAGGAAAGTGGGTTAGAGCAACTCAGATCACTGATATCTCTGGTTTGACTCACGGTATCGGTTGGTGCGCACCGAAACAAGGTGGATGTAAGCTGACATTAAACGTTAAAGAAGGAATCATCCAAGAGGCTCTTGTAGAGACAATCGGTTGTTCCGGTATGACTCACTCAGCGGCTATGGCTTCTGAGATCCTTCCGGGTAAAACCCTTTTGGAAGCATTGAACACAGACCTTGTTTGTGACGCTATCAACACCGCTATGCGCGAGTTGTTCTTGCAGATCGTTTACGGTCGTACACAGTCCGCTTTCTCTGAGGGAGGTCTGCCTGTAGGCGCTGGCTTGGAAGACCTTGGTAAAGGTTTGCGTAGCCAAGTGGGTACGATGTTCGGTACATTGGCTAAAGGTCCCCGCTACTTGGAGATGGCCGAGGGATATTGCACACGCATGGCATTAGACGCTGATGACGAAGTAATCGGTTATGAATTCATCCACTTGGGTAAATTCATGGATATGGTTAAGAAGGGTATGGACGCTAACGAGGCACTGGAAAAGGCGAAAGGCTCTTACGGTCGTTTCAAAGAAGCTGTAAAATATATCGATCCTCGTAATGAATAAGAAAACATTTACACGTGTCCTCATCGGGCTGAGCGTTATCACGGCTGTGGCTACGCTTATCACGTATTTCGTGATGAAGCCGGAGAAACCGTGGTTGGCGTTTTACGTGGCTTGTTGTGGCGGTGTATTGGTTTTCAACTTTCTGATATCTTTATTCCTAGTAAATAAGAATTTTAAAAAGTAAAAAAATAATATGGCTTTATTTGAAAGTTATGACCGTCGTATTGATCATATCAACGCGGTATTAAACGAATATGGTATCAACGGTATCGAAGACGCAAAGGCTATCTGCGATGCTAAGGGTATCGACCCTTATACAATGTGTAAGGAAACTCAACCGATTTGTTTCGAGAACGCTTGCTGGGCTTACGTAGTAGGTGCCGCTATCGCTATCAAGAAAGGTTGTACGAACGCTGCCGAGGCTGCCGAGGCTATCGGTATCGGTTTGCAGGCATTCTGTATCGCTGGTTCTGTTGCTGACGACCGTAAGGTGGGTATCGGCCACGGTAACTTGGCCGCTCGTTTGCTTCGCGAGGAGACTAAGTGTTTCGCTTTCTTGGCTGGCCACGAGTCTTTCGCCGCAGCTGAGGGTGCTATCAAGATCGCCGAGATGGCAAACAAGGTTCGTAAAGAGCCTTTGCGTGTTATCTTGAACGGTTTAGGTAAGGATGCCGCTAAGATCATCTCTCGTATCAACGGTTTCACGTATGTACAGACTCAGTTCGACTACATGACAGGTGAGGTGAACGTTATCGAGGAGAAAGCTTACTCTAACGGTCTTCGTGCGAAAGTTAAGTGCTACGGCGCTGACGACGTTCGCGAGGGTGTGGCTATCATGCGTAAGGAAGGTGTTGACGTATCTATCACGGGTAACTCTACGAACCCGACTCGTTTCCAACACCCGGTAGCCGGTACTTATAAGAAAGAATGTATGGAGAACGGTCACCCGTATTTCTCTGTTGCTTCTGGTGGTGGTACGGGCCGTACTTTGCACCCGGACAACATGGCCGCTGGTCCTGCTTCTTATGGTATGACCGACACGATGGGCCGTATGCACGGTGACGCTCAGTTCGCCGGTTCTTCTTCCGTACCTGCTCACGTAGAAATGATGGGCTTCTTGGGTATGGGTAACAACCCGATGGTAGGTGCTACGGTTGCTGTAGCGGTTGCTATCGAGGAAGCTATGAAGAAGTAATCAACTAAACAATAAAATAATTGTTTATATATAGACTCCTGTGATCTTGATGGTTGCAGGAGTTTTTATTTTACTTATCAAAAGGAGAAAAAGGATGACACTAAACATAGACCAAGAGAGTTGTATCAAATGCGGGAAATGCGTACGGGTATGCCCTTCGGATATATTCACGCAAGAAAGGGCCGGAGAGACGATCGGGCTGGTACGTGTGGAAAGCTGCATCGTCTGCGGGCATTGCGTGGACGTATGTCCGACGGGTTCCGTGTCGCACAGCGAATTCCCGCCGGAGAAAACGCATACGATCGATTACAGCCAAATGCCTACGCCGGAGCAGGTGATGTTGCTGATCAAGTCACGCCGTTCCAACCGGACATTGACCTCGAGGCCCGTACCCAAGGAGATGCTGGACAAGATCGTGGAGGCCGCTCATTCTGCGCCGACGGCTACAAACTCCCAAAGCCTTTCGTTTACCGTCGTCACCGATCCGCAAAAGCTACGGCAGGTGAGCGATTATACGATAGGTGTGTTCGACTCCTTGGCGAAGCTATTATTGAATCCCGTCGTGAAATGTGTGGTCAAGCCGTTTATGAAGGATGTCTATAAATACGTACCGGTATTCAATCGGTTGAAAGAGGAACACAAGGCGGGTAAAGATCCGATTCTCCGGAAAGCCACCGCCCTGCTACTGATCCATACACCGAAGTCCAACCGATTCGGAAGTGAGGACGCTAACCTCGCTTATCAAAACGCCTCCTTGATGGCGCAATCGCTTGGGGTAAGCCAGATCTATATGGGCTTTGTGCTCACCGCCATCCGGCACGAAGGAAAAGATACGCTCGCCAAGACGCTAGGGATCGACGGCAAGATACAAGCGATCATGGCGCTCGGCATACCGGCTTTTAAGTATCCGAAGTACACGGACCGGAAAGAGATCGTCAAGAACTATATCGAGTGAGACTTGATGGAGACAACCTTGTCGACCGGGGTATGCGATCCATTGGATTACGCATCGTAAGTCAATGGATTACGATACGTAAGTCATTGACTTATGGTTCGAATCTCATAGGTTTACCGGGCTAGGATCACTCCCGATCACCAGAACTTATTATGCTCCGGGCTGTATTCAAAACCAGCGTCTTTAAGCTTTGTAAGAAGGGATTTCTTGTTCACTTGCAAATCCTCGCATAAATCGTCGAGGGAAGAATAATTGTCACGAAGTTTCATATTGATGAAGCTGAATAGCATCATCGGATCGTTTGGTAATGACATAATCTTACGAATAAAAATGTTATCTATGTTTTACAACACAAAGATAATGCTTTTTCGCCAGATGGAACCCAGACACGATCCTTATTATTTGAATATCGGTTCGCAACAAAACAACCTACAAACTGGTTTTAAATAACGAGAACTTATAATTCAATTGAATGACATGAAAAAATATGTATTAGTAGTAGCGGTAGCCGCAGCCCTATTCAGCTGTAGCGGCAACCCAAAGGCAGACGCCACGCAAACAGACAAGAACAAGCAGGAAACCGCCCAAGTACCGGATATGCACAACGCAGAGACTTCCTTGGATTACTGGGGTGTTTACGAAGGGACATTACCAGCCGCCAGCTCGCCGGGTATTAAAACGACCTTGACATTGAACAAGGATAAAACCTTTACCCTCCGCTCCGAATATATTGACGAGAAAGACGGTATTTTTAATGATAAGGGAACTTACACGCTGGATGGTAACGTCTTGACGGCGAGACAAGAAGGGGGAGACATCACGTATTATAAGGTAGAGGAAGGCCAACTGAAAATGCTGGACCAGCAGAAGCAACCCGTCACGGGCGACTTAGCCAAGTTCTATATCCTTAAGCAAACAAAGAAATTCTAGGCTTTATCCCCATAAGTATATACTTTCAAGGGCAAAAGCATACCCTTTTGTACATGAAAGTATATACTCATTTGCCTAAACCCAAAACTATTCCTACCTTTGCGTCCCTATATAACTATATAATTACTCCAATGAGAATAGCCGCTTAATTTATCTCAAGATGTCGTTCTTTCCATCCGGAAAGCCCTCTATCCGTATAGGGCTAATTTCGTGACGACAGATTCGAGGCTATCGTGAAACCGATCATCATCGGTATTTCTTATCCATTTTAGTATCTCACATTTTAAATCAGTTCACACTATGAGTATCGTAGCGCAAAAAATCACGTATATACATCCGGACAATCAAGTCTTATTCAAGGGGATCGACTTAACGATCAACAAGGGGCAAAAGGTAACCTTAGTCGGGAACAACGGATCGGGAAAATCCACCTTCCTCCGTATCTTGGCTGGAACCTTGCAAGCGCAGGAAGGGGAGATTATCTATCCGACCCCACCCTATTACGTACCCCAGCATTTCGGGCAATATGATAACCTGACGGTGGCCCAGGCCCTACGTATCGACGGGAAACTAGAAGCCTTGCGGGCGATTACCGAGGGCGACGCCTCCCTCTCTAATTTCAATACGCTGGCGGATGACTGGACTATCGAGGAACGGAGCCTCGCCGCCCTGCACGCTTGGGGACTGGAGCATATCCTCCTTTCCCAACCGATGCGCACATTGAGCGGAGGCGAGAAAACCAAGGTTTTCCTCTCCGGGATCGAGATCCACCAACCCTCGATCCTGCTATTGGATGAGCCGACCAACCATCTGGATAGGCGTAGCCGGGAGAAGTTATACGATTTCATCACGTCTTGCCGTATCACCTTGTTGGTCGTCAGCCACGATCGCACCCTATTGAACCTATTAGCTTCCATAGCGGAATTATCCGTCGGGGGGATCACCCTTTACGGGGGGAATTATGATTTCTACAAGGAACAAAAAGAACAGGAACAGGCTTCCATGCAAGAGAAACTGGAAGCGAAGGAGAAAGAGCTTCGCAGGGTCAGGAAAACCGCCCGTGAGGTAACCGAGCGAAAACAAAAGCATGAATCCCGGGGAAAGAAACAAAGCATCCAGAAAGGAATCCCCAAGATCATGATGGGCGCCTTGAAGGAGAACGCCGAGAAAAGCGCCTCCAAACTAAAAGAGGTTCACGAGGACAAGATGGAGAACCTTGCCAACGAGCTAAAGCGAATGCGCTCCTCCCTACCCGACCTTCAAGGCATGAAACTGGATTTCAGCGCATCCGGCTTACACGAAGGCAAGATATTGGTTACCGCCAAGGAGATCAATTTCGGTTACGCCGAGGCCGGCGATCTATGGCCCTCCCCGATGAGCTTCCAGATCAAGAGTGGGGAACGGTGGCTGATACAAGGCGATAACGGTTCCGGCAAGACGACTTTGCTGAAGTTGATTACCGGCCAGTTACCGCCTCGTAGCGGTTCCTTGATCCGTGCGGATTTCTCCTCTATCTATATCGACCAAGAGTACTCGATCGTCCGGAACGACCGGACGGTGTACGAGCAAGCGCAAGCCTTCAACGAGCGTCATTTCCAAGAGCACGAGATCAAGACCTTGCTAAACCGTTTCCTCTTCCCGCACGACACGTGGGAGAAGAGCTGCGGGAAGCTGAGCGGAGGCGAGAAAATGAGGTTGGCATTCTGTTGCTTGATGATCAGTAACCAGACTCCGGACCTATTTATCCTAGATGAGCCGACCAATAATCTCGACATCCAAAGCATCGAGATTATCACCTCCATGATCCGTGCGTACAGGGGCACGATCTTGCTGATCTCGCACGACGCTTATTTTATCCGGGAATTGGGTATCCACCAAATAATAACTACCTTCGCGGGTAGGTTAAAGACGAATTTATGAAGACGTTACTTGACGTGCATACCCATACGGTAGCCAGTGGGCATGCCTTTAGCACCCTGCAAGAAATGGCAGCGGCCGCCTCCGAGAAAGGATTGAAGTTACTAGGTATAACAGAGCATGCCCCCGGCATACCGGGGACGTGCTCCCCGATTTACTTCCGCAACCTGCACGTGGTTCCCCGCCGGATATACGGTGTCGAGTTATTGCTCGGGGCGGAATTGAACATCATCGACTATAAGGGTACGATCGATCTGGGCGAGGAGTACTTCCCGATGCTGGATATCCGGATAGCGGGTATCCACTCGCTTTGCTACAAACCGGGAACGGTCGAGCAGAACACGGAGGCGATGATCGGGGCGATCCGCAACCCGCATGTCCACATCATCAGCCACCCGGGAGACGGCACGGCCGAGGTGGATTTCGAGCCTATCGTATTAGCGTCCAAAGAGCATCACACGTTGCTGGAGATCAACAACAGCTCTCTCAACCCGGTCCGCAAGAAACTCACCGCCCGGGATAATAACCTCACGATCTTGCGCCTATGCAAGAAATACGAGGTTCCTGTGATTTTAGGGAGCGACGCGCATATATCTTTCGATATAGCCAGGTACGATCATATCTACGAGTTATTGCAAGAGACACGATTTCCGGAGGAATTGATATTGAACGACAAGGTAGAGGCGTTCAAGAAGTTCATAGGGAGATAAGCGGTGCCTTACATCCGGGGCAGATACATTCCTGCAACCGCGCAGATACATTCCTGCAGCGGGGTAGACACGGACGTGCAGCCGTGCAGATACGTATCTGCAACCAGACAGATACGGACCTGCAACCGGGTAGATACGTACCTGCAACCGGACAGATACGGACGTGCAACCGGGTAGATACGTACCTACAACCGGACAGATACGGACGTGCAACCGGGTAGATACGGACGTGCGTACCCGCCCGGGTGCATCTTTACTTACAATGTTCCTTTATTAATTTGTCCACGACAGGATCACCCAACTCCTTCGCCTTGTTGAAAGCCTCGCACGCTTCCGCCTTCTTACCCTGACGGACGTAGCAGATGCCTCGCAAACGATAGCAAGAGACGAAATCCGGAGCGATCCGCAAGGCATTCTCTAAGCTCCTCAACGCCTGATCATAGTTTTCCATACGGATATATACGGACGCTTCCTCCGCCGGATAAGTCGGGTCGCCCGGATTCAAGCGGATCGCGGATTGGATATCGGCCAAGGCGCCGGGGAAATCGTTCATGCGGAACTTCGCTTGCTCGCGGTAATAGAAGAAGCGGTCGCCAACCTGTCCTTTCAAGAGATCGTAGTATAAATCATAATCGTCCACGGCCTCCTTGTATTGCATCAGTTTCAAGCGGAGATCCACCCGTTCCAAGATATAGGGAGCGGCCTCGTTCGTTGGCGGGTTCCCGCATTTGGCGATGGCGCTATCCAGCAAGGCGATGATATCCCCGAAGTTAGCGCCCCGGATATTCGCCTTCGCCTTCGCCGCCCAATACCAAGAGGTAGAGGATGCCATATCGCTATCGTTCACCTTCATATAATCATCGAACGCCTGCTCGAAATCTCCTTTATAAAAATGGATGTCCCCTTCCAATTGGCGATAGACCGGCAAGTCCTCCTCCCCGATCGCCTTTTGTATCGCCTCGGTAGCGGCATCGACAGTCCACTGCTCCTTATTCAAGGTCGTATCCGCGACGGCCACGCCGTAGATCAGCTTGGCTCGGTTGAACCAGATATCCCCTTTCCGCTCGCTGAAGCGGGAAGCCGTGTTTATATCTTCCAACGCCTTATCCAGATAAGCCCCCTGCTCGGCCTCCGTAGGAGCCAGATCCGCACGGTGGTAAGCGTAATGATTGGCACGGTTCAAATACCCGTCGGGAGAATCCGGGAAAGTGGCGATGAAATCATTCAAGGTAGCCAGATACGTCTTCGGGTCTTGCGAGCTTGCCATCAGGTATAAGGAGACCTGCGCTTGGCTCGCGTCCGCCGGCCACGCCTTCCGGATACCAATCCGGCTATAGGTGGAATTAAAGGCGTCCGCCGACTGGATCGTCAAGCTATTCGCGTATCCCGCCGAGACCGCGTAGGAATCTTCCTTCTTCCCCGACGCATCTTCCTGCGCCAAGCCGAACACCTCGCCGTCCGCCGTCAATACAGGAGCGTTTACCTGCCCGCTCTCCAGCGCCATCGACAATTTATAATAGCTGAACGGCTCCTTCAACTTACTGACCTCCGAGACCGGTCCTTCCCCGAACTTCGTGATCTTACCGGTCGAGTAAGGCATCAGATAAGCGATAACTCCTTGCGAGATCGGCTCACGGGCGATCGGCAAGAACACAGCTTTCTTCGGAACCTCTACCTTGAACTTGATCACATCATATAATTCATCAGCCCCCAAGATGCGGCTTACCGGATATTCTTTTCCGTCGGCGTCGGTCACGGTCGCCCTCGCCGCATCCTTAAACAAGGAATAGCCGGACAACGCCTCACCGGTCTCGGTTATGAAAAATCCCGTACCGGACGCTTTCTTCTGGTTATCTTTTCCATAGGTAGTGACAGTAACCACCGCCTTTCGTTGCTTATCCATCCATTTGGGCGCTTTCTTTTGCGCCGCCACCCAAAATACTTGGCAACAAATCGTAATCAACAGAACAATTCTTCTCATTTCGTTTTCATGTTATCAGAATATACGTCGCAAATGTAAATATTTATACCGGATAGGCGAACAAATTAGGGAATTAATCTATTATGAGTATATTTGCGGAAACACTTATAAAAAACCGCGAGATTATGAGACTAAAATCATGTATGCTTATGTGTAGTTTATTCATGGCGAGCTTAGCCTCCGCTAGTAACTTCGCCTCGGATTCTTTCAAGACCAAGAGCGGAAAAGAACTGACCATCACGTTCATCAAGCACGGCAGCCTGATGCTTACGTACGACAATCATTCGATACAGGTAGATCCTGTCTCCGAATACGCCGATTATACGACTTTCCCGAAAGCCGATATCATCTTGATCACCCACGAGCATGGCGATCATCTGGACCCGAAAGCGATACAAGCTGTCGAGAAAAGCGATACGGAAATCATCGCCAACGAGAACAGCCAAAAGAAGCTGGGAAAAGGGAAGGTCCTGAAAAACGGCGATACGGATACCTCCATCAGCTATATGAAGATAGAGGCCGTCCCCGCCTATAACACCACACCCGGACGGGATAAATATCACCCCCGCCACCGGGATAATGGCTATATCCTCACGTTCGACGGACTAAGAGTCTATATAGCCGGCGATACAGAAGACATCCCGGAGATGAAAGACCTGAAAGACATCGATATCGCTTTCCTTCCCGTCAACCAGCCTTATACCATGACCGTCCCGCAAGCGGCGAAAGCGGCCAAGATGTTCTCGCCTAAAATCCTATACCCTTACCATTACGGGGATACGAAGATCGGCGAGTTGAAAGATGCCTTGAAAGGTAGCGGCATCGACGTGAGGATACGGGAGCTACAATGACGACAAGGCACGGCTCGCCTTTAAGATATTCCGCCAGTACACCCAGCAAGCCAAGAGGAAATAAACGACGCATTGCACCCACAACGTCACGTACTCCACACCGACTTGCTCAATCGACGCTCCCATCGAGTTGAGCTGTACATAGGCCAGCGTAGCGGGAGCCGCCGGAATGATATAATGGGCCATTTGCCAATACCAAGGCATCAATTCCAAGGGATAAGAGACTCCGGAAAGGAAGATCAAGCCTACCGAGAAGAAAGCGATCATCAATAACGGAGCCTCCGAGTCCGTAAAGAAATAAGAGGCGGCCAGCCCAAAGAAGCTGGTAGCCAGCAAGAAGGGTATCAGCAGGATCAAGGTGTTCAGATAATTACCGATATCCGGCAGGCCAAACAATAGCGGTATCAAGCCCAACAAGAACAAAGCGAAAATCGTATACAATACGCAATACACAAAGGTCTTGCTGATTATCACCCTAGCGATCCGGCCAAAGGATAATCCCTCGGAGGCGAAACGAACGATGGTACCCGAATCCCGCTCTTCCCCGCTTATCATACCGATCACCATCAACAAGGTCTGGAACATAATGACGATCAATACCGCCGGGATCAAATAGGTTCCATATCCTTCCGTAAAATTATACAACGCCGTCCCGACCACTGATATGGGTTGCGCCGAAACGATCTTGGAAGCGTCTTGCTGGGGCAAGAACACCAACATCTCCGGACGATACCGATCGTTCAACGCCAACATGGCACCGCTAGAAGCCTCCTGCATCGCCATATAATATAGGAAGGCGCTTGTCGTCTGGTACATGATAAACAGGGACTCATTCCCTCGTGCCACCCGGGTCTCGAAATCAGAGGGAAGATACAAGATACCTACGGCATCCCCCTCCTTCATCCACTCCTGCGCCTCGGCGTAATCCAAACCATCGGCGATTACCGAGACTTGCGGAGTGGCGTTCAGTAAACGGATGTACTCCCGGCTCAAGTCGGTCTTTGAGTCATCGACGACTACCACCGGGGCGTTACGCACCAGATCCGGGGCATACATATAATTATACAGCAGGCCATAGAGAAATATACCTCCTACCAAGACGAGCAAGATAGCATAGCTCGTGGAGATCGTCTTAAACTCGTCCTTGACCAAGGAAGCGATATCCGCCAAGGTTCCTTTCATATTATCGGATGTTCTCATATTTATGACTTAAAATAGCGGTTTTCAAATGTGGCAACAGCACCAATGCCAATAACATAAACGCAAACAACGAACTTACGTTTACCCATGTATAAGGGAATCCGTAATCGCCATACAATAAGTTCTGGTTGATCTCCACGAAATGCCGTACCGGAAACAGGTACGAGGCGTAATGTACGGGAGCGTACATGGAATCGACCGGGAAAGTAACGCCGCATAAAGTAGCCCCCAGCGAACCGACCATCGACACCACGCTAATCACGATCGCTATAGCGGGAAACAACGAGAACAGGAATACCGCCAACGCTTGCGTAGCGACCACGAATAAGATCGCCGTCAAGTTCAACGGCCAGAAACCGCAAGCGAAAGGAATATGCATGACCCCGAACATGATGTAGTTAGCGAAGACGCTCATGATACAAAAGATAATCGTATAAGGGAGCAGTTTGCCCACCACCGCCACGAACATATTCATCCGTGCCGCCTCCAGCCATTCATCGCCTGTCCGGAACTTGATCTCGCTACCGATAGCGTACACCGTAACCAGCAAAATGATCACTTGGAAAAAGACAAAGAAAAAAGGATTGCTCAGATAAACGGAATAATCCAGATCCGGGTTGAACAGCGGGTGGCTACTGGATCGTACCGGTAATAGGAAGGTGGTTATCTGATTCTCCCCCAGCCCCATCGCCGTAGCTTGCACAACCACCGGGGCGAGGGAAAGCGTACGCAGCAGGGTCTCGAAGGCCCCACGTACCTCACCGCCCACGCTCAACAAGGCATAGTGGTAATAATACGATAAAGTAGCGTCACGCCCCGCCGTGGCATCCGCCTCAAACTGATTGGGGATCACTAGATAACCGTAGATTTCTTTTGCTTGGGTAGCACGGCGAGCGGTCTCTTGGTCCGTATAATGCCGGGTTACCCGGAAAGTCGGTACCGCCTCTACCTGCCGGATGATCTCCCGGGACATGGAGGTGTTGTCTTGGTCCACTACCGCTATCGGTATGTTCTCCATCTGCCCGCTTCCGAAAATCGTAGACATGAAGAATATACAGAACAAAGGCAACACGATACACACCCCGAAGTATAGCCTCCGGGAAACCATGCGATCCAGTTCCCGACGTAAAACCATATAGAAAGGACTCTTCTTTAGCATAGCGACAATAAATTATTTAGTTGTAGAGACGGGGCGTGCCCCGTCTCCCACCGTCCGACAGTAACTTTAAATACTATTTCGAGGGGATGAGACGGGGCACGCCCCGTCTCTACAACCGGATAGTATCAAGGGAGTTGATAGAGTACGGACATACCGGGACGTAATCCCTCCACCTTCTCCACCGGTAAGGCATGTATCTCGAAGGTCCGCAAGTCATAGCTACCTGTCTGCTTGGTAGATTTCCAAGTAGCGAAACTGCCCAACGGACTGATATAATTGATCTTGAATTCAATATCCTTCTTATCGATCGCCGGTACATCGGCGACAAACGTTCCTCCCATCTTAAATAAAGGCAAACGATCCTCACGTACGTTCAATACCACATGCACGTCATCTAATACGACTAAGTTCATGATTGGCATCCCGGCCCCAACCAACTCTCCCCGTTTCGGGAAAATAGCTGAGATTTGTCCGGATTCCGGAGCCGTCAACCGAGCGTCCTGTAAGAGAGCCGCCACCTCCTCCACGGTTCCTTGCGCCGCCGTCACCAACGAGCGGGCGCTCTCCTTATCTTGTATCTGCGCCCCGTCTACCGCCATTTGATATTGGCTATAAGCGGCACGTTCGGCGGCCTCAGCCGCTTTATACATGGCCTCCACCTCATCTTTACGCTGTGAGGTTACCACGCTATCTTTATACAAGGCATTGACCCGATCATAGGTAATCTTCGCCAATTGTAAATCCGATTTGGATTTATTCCACAATTGTTGCAAGGAAGCGATGATTTGCTTTCGTGTACCCTCATCCACTTTCTGGTGCTGATACTTCGCTATGTTCTCCATGGCGTTCACCTGTTGATATTTAGCCAATGCCTCCGGACTATTGATGACTACCAAGGTATCGCCTTGGCGTACATTCTGTCCCTCTTTTACCAGAAAGGTATCGATACGCCCCGGTAACTTGCCGGAGATACGTATTTCCGTTGCCTCGATCTGCCCTTGCAAGATCACCGGCTTCTTTTTCAACAAGATCATCCCGATCAACGAGACAACTATAACAATCGCCAAGACTGCGACGAAGGCCACACTCAAATATCTCTTAGTTTTATCCATAACTCCTAAATTTTCAATTCTCAATTTTCAATTCCCCAAAAGCTCCTCGGTCTTTCCCTCCATCTTGTATTGGTGGAACTGCTCCGGCGTACCGCAGACAGACAGCAGATTAATCAAGGCTACATCATACTGATAATAAGCCAAAAGAAAAGCGGTCTTCACCTTCGCCAGCATAACCTCGGCATCGACTACCTCCGTAGAAGTAGCCATTCCCTCTTGGAAGGATTTCTTCCGCACCCGGACCAGTTCCCGGCTCATCTCGATCGTCGTATCCAAAGCCTTTACGTTATCCAAGGCATTTTGTAGCTGGCTGTAGAATTTATCGATACCGACCTCCAGATCCGTAATCGCCTTCTCCTTACCCAAACGAAGCGACTGACTAGCGATCTTTGCCTGCCGGATGGTTTTCTCCCGGTTCAAGCCATCAAAAATATTCCACGTAAAACCAACTCCCACCATCGTACGAGGCAACAAATATTTATCCAGTCCATCAGCGTACAAAGTCTGTTTGCCGAATAAAGCGATATTCGGGACATAAGCGGACCGGCCGATCTTTAGTTGATTATCGGCTACAACCTGCTGCAATTTCAATTGATTGACTATATAATTATTCATCGGAACCAGATCCTTGAAGTATTGAGCCGGAGGAAGCGCCTCATTAATGAATAAAGGAGTCGTGGTACGTACGTCACTCCCCTCCTCCATATTAATCAAGCTTTTAAACGCCTGTTGAGCGACCGTTAAATCCTTACGGGCCGATTCCAGTTCTCGTTTCGCCTCGTCCATACTTACCTGAGCGAACAGACGCTCGGCCCGATTGATCATCCCGTTTTGCTCTAATTTAAGGGCTTGGTCATAATGGGTTTTCAAAGAATTGTACACTTCCGTTTTTACGTCCACCACACTTTGTCCCAGACGAAGCCCGAAATAAGCCTCGATCAATAAGGATTGTTGGTTGGCATCCACTTGATTCCTATTCACCTCCGCTATAGAGACCATCGTCTTTCCGATCTTGTTCGCGTAGATACGTTTTCCTCCCGTGAAAACAGGCCACGTCACCGTAGCGTCTATAGAAGTGATGTTTTGGGAGATCAGCGGAAGCGAGAAAGTACCTTGCCCGATCTTATCCAATACCGACATGATCAGCTCATTATCCGGGATATAATTATGGACAAACTCCTTCGCCGGTTCCGTATATTTACTCAGCGACTGCCGTACCTCTATCGGATTCGACATATGTACGAAAGCACCCGCGGCGTTCACCGACGGATACCAAAAAGCGTTTAGCTTTTGATGCTCATTCCGAGCCCATTCCACTTCTTTCCCTGCTATTTTCAAGCTTTTATTTTCCTTATGAAGCAGGTCGAGAGATTGTTCCAAGCTTAAATCCACATCGTTCCCTTGGCTCCATGAAGCACATGGAAGAAGATACAGCAAAAGAATACTGTAAGATACTATATTACTCACCATAAACTCATTTAGTAATTGACGTTCAGTTGGAGTAATAACAGCGAAAAAGGGAGGATTGTTTTTACTTCTTTTTCAAGTTGGGAAGGAACCAAGTAACCAGTCCTAAAAGAGGCATGAAGCCACATACGTTGTAGACAGCCTCTATTCCATAATGATCCGCCATATTTCCTAATACGGCCGAGGCTATACCCGCCACACCGAAAGCAAATCCAAAGAAAAGTCCCGAGATAAGACCTAATTTATAAGGAAGCAACTCTTGCGCATACAACAAAATAGCCGGGAACGCCGATGATAAGACCAACCCCACGCAAAAACTAAGCACGATCGTCCAAACGAATCCCACATGCGGCATCAACAAGCTAAATGGGGCTGCCCCTAGAATCGATCCCCAAATCACATATTTCCGTCCTATCTTATCACCGATAGGACCACCCGCCAAGGTTCCTATGGCCGTAGCGATCAGGAAGACGAACAAACAGATCTGCGAAGTCTGTACACTCACCCCGAATTTATGGATCAAGTAAAAGGTATAGTAGCTATTCAAACTAGCCATATAGATATATTTAGAGAAAATCAAGGTCAGCAATATCGAGATCGAAAAGACTGTTTTTCCCAAAGAAAGAGGCATCTCCACATGCGTCTCACCCGACTTCTTCTGCCATTTCACCCGACTCAAATACGCCTTATACCAACGGCAGATAGGAATCATCACCAAAATAGCGACGAATGCTAGTATAGAAAACAAAGCGATATGAGTCCGTCCATAAGGCGCCACCAATAGAGCAACCAGTAGCGGACCTAACGATCCGCCCAAATTACCACCCACTTGAAAAAGCGATTGCGCCAATCCCCTACGCCCTCCCGACGCTAGCGAGGTGATCCGGGACGCTTCCGGATGCAAAACCGAAGACCCGATACCTATCAAGAATACGGAGATCAAGACCCAATGGAGCGTAGAGGAAAAAGCGAGATTCAACAAGCCGACCAACGTAAAACTCATACCAATAGGTAACGACCAAGCCACGGGACGCTTATCAAAAACCAAACCGGTTATAGGCTGGAAAACAGAAGCGGATAATTGATAAACAAGCGTAATCAACCCGATTTGGGCGAAGCTCAACGCTAAATCATCCTTGAAAAGTGGATAAACCGCCGAGATAACGGATTGCAACGAATCATTCAAACAATGCGTAACGCTTAACGCCACCAATACCCGAAATGCTGTTTTATTTACCGGCTGTTGTTTAGAAACCTGCTCCATAACTATCTATATTTCTATTTCACCTCGTGCTCATTAACATTTCAAAAACCGCACAAAAAGTTAGCTAATTTCTAGAAAAACAAACCCTAAGAGCCTATTTTAACTATAGTTAATACAACTATTCTTTCGGTTCTTTTCATTTCTTTATGTTAATCGGCTTAATCTTAATACCTATGAGCCTTGTTTTCTCAGTGATACTTCAGAGCTGTATCCCGGAATGAGCATATATCTTATAACTCACTCCCAAAACAAACGCCAAAATCCCTTATCTGCCATCATTCCGACCCGAAGTTAAAGATCGAGATCATTAACGGGAACAGCCTCTGAAGTTTTTTATATTTATTCCTCTTCTTCTCCCTCGTTCGCCGAATGTAAGATAAAAGTAGTAGCGCCAATCGTTACGATCGTACCTTCCCCGATACGTACTTGTTCTTTTTTACCAACCAACACATTTTTCACAAAAGTCCCGGTCAAGCTAGGAAAGTCACGCACCATATAAACGAACTTGCCATTAGCGTCTTTCTTTACATTAATCACACAATGCTTACGCCCCATACTTGGATCGCTCGTGATAATAGGGACATCTACACCTTCCGTATCCTTATTACGGCGACCAATCACATTATCTCCCATCACTAATGGTAGATCTTGCTTAAAAGCAAAACCATTCTCGATAATGGTAATATAACCACAAGAGAAATCCGGTTCCTTCACCTCTTTTTCCTCACCGGTAGCCGTCTTCACCACCTTTCGGCCCAATTTAATCTTAAATTGCGCTCCACACTGCGGACAGACGAAGGCTAATACCTTCCCTTCCGGATATTTGGTCTCATCAAAAGACAACTGATTATCACATTTTGGACAGAATACTCTTTTCATACACTTAAATACAGGATCTAGTATTACAAACGGAGCGCAAATTTACGAAAAAACCTTCAGCTACACTCCTAAAATCTCATGGTTATGATTTTTTGAAACAAAAAAGGCCATCCGTCACGGACAGCCAATCTCAATTGTTAACCTTAAATCTAATACCATGAAAAACACAGTGCAAATATAGCGGTTTTATGTTATGTAGCATAATATTTTATTTGCAAATCTCATTTACTTAACCAGATTTAACAAAACTATGCTTTAAAACATATCCGTAAACAATATATATCCCCTTAGAACTTAGGTTCATTCTCTTTAATCTCCTTCAAAGGCAAGGTAAACCAAAAAGTGGAACCTACTCCCAATGTAGATTCTACCCCGATTCGTCCCCCTAGTTTCTCGATAATATTTTTGCAAATCGCCAATCCTAATCCGGTACCTTGTTTGCAAGCGTTCAACTTAACAAAGCGATCGAATATAGTTCTACAATCTTCCTCCGAGATTCCCATTCCCGTATCCGAGACCGAAACTCGTATTTCATCTTTCGATACCTTATAGGCTAATTTGATCTCACCTTCCGAAGTAAACTTAATCGCATTTGTCAAGAAATTAGAAATAACCTGCACGACTCGTTTCGGATCTGAGAAAACAGTCACGGGTTGTGAGCCCCGATCGAAAACAAATCGAACGTTTTTCGGAATCTTCAAGGCATGTACCGCATAGGTTTCCTCACAGATCTCCTTAAAATCGAAATTTCTCTTCGTAATGTCAAAGGTTCCCGCCTCAATCTTTGAGAAATCAAGGATATCCTCAATCAATTGCAGAAGCAATTCACTATTCTTGTCAATGATATCCACATAAAACTCTCGTTCCTCCTCCTCTATCTCCTTGGTCTCTGCCAGTATATTCGCAAAACCAACAATAGCATTTAAAGGCGTGCGGATCTCATGACTCATATTCGCCAAGAACATAGACTTAAGCCGATTCGCCTCTTTAGCCTTAACTAACTCATATTCTTTCCGTTGACGCTCTCGTTCCGCCCAGCGCAATTTATCTTGCATGGCGATCTCATCCGTTATGTCCATCAAGTAATAAAGGATTTTCGCAGGTCTTCCCGCTTCATCATATTTATAAGGGTACGCATACGCTCTCACCCAAACATATTGCCCCTCAAAAAGCAGTCGGTATTGAATACTATATTCACCGATCTCACCCGTAACAATCTTTTCAAAGCCTTGTACAAGTACCCTTTCCCGATCTTCCGGATGTACGATCTCACAAAAATCTTTTTTCGTTGTCAAGTTACTTGCTCTCAATCTGGATTTATTACCTAAAACACGTAAATCCAGATCGATATGCATCTTATCGGTTTTAACATCATATTCCCACAGCAAGGAATCACTGCAACGCATAACCGTTTTCAACTTCGTGAACAGTTCCTCTACTTTCTCCGACTTTTGATATTCTTCCGTCTCATCCGTAAACATTAGTACATATCCACAGATATCTTCAGCCTCTCCTTTCAACGGCACACATTTAATAGACAGACGTAAATTTATACCTTCCTTTTTTGGGTCTATGTTATAGTACTCATTCGTTTGTATATTATCAAATTCATAATTACAATCGAACACAACCATTTCTCCCTGTTTCAGACGAGCGATCTTGTCCTCTGGAAAATTAGGATTCTCGAAAAGATTTATTCCCATAATATCCTTCCGGCTTATAGCGAACAAATTCTCGTCCGTCCTATTGAGATCCACTAGCTGCCCCCTCTCGTCATAAACTTCAATTCCAACAGGTAATTTCTGGAATAGGGCATTAAAGCTCATTTCCTCTAGCATTTTATTACATTGTCCCATCGTCATATTAAATTATAACCACTAATTCCCTACTTTAAATCAATCAAGCAATCTCCTCTGTTATTTATACAACAAATGAACGATAATAACGATTGCAGCAGAAGTTTAAAGTTATAGAAACAATATGAAAATCAAACATAATCATGTTGAAAATATATGTTTTCGATATTGAGAAAGAGTCATTCCCGTCCGTTGACGAAAAAAGCGATTCAATGTCGATTGAGACGGAAAATTAGTCAATATAGCGATCTCCTGTATATTTAATCGAGAGTCACGTAGCAACGACTTTACCTCTAACACTATATAGATAGATAAAAACTCCTTGGCTGAAATGCCACACCTTTCATTCATGATCGCACTTAAATAAGTTGTCGTTATATTCAATTTATCCGCATAAAATCCGACATTCTTGTGATTCTTGAAATTCTCTGCCACGAGACTACAGAAATCATAGATCAATTGCTCTTTTCTCAAACTAGTCCTGAAAGGGATTTTCTTACGCACTTTCACATAATAGTCGTAAACATCCATGTAAAAAATCCCCAAGTAACATATAATCCGCTCCCTCAGAAGCCCATTACCCCGATACCGCTCAAGCTCATTCTCTATCAATTTGCAAAATGATTGAAAACGCTCAATACCATTATTATCCTCTATATTATAGTAAAAATGATCCTTCACGAAAAAATGAAATCCCGGATCAAAATGACGTAAGGAACTTAATACATCCCCATGTAGTACATGTGGTATGATGATAAACTTCGCCGAGAAGTCCTCACTCACGTTCCGCATTGAGCATAACTGTCTCGGAAATAAGAAAATCAATTCATTCTTATTCCATACATGCTTATTATCAAGCAAATGAATGATCGCACTACCTCTATTACATACTGCTATTATCCCGTAATCCAAAAAAGAAGGTTCTGAAGTCAATGGACTATCTTCAATCTGTTCCGTAATAATAAAGTCTTTTTCTAATCCGCCTAAAAAACGATCACATGTATTATACCTATTCTCTTGCATATACTCTTATAAATTAAGGGAATACGAAATCTTACCTCCAACAACAATCAACAGAATAATATTATATTTTGTTCTGTCCGTTAAGGTCCCAAGTATATTCGTTTGATATTTTTCTTTCCTTACCCCCTCTTCTATTAGCCATCAAACCTTATATATCAATTGGTGCTAACAGCTAACCAAGGAAATCATAAAAAAACACAAGACAAAATTATATAATAAAAAATTGACTATTAAATGCATAACTAAACTAAAAGCGTACAAAAACACATCAATTGTATACAAAATCGAAACAGACAAAGAATAACCGAAAAAGATCATAAAAATACAATTAGCTTCATTGACAAAGTAAGTTAGCTGAAATACCAAAGCAAGTTAACTTACTTTGCCGATGAAATTAGCTTACTTTGAAAGTATGGATGTTACCCTCGGAAAGGGGCGCTTAAGCAGTGTTCTCAAAAATTCGTGTATTCATGCCTCTATACAAAAAAAGGCTATCCGTCACGGACAGCCAATCTCAATTGTTAACCTTAAATCTAATACCATGAAAAACACAGTACAAATATAGGTGGTTTTATGTTATGTAGCATACTGAATTATTTGCAAAATTCTTTCACTTAACTCGATTTAACGAAATCATGCCCTAAAACATAGTTATTAACAAGAAAACTATTCGTTCAGATCTAATAGCTTCCCAAGAAATCGTCGAGGGAACGAGTATCATCATCTGGCATCAATTCTTTTTTCAAACGAAATTTGCGTTTATAGATAGCATCCTTCGTCACATTCAAGACTGACATCAGCTCCGCCGAAGTTAGCCGCAATTTGATCAAGCAACAAAAACGAATGGCATCCTCCGTCAAATCCGGATAAGCGACACGTAAACGACTTATAAAATCATCATAAAGAGTATTTACGATCTCGATCAAGTTTCTCCAATCTGAATCCGGCAATATCGTTTCCGATTTAGAAAGTATCTTCAGCTTCTTGAACGTATCCAACTGTTCCAGCAAACACTTCGCCAAACGCTCCTTTTCCTTGATCAAGGATTCCACGTCACGATGCGCTTTCCACTGAGCCGCATGCTGGTATTCCTTCAAACATTTCTCCTTCGCTTCCAATTGCTCCTTGATGTGCGACATCTCACGACTATAACGTTGTATCAAGATTTCATTTTTATCCACAAGACTCGCTATTTCTCTCAGTTCTTTCTCCTTTTTTGTCTTATAAAGGTGATAACGCAAAAAAGATAACAGAAGCAGGGTAAAAGCGACGATGATTAAAATGATCAGATAATAAATATCTACATAGAAATGCTCCGGCTCCTTTAGAACCGAGCTTATGGCAGTAGATGTGTGCAGCGCAAACTTCATATAAATAGTATTTATTATCTTAATACTTCTTTCTTAGAATTCCCTCTCTCCAAATCGCTTCCAAAAAGCCTGTCCCATATCCGATCAATTGGACAAAAGCCGCTATGATAGATAACAACGCAACGATTCCGTTCTTATTTCTCACTAAAGCGTCAAAAAAGATCAGCGAAATATAAAATAACAATAGCCCCCATACCTTTGGAACGAAAAAAGCGGAAATACATACCCCCAGCAGACCTACCACAAATAAGGCCGGCAGGCAATGTACCCATTTCAATGATTCCGGGTACTTCTGGTACAAGATAATCCTAGCATACCCCGAATGCCATACTTGCCGGAAAAACTGGACGAAATTTGTTCTTCGCTTATGATAGACCCAAGCGCCCGGAAAATAACGGCATTTATAGCCTGCCGCAAAAATCCGGATACTAAAATCTATATCCTCTCCATAACGCATATCAGAGAAACCACCCAAGGCTTCATACACCTCTTTCCGCATTCCCATATTAAAACTCCGAGGATAGAATGTATCCAAATGTCTCCGGCTTCCTCGGATCCCTCCTGTCGTAAAGAAAGAAGTCATCGAGTAATTGACCGCTTTCTGTATAGCGGAAAAAGAAGAATGCGCCCTGTCGGCACCACCAAAGGCATCCACCTTATAACGCATCAAGGACTCGTATACTTGTTCCAGATAGCTGGCCGGAACGATACAATCCGAATCCAAGACAATCACGATCTCTCCTTCCGCATAACGTACCCCTTGATTGCGAGCCAAGCCCGGGCCTGAATTCTCTATATAGAAATAGCGAATCCTCAAGCGGTCATTATAGGCATTGACTACGGGCTCACAAGGTATAGAAGAACCGTCGTCCACTACGATAACCTCAAAATGTACATATGTCTGCCGGGTAAGGCTGTTTAATAAATCGTCTATCTCCTCCGGACGATTGTAGACAGGAATAATAATTGAAAATACTTCCATTAAGCTAGATTTAATCTGCCGACAAAAGTAAAGAGTTAAAAAGCGTGTATCAAAAAAGGGCACTGGACAAATAGAGGACATAGCTGGACATCGAATACCCCCTATTTTTTACCCCATAATAGAAAAACTGGACAAAAGACATAAGATACGTTCAGTTCATTCATACAGAATAGTCTATTTATCAATAGCTTACAAAATACAATACTATCCGCTACTATTTGGACAAAGACTGGACGCACACAATATTATTTCATTCGCACATCTGCCCCCCACATTAATTTTTCCCGAAGCGTCTGATAAAATGTATGGTTATAGCGCTTGATGACTTTCGTCGTATAATCGGCCTTACTCATCTTTAATTCGATACCTGCCGGGAATATTTCCGAACGTCCATCCAAAGAGATCAGAAAATATTTATTCCGGCTCTCTACCCGAAGCGTTATTATATCTGAATCCGGAATCACCAACGGACGCACGTTCAAGGAATGCGGAGCGACCGGACTCAAGACAATGCTATTACTTTGCGGGACGATAATCGGCCCATTTACGCTCATCGAATAGGCCGTGGAACCGGTAGGTGTAGCCACTACCAAACCATCCGCCTGATAAGAAGTCAGATATTCCCCATTCAAGAATGTATGAATCGTAATCATCGAGGAACTATCACGCTTCAGCACGGCGATCTCGTTCAAGGCATAATTATATCCGCGAAACGCACGGTCTTCCGTATATAAACGCAAGAGGGTTCGTTCCTCTACCTTATAGTAATTCTTAAAAATCTCATCCAGCGTATCCTCAACCTCATTACTGCTGACATCCGCAAGGAAACCCAGCCGTCCGGTATTAATGCCTAAAATAGGGATATCCTGTTTATTTACCCGGGCCGCCGTACGAAGGAACGTACCATCTCCTCCCACGCTAAGCACTATATCCAGATCAAACTCATCACCCACTAATAGCCCGCTCACCACTGGCTCAAAACCAAAAGCATCTGTAAGGAATGTATAAAAAGGGCTGTCTACATAAATATCAGCCTCTTGTTCACGAAGCTTCTCAAACAGGCGTTTAATCAGATTCTGTCTCTCGATCTGATATTCACTTCCAAATATTCCAACTTTCATTCTACGCTCCTTACTTTACATATTCATATAATGTAATAACTCATTCATCCGCTGCTGCAACATATCATCCACCATCCCCTTCTCCATAAAATGATAAAGCACCGTATAATTGAAACGCTCGAAACTACGGATCACGGGAGAGGCATCTTCCAAATCGATCTTAAGGGTTATAAGCAGACGGCCCGTATCTTTATCTTGATGGGATAGCAAATTAAGGACATGGGCATTATTCGCCTCTACCAAACGGGCGATATCCGTTAATGAATAATCCTGTGGCATCATTTCCAATACGATCACGCTTCCAGCCGCCTCCGCATTACATAGCTCGGATAAAGCATCTACCAAACGATCCCGGGTAATCGCCCCCAAATAAGTTCCGTCCACGGAAACCACAGGCAACAGGCTCAATCCATATCGGGTTATCATTGCCAACGCTTCATGTAAATGTCCATTTTCCGAAATCGCCGGAGCGAATAAAACCGGCTCACCGATCGTAGCCGAAGGATCCGGCAGCGCCAATAAGTCTTTTTCCGACACTAAACACTGGTATGCGTTATCACTCAATAACGGAAGATGCTTGAGTTTAAAATCCTCCATTAACGCCAACGCATATTCCGCTGTGTCAAAACTTTTTAACACCGGAATTTCCTTTGTTATGAAATCTTTCACCAACATTATTCTGTTAATTCCCTAAATCCTGCTAAATTTGCCGATACTTTTGTGCAAATGTAATGAAAGAAAAAAGATATACGATATACAATGACAAATTTAAGTGTAAACATTAACAAGGTTGCTACTATTCGTAATGCGAGAGGTGGCAATATGCCAAACGTGCTGAAAGTGGCGCAAGACTGTGAATTATTCGGGGCACAAGGAATTACGGTTCATCCCCGTCCGGATGAACGACACATACGCTATAGCGATGTTTATGGACTAAAACCTCTTATCCGGACAGAATTTAACATAGAAGGCTATCCTTGTGATAAATTCATCGACTTGGTATTGAAGGTAAAACCGACCCAAGTCACACTGGTTCCGGACGCTCCGGATGCCATCACGTCGAACTCAGGTTGGAACGTAAAGGACAATTTCGATTACTTAAGCGAATTGGTAGACACCTTTACCTCACAAGGAATCCGTACATCCATCTTCGTCGGAACAGACTTGGCGAATATCGAACTAGCGGCGAAAACAGGTACGGACCGTATTGAATTATATACGGAACCTTATGCGACCTATTATCCGGAAGATCGTGACAAAGCGATCGCTCCTTTTGTCGAGGCCGCACAATTAGCTAAAAACTTAGGATTAGGCGTAAATGCCGGACACGATTTGAACTTAGAAAATCTGGCTTTCTTCAACAAGAATATCCCTTGGCTGGAGGAGGTTTCTATCGGCCATGCCTTGATTTGTGATGCGCTCTACCATGGTTTGCAAGAGACGATCGCTTTATACAAGGCATGCTTGAATAGTTGACAAGTGACAGTTTATAGTTATAAATCATAAATTATAATTCATAATTCGAAACGATGAGTATTTTACTTTCACTACAGGCCGTGGGCTCTCAGGCGGCAGATCAAATGCCGGATTTAACGGCTGTAACCCTTCCTACGGAAGCGGAAATCAATGTGATAGACCTTGCCTTTAAGGGAGGTTGGATTATGGTGGTATTGTTACTGCTCTCTCTGATGGCTATTTATATTTTTGTTCAACGTCTGATCATCATTCGCCGTGCGGGAAAAGAAGACGAGACGTTCATGAATCGTATCAAAGACTATATTCACGAGGGAAAAGTGGACTCGGCTCTCAATTTATGCCGGAGCACCAACACACCTTCCGCCCGTATGATCGAGAAAGGCATTACCCGTTTGGGCCGTCCGATGAACGATGTGCTCGTAGCGATCGAGAATGTCGGAAATTTGGAGATCGCTAAACTGGAAAAAGGTTTCCCCTTGATCGCAACGACCGCCGCCGGCGCTCCCATGCTTGGTTTCCTTGGGACAGTAACCGGTATGGTACGTGCTTTCTTCGATATGGCAAACGCAGGCACCAATGTTGATGTCTCCCTATTATCCGGCGGTATCTATGAGGCCTTGGTAACAACCGTTGGCGGTCTGGTAGTTGGTATCATTACATTGTTCGCGTACAACTATCTGGTATCTCAAGTAGATAACGTCGTGAACAAGATGGAGGCTCGTACGATGGAATTCATGGATTTATTAAATGAACCGGCTAATTAATTGATAATGGAGAATTGAAAATTGAAGATGAGCCAACTCTCCTCTATTTAATTTTCAATTCTCCATTTTCAATTTTCAATTATAAAAAATTATGGCTCTAAAAAGAAGAACAAAGGTAAACGAAGCGTTCAGCATGGCCTCTATGACCGACGTCATATTCCTCTTGCTGATCTTCTTCATGGTTACCTCTACCGTAGTAATCCCGAACGCCATCAAGGTTACCTTGCCGCAAGCGCAAAAGCAGACAGCGGCGAAACCTCTTATGAGGGTAACGATAGACGCGAACTTGAATTACTACGTGGCATTTGGAAAGCAAAAAGAGGTACAGGTCTCATTTGATGAGATCACTCCTTTCTTGCAAGATAGTTACGCGAAGGAACCGGAGATGTTCGTCGCCTTATATGCCGACGAGACCGTGCCTTACAAAGAGATTGTAAAGATACTGAATATAGCGAACGAGAATAAATTCAAGATGGTGCTTGCCACCCGTCCGCAGAAATAACAGATATGAGACTGAATAAGGATGACATATACAGTTTGATCGGTACCGTTGCTTTTCACGGTGTCATTCTACTGATACTTTGGTTTACCGTATTGAAAACCGAGGTACCGGATGAAGACGGGGGTGTACTCGTTAATTTCGGGAATGTAGATGCCGCCGCCGGAATGTTCGAGCCTAAGTATACCGGGCAAGAACCGCCTCAGGAAACGACCACTCCCCCTCCTCCCGTACCGGAGCCGCAAGTGGAAACGCCCAAGCAGGAACTCATCACTCAAGATATCGAGGAAAGCGTAGCCCTTGAGGACGCTAAAAAGAAGAAAGAGGAAGAGAAACGCAAGAAACAAGAGGCTGAGAAGAAACGGAAAGAAGAGGAGGAGAAAGAACGTATCCGCCGGGAAGAAGCCGAGAAGAAACGTCTGGCCGAGGAACGCCGCAAGAAGGAACAAGCCATTAGCAACAAGGTGGCCGGAGCTTTTGGCATGGGAAACGCCGAGGGTAACAGCCAAGGTGACGCTGAAAGCGGAACCGGTAACCAAGGAAGTCCGTTCGGTAACTCTGATCACGGGGCGAATGAAGGCGTAGGCGGTTACGGATCATTTAATTTGAACGGCCGTTCCATTGGTGCCGGAGGTCTCCCTCGTCCCGCTTACACGATCCAAGAGGAGGGGCGTATTGTTATCAATATAACCGTAGATCCGAAAGGCAACGTTATATTTGCCGAGGTAGGCCGGGGAACTAATATCGACAACGCCTCCATGCGTAAAAGCGCTTTGGACGCGGCTCGAAAGGCGAAGTTCAACAGTATCAGCGGCGCTAATAACCAGAGTGGTACTATTACTTACGTGTACAAATTTAAATAATTGAATCTTATGAAGAAAGCGATCGTATTCTTAGCGAATGGCTTCGAGGAAATGGAAGCCACGGGAACCGTAGACATTTTGCGTCGCGGAGGTATAGACACGAAAACAGTCTCCATCACAGACGACCGTAAAGTGGTGGGTGCCCATCATATGGAATATATGGCAGATGCCCTACTTTCCGAAACTGATTTTTCAGGTATAGACGCCTTGATCTTACCGGGAGGTATGCCCGGAGCATCCAATCTAAACGAGTCTGAGGCGGTAAAGGAGGCCTTATTGCAACAATATCGCCAAGGAGGTATCGTAGCCGCTATCTGCGCCGCTCCAATGGTATTGGGCGGTCTTGGCTTATTAAAAGGCCGTAAAGCGACTTGCTACCCCGGGTTCGAACCGAAATTGATTGGTGCCACGGTAACAGGCGAGGCTGTCGAGGTAGATGGAAATGTGGTAACCGGTAGAGGACCGGGCTTGGTATTCAATTTTGGCCTAGCTTTAGTATCTGTACTAAAAGGTGACGCGGTTGCGGAGGAAGTTGCGGCCGGATTACTATTATAAGATTTAGATCATCAGTCGAAACCCAATAGAATAGGGAACGTAATCCATTGAGTTATGTTTCCTATTCCATTGAGTTTTATCACCTATCCTATTGACTTACGAGATATCCCCCAAAGAGCTCACTGCCCTATTCTATTTTGATCGTTTCAACCGCTTGTCGCTTCGTCCCATCCATGGATACCGCACGATAACGAACCGTGGAGAAATCAATGGAACGTAAATCTATATTCCGAATAACGCTATTGTACATCGTACGGTAATAAATCACATGGTTTCGCATATCCGTAGCCGAAGTCCATTGAGTAGCGCTCGGTATATCGCAAGGTGCTTGCCCTAATGGGAATTCGATCCCTACGGGAATATCAAAATTATTCAATATCTGGAAACACTGGAAGACCGTTTCCAATGCAGTTTCTTGTTGTGGGGCCGAAGCTTGGTAAAAAGCCGCACGAACGAAACGTGACGGTGGAGTTACGTCGCCCGGAATCCCAAGGAAACCGCTTCCCGCACCAAATGAAGACAACTCGATATTTCCTAATTGTTGATTGGGGGCCGTACCCGGGAAAAGATTAACATAATTATTCAGGTTCGTCAGATGCCACTCGAAACTGGGAGAATTAGTCAGAACTCCTAACGTATTCTCATAGAAGTGTAGCTCACCCTTAATAATCTCAAGAACCAGTTGACGCCCCGACGGCTCGGCAAACCGCCAATGAACGGTAGACGCACGGGGATCTATATTGATAACATGCACTTTCTTAACAGCCTCTTTCACCTCCTCTACATTTGAACATTCCCCCAACAGCCAAGACACTAATTGCAGATCAGAGATACTTTTATCCCGAACTGCGGCATTATATTTCTCATATTCACCGTACTTTGGAAAATAAAACAATCCAGCCGATAACCCAACCTCATTGAGTCCTTCGGCGATAAATTCCTTTTGCTCCACTGCCAAGCCCACATATCCATAACGTGCCGTGAAAGTCATTCCATCAACCCCATCCGGGGTATACGATCGTTCGGTGTATCCTCTTGGAACCACGACATACTGGCTGTTCAAATTACTTCCACCCCATTCTATCGTACGTGCTACAATAGTCGTACTGTCCTTGCTTTTTAAGGTAATACCGGTGCAAGCCTCTGCAGCGGAAGGATTAATAAGCAAGCCGGCAATCGCAAATAAAATAAAGAAATGTCTCATAAACATCATTTTTGATAAAAACAAGCGACAGGAGAAGGTTGTTTTCAAGAAAAGAAATTTTAGATAGACAAACAGCACTTATTACCGGCGGAGCAAGCGGCATTGGACATGCTAGCGACCCCTTCAATGACCGTAAAAGGAAAAGGAAGCATCGTAAACGTAGCCTCCATTGGAGGATTGACAGGAGATTTCCGGGGAACTCTTTATGGTATGAGCAAAGCTGGCGTCATCAATTTAACCCGTTACATTTCCGGACAGACTATCATCTCTGATGGAGGTATGACTTGCCATAATCCGACGATAGAGGATATTTCACATTGATGAAAGTTCTTATTTACATTATTAGTAAGAGAGCGATTCCTTCTCTTTATACATTTAGCATATAATGCCACAAAAGTAGCAGGGGCATTTTAACCCCATGTTATTTCAAGACTTTTTTGTATGTTTGCGGTCATTTTATCAAAAAGTATAATATGAATAATAATCTAAAAGGTTTCGCTTATGGAATAGCGACTTCTGTTACATTCGGTTTAATCCCTTTGTTTACATTGCCTCTTATGGAGAAGGGTATGCGGTTTGATTCGATATTGTTCTATCGTTTCTTATTCGCGGCCATCGCCTTATCGGGTATGCTTCTAGCAAAAAAGGAATCTTTCAGAACAGAGATGCGAAACCTACCGATATTGATTTTATTGGGTGCTTTTTATACAGGCTCGGCAATGTTCCTGTTTTGGGGCTATAATTTTATGGCGGCGGGAATCGCCACGACTCTACATTTCACCTATCCGATATTCGTAACCCTATTCATGCTGTTTGTATTCAAAGAAAAAACATCATGGATTACGCTCTTGGCGATCGGGCTCGCTATTTGTGGAGTAGCCCGTCTATCCATTGATGGAGGAGAGATGCGATTAAACGGGCTAGGCGTAATCATCGTATTACTTTCCGCCGTCGCTTATGCCCTCTATATCGTCACCGTCAATAAATCGAGGGTACATGATATGCCGGGACGAAAACTTACGTTCTATGTATTTATCGTCAGTACCTCTTTATTTTTCATAAAAGCACAGGCAGGAACAGGAATCCAACCCATTCCAGACCTGCCCTCTTTTATTAACCTCGTCTTATTAGCCTTCTTGCCAACCGTAGTATCTAACATTACATTGGTACAAGCCGTACACCATATCGGTTCCACCCTAACTTCCGTACTGGGAGCAACAGAACCCGTGACAGCCGTCTGCGTAGGTGTTTTAGTCTTTGGAGAGCCTTTCACCCCTCACCTCGCTTTAGGAATCTTACTGATTATCGTAGCGGTTACATTGATTATCCTGTCCAAATACATACAGAAAAATCTCCATGAGGCCAAGCGATTGTTCAAAGCACGGCACATCTTAAGAACCAAATAACAATACAACTGAAAGCAACACGGCATAGATAAATACATTCCGTGCCGTATGCCCTAAAGTTCTATTAAGCTCACGGCCTTGATACTGTTTCATCTCCAGCCATGTGGCGGCAAACAGCACGCTAAAAGCCGCGAATAAACAAACAAGCCAAGGTGAGGCATCCATCAATAAAGGCAGCGTGATCAAAAAAGCCAATATACCGTTCAGCAAATAAGTTACCAACCCGAACGTACGCCCGAATAGCACAATCGTAGTCCGTTTACGAGCCGCCTTATCTTGCTCATAATCCCGGTAATTATTCACGATCAAAATATTAGCGGACAACAGCCCCAATGACAACGAAAGCAAGAATGACAATAAGGAAAACGATAATGCTTGTACATAATACGTAAAACAAACCGGAATAATCCCATAAAACAATACGACACACACATCCCCCAGCCCGTTATAAGCCAAAGGAAATGGCCCTGCTGAATAAGCCAAGACACAAATCGCAATAGCAATTCCTACACCGATGAGCTCCCAGCCGGCAAAGAACAACAAGAAACAGCCACATAGACAAGAAAGCCCCAACGTGATAAAAGTCCCCCATAGCATTGCCTTAGGAGTTATCCAACCGGAAGCCACCGCTCGCTCCGGGCCTAACCGGTCCTCCTTATCCGCCCCCTTCTTAAAATCAAAATAATCATTGGCAAAATTACTGGCTATCTGGGCAAGTAAAGCCACCAAAACACAAAGGATCGCCGGAGCCAATTTAAATACTCCATCCCTGTAAGCCAGCGCACACCCAACTAATACCGGACTAAATGATGCCGGCAACGTTTTCGGACGTGCCGCCTCTAACCAAGCTTGAATTCTCGATCTGTTATTCTCCATTCTATTGTTTTATTCTTAAAATAACTACAAAAATAAAAAACAAATAACATATACTGTTGTTATTATCTAAAGAAATACTTGTATATTTGCGCCATGAAGAATTTTCTATTTATATTAGGTCTGTTGATTAGCTTCATGCTGTTTGCTCCCGAAGAAGGAACAAAGAGTATGGATGAGGTTATGTCTGCGACTAAAGAGGCCGTTATGAAAGAAAAAAACACGGCAGATGCCCAACGTCGTTTCGAAGTATTAAGTAACGAGCTGAAAAGCAGTAACTGCTTAACTCCCCGCAGGATTTCACAAACGGCAAACAACACTATCGAAATACGGATATGGAAAAATATGGAGAAATCCCTTCAAGACATGCGTTTGAGAGGAGTAAATCAACTTCATAGAGTATCTCAACATATATCCACTTATCAGATCATAAATTTATCCACACTTCTGTGTCGTATGGGAGAGCATGTCTTTGCCCTACGAAAACTCATTATTTAGTTTTTAATTGTTTCATATTTGTATCTTTCGGTAAGTCATTGATATGTCTTATCGGTAGGAATATTGCATTTATTAAATCAATATTTCCGGGGAGTTATTGCCCATTTACATTATTATAAACAATTAAAAATTACAATTATGACAACTAATAAATCAGGTAAAATACGTATATATCTTTATGTTCTTCTAACAATCGCAGGTTGTGTATTCGCATGCAGTTCTATCATCCCTAACGACTATATTAAATTAGTAGTAGTTATGGGTACTCTATGTGTTGGTCTATATGGCATAATGAAAGGACTGAGTAGTACCGGGACGTCATCGGAAGAGGAAGTCTTGGAAAAAGAATAATAAAATACAACAATTATCGAATCCTAAAAAAATAAGAAGATCATGAGAATAAATAAGGATTTGGCTGATGCAATCATGATGGTTTCATTTATCGTATTGGTATTAGTCGGAACTACAACATTTGACAATGAGGTTACTAAAAACGTAACCATGGGATCCCTCGGTGTAATTACGGTAGCGATGTTAGTTCTTCGCGTCATAGGATCACGCCAAAAGGAAGAGGAAGAAGCCTTTTAGTAGTTAGTCCATTGGTTTCCTGTTGTTGTCCCGGGGTGACCCGGGATTATCTGAGATACGTTTTTCTACCTACATTATAATAACTTGCTGTTTGACTTGGGTATAGCGTTTTTACGCTTGACAACAGGAAACCGGACTTATATACCTTACACTTTTCTACTGAACTTTTTCTCTTTGACAAGACTAACTGCGGCGGCGGCGAAAAACAAGAAAACACCTCCCGTTAACAAAGCGAACACAGCATGCCCATGATAAACATTACGTACAATCCATCCATGAATGATTCCATTCGTGATCTGAGGTATCGTTATAAAGAAATTAAATATACCCATATAAGTACCCATCTTATCAGCGGGAAGACTATCGGAAAGAATAGCATAAGGCATCGCCAATATACTTGCCCACGCTATACCGATGCCAATCATAGAAAAGACCATCATTCCTGTGTTATTCAACAAATAGAGAGAAACCAACCCTGCCCCTCCTAGGCATAAACAGAGGGCATGAGTCATTTTCCGACCTAAATGACGGGCAATCGGGATCAATAATAAAGCGAATAACATCGCCACAAAATTATAGATACTGAATAACTCACCTACCTTATCGCCAGCCATCGCATATTCGGCGGAAGCAGGATCTGTTGCCCCATATACATGTTCAGCGATAGCAGGCGTAGAATAAACCCACATGGAATACAAGGCAAACCAAGCGAAAAACTGGCATAAACCTAACTGTAACATTATTTTAGGCATATGAAAGATATCATGCATGATCTCCATAAAACCATTGCTATCCCGCCTTTTTTCAATGACCTCACCACCGGAAAGCCGAAACTCAGCCATCTCTTCTGGGGAATATTCCTTTGTCTTAAAAATTGTCCATAATACGCTCGCTAATAAAATCGCCGCACCGGCATAAAAGGCGAATTTAACATTATCGGCAACCTCACCAGCAACCGCCGTATTAGATAAACCAAACACCTTATTCATAATACTCGGCAACAAGGAACCAACGACAGCACCGATGCCGATCAAGAAAGTCTGGATCGAGAAGCCAGTCGTATGCTGCTCATCGGGTAGCATATCCCCTACCAAGGCACGGAAAGGCTCCATCGTTACATTGATGGAAGCATCCATGATCATCAACATACCCGCACCAATCAATACGGGAGATAAAATAGCCGTCTCTGTACCGGGTGACAAGAACAATCCCGCATTCGGCATCAATATCAAGGCAATCGTCGTAAAGATAGCTCCTACCAGAAAAAACGGACGCCGACGTCCTAAACGGCACCATGTTTGGTCGGAATAATGACCAATGATAGGTTGTATGATCATACCTGTCAGCGGAGCCGCTAACCAAAATAAGGATAGTTGCTCTACATCCGCTCCATAGGTTTGAAGTATTCTACTTGAATTTGCGTTCTGAAGGGCGAAACCGAATTGAATGCCCAAGAAACCGAAAGTTAGATTCCAAATTTGCCAAAAACTCAAAAATGGTTTTGTTTTCATGAGAATTATGTTTTTTAAGGTATTTATTTGTTTGGTGACAAACATACGGAATTATTCCGAAACAGGACGTCGTCCCTATTCAAATTCATGCAAAGAAGTAGAGCAAACGTTTTCGGAAGCTACTTTTTTAACGGGTAGACTGTCTCACCACCAGATTTGTCTTGATAATCTTGCTCACGATACGATCCCCGTCACGCACGCCATTCAAACGTTCTATCAGTAAACGCATAGCGATAGCTCCCAACTCATAACCATGTTGATCCACGGAGGTCAGCAGGGGATCACTAACTTCCGCTAAGCTATTATTCGTAAACCCACAAATCGAAACCTCATCGGGTATCCTCAATCCCTTGGCCTTGACAACATTCAGCACCCCTATAGCAGTCTCATCATTTACGGCGAAGAACGCATCCGGACGATTGGGCAACGACAATAATTCCGGGGTCAACCGAAGCGCCTCGGTATAATTATCACAAATCTTAATTAACTCTTTATCTACCGGTAATCCATTTTTACGCAAAGCATCCTCATATCCCATCCTACGATTATTAGAGATCGCTAAATGAGAAGGAGATCCGAAAAAGGCGATTCGCCGGCAACCGCTACGAATCAAGTATTCAACAGCGGAACAAACCCCGGCATAATCATCAACGACCACCCGGTCTGTCAAGATCCCCGTGCATATACGATCAAAAAACACCATAGGTATATCGCTATCGATTAGTTCTTGGAAATGATTGTAGATCGTCGTTGTTTTAGCGACAGAAGCCAAGACACCGCAAACACGTGCTTCCAATAAAGCTTGCGCACCTTTTACTTCTTTCTCATAATTCTCATTACTTTGACAAATAATAACACGATACCCTCCCTTTTCCGCCTCATCCTCTATACCGGATAAAACAGAAGAAAAGAAATAATGTACGATCTGCGGTAAAATAACACCGATTGTTTTCGTATTATTTGTCCGTAAACTCAAGGCTAAGGCATTGGGCTTATATTTATGTTCACGAGCGTAAGCATTCACTATATTCTTGGTTTCTTGGCTGATATCCGGATGATCAGCCAAGGAACGAGAGACTGTTGACGGGGAAATATGCAAGGCTTTCGCTATATCCTTTATCGTGATTTGACGCTTTTTCATGGTTCTCTTTTTTATAAAATCAAAGATATGTATTTAGGTCATACAATGCAAACGTTTGCGAGAACGTTTGCGTAAATTTATAGGGGTATCGACAAACATTTTAACAACATGAGAGGTTTGATAAACATACATTTGCATTCACATACTATGGCTAAAATTCAATAAATATAATAGAGTATTAATCTTAAACTGTCTAATGCATGAAACAAAAAATGTATTCTTGCGACGCAAGAGTAATCTTATCTATCTTGATAGGATTGTTTCTCTCCTGCAATGTTTTCGCACAAGACGTCACGATCAAAGGCAACGTGAAAGATGCGAAAGGTGAACCCATCATTGGGGCTAGTATCCTTGAAAAAGGAACTACGAATGGAACTGTTACCGATTTCGACGGTAACTTTATGCTTTCGGCGCCTAAAGGAAGTACGATCGGTATTTCTTACATAGGCTACAAATCACAAGACATTATCAACCAAGGACAAAGTAATTTAATTGTCGTATTACAAGAAGATACGGAAGTATTGGACGAGATTGTCGTAATCGGTTATGGTACGGTGAAGAAAGATGACGCTACCGGTTCCGTGACGGCCATTAAGCCAGATAAGATGAACCGGGGTTTGACCACCACCGCAACCGATATGATCAACGGTAAAATCGCCGGCGTAAATATCACGACTGACGGTGGAGCTCCGGGTTCGGGAGCCAGTATCCGCATCCGTGGTGGTTCTTCCTTATCGGCCAGCAACAACCCGCTGATCGTTATCGATGGACTTCCGATCGACAATGACGGTATCAAAGGGGTATCCAACCCGTTGAGTACGATCAACCCGAACGATATCGCAACATTCACCGTATTAAAAGACGCATCCGCCACAGCGATCTATGGTTCGCGTGCCTCTAACGGTGTGATTCTTATCACCACTAAGAAAGGTGAAAAAGGCTCCCGCCCACGGGTTACGTACGATGGAAACGTTTCTATCAGCACGAAGACCAAATCAATCGATGTTATGGGAGCTGACGAATATCGTAATTTCGTAACGGATCGTTTTGGGGCGGAATCAAGCGCCGTTAAGTTATTAGGAAAAGAAAATACGGATTGGCAGAAAGAGATCTTCCGTACAGCCGTGGGAACCGATCATAATATCACGGTATCCGGAGGCTTGAATAATATGCCTTATCGTGTATCCGCCGGATATACAAACCAAAATGGTATATTGAAAACCTCTAAGTTCGAACGTTATACTGGATCTGTAAACCTAGCTCCCAGTTTCTTCGAAGATCATTTAAATATTAACTTCAACGCCAAGGGAATGATCTCAAATAATCGTTTCGCCGATACGGGAGCTATCGGAGCGGCAATCGCATTCGACCCGACTCAACCAGTCATGAACGGCAACAGTAAATACGGAGGTTATTTTGCTTGGGAAAATGCCGGTGAATTTATCTCAATCGCTACAAAAAACCCGGTAGCGATGCTTCAACAGAAAAAAGAAGAGGCTAATTCTAAAAACTTGGTCGGTAATATCCAAGTTGATTATAAATTCCATTTCCTTCCCGAATTACGTGCGAACTTGAATTTAGGTATGGATATGGCTACCGGTACGCAAGACATTTACTATCCGAAAGAATCTCCATTAGGTTACGTGGATAACGGCAAAACAGGTTATGAGACAATCGACAAATACAATCACCTATTGGATTTTTATTTGCAATACGCTAAGGATTTCAATGAAAAGCATCATTTTGATATCATGGCTGGTTACTCTTGGCAACATTTCCATCGTTCCACAGAGAACGCATACAATAACTTGAACGGAGATAACCCGACTTCTTATATTTTCAAGACAGAAAGTTATTTGATCTCTTTCTTCGGACGTGTCAATTATTCATTCATGAATCGCTATCTTATCACCGCGACCTTACGTAACGATGGCACTTCCCGCTTCTCTAAAGACAACCGTTGGGGATTGTTCCCTTCCGTGGCTTTAGGATGGAAGATCAAGGAAGAGGGCTTTATGAAAGAGGTGGACGCTGTATCGGATTTAAAACTACGCTTGGGTTATGGTATTACCGGTCAACAGGATATCTCGCAAGGAGACTACCCGTATATGGCGACTTATTTCGCGGGACAAGACGGAGCCTACTATCAATTTGGCGACCAATTTGTTCCTATCGCCCGTCCCGACGGTTACAACCCGAACTTGAAATGGGAGGAGACTACTACTTGGAACGCCGGATTCGACTTCGGATTCTTAGATAACCGTATCACTTCATCCTTGGATTATTATTACAGAGAAACTAAGGACTTGATCAATGTGATCGACGTACCGGCCGGAACAAACTTCAAGAACCGTATCGTCAGCAATATCGGTTCTTTGAGAAATCAAGGTGTTGAGTTCTCCATCAACGCTAAAGCGATCTCAACCTCTGATTGGAAATGGGACCTAGGCTTTAATGTCGCTTGGAACAACAACGAGATTACGAAGCTAACCGCACAGGATGACGCCTCATCCATCGTATTGGCAGGAACCGTAGAAGGTGGTACCGGGACCATGATACAGGCACAAGGTGTGAATCACCCGGCGAACTCATTCTATGTATACGAGCAGGTATATGATCAACAGGGTAATCCGATCGAAGGATTATACGTGGACCGCAACGGAGATGGTGTGATCAATGACGAGGACCGTTATTTCTGCCATAAACCGGCAGCCGATGTAACGATGGGCTTTACTTCTAAATTGGTATGGAAAGCATGGGATTTCAGTTTCTCACTTCGTTCCAACCTCGGGAACTATGTATATAATAATGTAGCCTCATCCAATGCGGCATTAAGTGAAGGTAGTATTAACAATAAAGGCTATCTATCCAACCGTCCGCTATCCGCTTTCGATACGAATTTCCAGAACATGAACGTATTGTCCGATTATTATGTACAAAACGCATCCTTCTTACGCTGCGATAATATCACGTTGGGTTACTCTTTCAACAAATTATTCGGCGTATTGGGCGGACGTATCTACGGAACCGTACAGAATCCTTTTGTTATCACGAAATATAAAGGATTGGATCCGGAGGTAGCGAACGCAGCTGATAAGACCTTCGGTATCGATAAGAACGTATATCCTCGCCCATTGGTAGGTATACTCGGTGTAAGTCTTAACTTCTAATTTTAAATCAGGATATCTATATGAATACGAAATTCTTTAAATATATAATACCGGCTTTATCGCTGGTTTTCAGCGTAAACTTCACCTCTTGCCTAGGTGATCTCGATGTTACGCCTATCGATCCGAACCTAAACGTAGAGTTCGATCAGAACGCCAATTTCGCCAAGATCTATGCGGGATTAGCCATCACAGGAAATAAAGGTCCCGACGGACAAGGAGATATCGCCGACACGGATGAGGGAGCGTCGGGTTTGATGCGTATGCTATTCAACCTGAATGAGCTTCCTACGGACGAGGCGATTTGCGCTTGGTCTGGCGACGTGGATGTATATCCCTTGAACTTCGCTAAGTTTACCGCCTCGAACGGTGTGGTATTGAATATGTTCAACCGTCTGTACATCCAAATCGCTCAGTGTAATAACTTCTTAATACAGACAGAGGGCAAGGATGACGAGGAAAGTCTTACACAGCGTGCTGAAGTTCGTTTTATCCGTGCCTTGGATTATTATTATTTGATTGATTTATATGGCAATGTCCCGTTCGTTGATGAGAACACGGGTATCGGTACCTATGTTCCCGAACGGATTACCCGGGCGAATCTCTATACCTATATAGAGAAAGAGTTGAAAGAAATCGAGCCACAAATGAAGGCTCCCCGTGCAAATGTATATGGACGTGCCGATCAAGCCGCCGTATGGATGCTACTTTCTCGCTTATATCTGAACGCAGAAGTATATACAGGTACCCCTCAATGGTCTGCCGCCGCTGAATACTCAAAGAAAGTCATGGACGCCGGTTTCTCTCTGGCTCCTAATTATGGAGATAATTTCCTTGCAGATAACAACACCTCTCCCGAGATGATCCTGCCGATTTGTTATGATGGCGTACAGACCCGCTCTTGGTCCGGATTGTTCTTTATCGCCAGCTTTATCAGTGGTGACATGAACGCACTGGTTGATTTCGGGACTAAAGAAGCATGGGGTGGTAACCGTGCCCGCATGGCATTGGTGAAAAAGTTCGCTTCTGACGGAGACTTATCGAAAACAACTGATACACGTGCCTCTTTCTGGACTACAGACCGTACATTCGAGATCAATAAGCCGACCGAGTTTACAGAAGGTTATTCTGTAACTAAATTCAAGAATATCACGAAATCCGGACAAATCGGTCACGATCCGAATCAGCAGTTCCCGGATATGGATTTCCCATTGTTCCGTTTAGCCGAGGCTAATCTGACCTTTGCCGAAGCCACAATACGGGCGGGAGGCGATAAACAAGCCGCTTTAAGCGCTATTAACCAGCTACGGAAAAGAGCGAAAGCCACGGAAATTACGGCAACCGATCTTACTTTGGATTTTGTGCTTGATGAGAAGGCCCGTGAGTTCTATTTTGAGGCGCAACGCCGTACGGATTTGATCCGCTACAATAAGTTCACCTCCAATTATACTTGGGATTGGAAAGGCGAGACAGCGGGAGGTACTTCAATCTCCAGTCACTTCTCATTGTTACCGATTCCTTCGACCCAACTCGTGGCAAACAGTAACTTGAAACAAAATCCGGGTTATTAATCGTAAAACCTATTAATAAGTAACAATTATGAATAAAGTCAATATATTATCCATCGTGTTTGCGGGCATCTGTGCTTTTTCTGCCTGCACGGACGATAAAGATCCGGTTATCAATGACCTAAAGGACTCAGAAGGTAATAATATATCTTTTACCCTCAATGCTCCGAATAACAGTTCATATACTTTAATGCCGGAAAATGCCAGTAGTATCATCGATATTTTTACCTGTGAACAACCGGATTACGGTTTTGCGGCAGGTGTAACGTATACCGTACAAGTCTGTGAAGGAGGAACTGAATTCGAGAAATTCGAGTCGCTGCCAACTACCGGTTCCGGCGAAAAAGTCTTGATCAAGACATTCGAGCTGAATGATGCCATGAACAATTTGGGAATGGTTAATCCTACCGTAGCTTATAATGTGGACTTCCGTCTTAAAGCATTTATTAACGACAGTGTTCCCGAACTTTATTCGAACACGGTAAACATGGCGATCACTCCATATAGTGGCGCCCGTACCCAAGTTTATTTTGTGGGTGACATATTCGACAACGGATGGAACAATAACGACCCATCGATGCGTATATTCGCTGATGACGATGTCAATAATATGTTATTCACTTACACAGGTTTCGTAAAAGCCGGTAGCGCATTCAAGATCATTCAAACCCCGGGTGATTGGGGCATTCAATGGGGTTACGACAGCGACGGAGCATTAAGCAATGACGGCGGTAGCGGTAATATCGAAGGCTTCACGCAGGATGGCTATTATACGATCACGTTAGACTTGGCTGGTAACAAATACAGCATCGAACCTTATACCGGAGCGACAACCGAATACAAACAAATCTCCCTGATTGGAGACTTCAATGATTGGGGTGGTGATCTAGATTTACAACAGGCTAGTTACGACAAGCACATCTGGATCGGCGAGAAAATAGAGATTCCGTCCGATGGCGGTTTGAAATTACGTGCGGATCATGACTGGGCCGTAAGTTTCGGTGGCAGCAATAGTTTATGGAACGATAAACAAGGACAATTCGCCAAATTTGACGGAGGTGATAATGTAAAGGTTTCCGCCGGTACCTATTTTATCAAGTTTAATGACTTAACGAAACATATCATTCTACTAGCCGAATAAGGCATTACTTAAATTACCATCCTTTACTTGATTTAAAAGTCAAGTAAAGGTGGTAATAGATAAAAGTAACGCTTGTGTTTATGAATTATGCCTCAAAAGATATGTTTTAGAACATGATTTTGTTAAATCAAGTTAAGCAAATGAGATTTCCAAACTATTCATTATGCTACATAACATAAAATCTCTATATTTGCACTGTGTTTTTCATGGTATTAGATTTAAGGTTAACAATTGAGATTGGCTGTCCGTGATGGATAGCCTTTTTTTGTTTCCTTCTAATAGTACATATTGGATTTGATGCCATTGCTGACATACAACAAACCATTCTTTCTCGTGATATAAATATTGTTTTCTCTAGCCAACCAGCCAATAGCCAAGGCTAGGTCCTCAATACTTAAAGACAATTTACGGCTTAACTCTTGCGTAGATATTTCATTTACCTCGTTTAGCGCATGCCACACTTTTCCTGCGTTTAGTCCAATTCTTCCTTTTTCCATAATCAAAATACTTTTCTAGTAAACGAACTATATTCTTTTTGTTTCCTCTTTCCTACGATTAGTAGTCATTTGTAAAGTTCGCCCTTAAATTTTAGGGAATCAATATCCATTCTTTCGTTTCTATGTTCTATTTTTATTATCTTGAATAATAAGTATTTATTAATTCCTATATTTGAGACGAATTACCGATTAGATATGGAAAAGGAAATGCTCACATTCGATATCACGAACGATTTTATCGTCGGAGATCGTATCACAAAAGAGACGCTAAACAAATACAGCAAGCTGCCTCATAAGATAAAGGCAGGTTTGTTTCTCCTTTGTGTAGAAGGTTCCGTGCAGGCTTCTATCAATCTAGCGAAGTATACGATTAACAAATATGATTTCGTGACCTTAGTGCCCAGCAATTTTATCCAGTTCCATGAAATATCGGACGACGCTCGTTTCTATTTCGCCGGATTCTCTTCGGAGTTTATGACAAACATCAATTTTATTAAATCAACCATGAGCTTTCTTCCCGTTATCACGGAACATCCGATCATGCCGCTGGAAGAATCTGTAGCTCAATTATATATTGACGGATACCGTTTATTGATACGTGCGCAATCCTTATCCCCGTCTTATTCTATGGTAAATAAAAACCTAGTCATCGCTTATCTCACGATATTCATGCAAGGAACGGCTGAGTTATATAAAAATCATAGCCATTGGACAAATGGAATCCGTACGCGCACCAATGAGATTTACCGTAAGTTTATCCAACTTGTCGTAGAGCATTATACCACCGAGCACAGCGTTTCTTTTTACGCCGCTCAATTAAATTTGTCGTTACCTCATTTCTGCACGACTATTAAGAAAGCGATCGGACTTACTCCCTTGGAAATCATTTCCTCCATTATCACGATGGATGCCAAGGCACAATTAAGATCGACAGACTTAACCGTAAAAGAGATCGCTTTCTCTTTAGGCTTTAACAACCTGTCTTTTTTCAACAAATATTTCAGGCAGCATACGGGAATGACACCTCAAGAATATAGAAGAATGAAAATTCCCTCAAGCACGTAGCCGGCAATCACTTCTTTTGTAAAACCATACGATCGATATCGGGCATCCATGAGTTTCCATTCGATAAGCGTATGCGATTCATACCGGGTTTCAGACGGATCTCTATTTGCTCGCTAGCGACCTCATGCGCAGGATGAGCCTCTACATTTTTTACGACAACTCCATTAACTTGACAAATTAATTCTCGATTCTCCGCACACTGATAATCCACGGACATCAAGTATAAACCTCCCTCACGACTGTATACATTATGCCATTCCAGATAATTGCTATCACGATTACCTAATCCCGTAACCTTCGCACCTCCAGAGCAATTCCCGTCATCCTCATAAATCGCCGTTCCAAACGCTTTGTGATTTTTTATTTCTTGATAGTCTTGCAACCAAGCACATTCCGCCTCATAGACCGTCCGTTCTCCCCTTTCCAGTCCATCCAGACGGAAAATACGTGTCCCATGCGCAGGTATGGTTACGGAAAAATCCCGATCCTTGTACTTTCCAAGATCTCTCCTTTCAAATAAGTCCCGTACACTCACGTCGCCCCGCAAATAGAAATCGGCAAAATCCAGATGAATAGTCCGTTCCTCATCCGTAGAGTTATAGACGGCGACAGCGCATGTATTCCCATTCACTTCTTCCAGATCCTTTGTCAAGATATACACTCCATCCATTTGCTTAACGACATAAGCTTGCAAGCCTAGTACGTCTTGATTTAACGCTATCAGTTCCTCGTTTTTCAGTAGCCGCAAAGATTTCTCAGAGATGGTAGTCAGATCACAGCCAATCAATAAAGGGGAGCTCATAATACACCACATTCCAAAATGAGTTTTATCTTCTTCCTCACTCATTCCACGGCCGATCTCAAGCATATCCATATCATTATATTTTCCTTCGCTCGCATAAGCGGACAAATATAGATTCTGCCGGATAATATTCTTCACGGACTCCCAGCTAGGATTTATATCTTGCGAGATACGCCATGAGAAGGCAACGTCATGCACCCACGTACCGGGAAAATTCCAACGACATACATTCATACGCACATCTTTACGGCCGGTAGCTAGTATCGCATTATGGATCGCCGTGTATCGCTCTTGCTCATCCAGACCTAATTGATCGAAATTCTGTTTGGCGTCGCCGCCACAAAAGTCGATCTTAATAAAATCGAATCCTATTTCCTTAAAGAAGTAGTCCGCATCCTGACGATCGTGCCCATAAAAGCCGACATTGATCCCTAAAGAATCCTTATCCCAAAAGGAGCCGCAAGTATTCCGGCCCGCATCGGAATAAATACCCGCCTTAAACCCTAACGCATGGATATGATCTACCGTCTGCTTCAAGCCATTCGGAAAACGGACCGGATGAGTGATTAACTCCCCGCTCGCATCCCGTCCCCCAAAATACCCGTCATCAATATTAATATATTTATATCCAACCTCTTTCAAGCCATTCCGCGACATCGCATCAGCTTGTTTCATTATCAGTTTGTCGCTGATATTCACTCGATAGGTATTCCATGAGCTCCATCCCATCGTGGGAGGATCATACGCAAAAACAGAAGATGCCAAGAGAAGTAAGGCGATTGATATATAGTTTCGCATGGTATAAAATTTTCATGTATAACGTTCTTAATCAAACAAAAATAAGAAAAGTGTATCAGACCGCCAAATCGGGATAAACGAAAAAAGGGAAGTATGCCTTTTTGACGTGACATACTTCCCTCACTTATATAAACTCTGTATTTGGATTACCAGATAACCACCCGATCAACCGGAGCCATAAACATCGGATCGCCCTCTTTAATGTCAAAAGCGGCATAGAACGGGGCGATATTACGCAAGGCAGCGTTCACACGCCATTTTCCCAATGAATGCGGGTCGATCTTGGTACGACGACGGATCTCCTCGGGACGGATATTTTGTCCCCACAACGTCGCATACCCCAAGAAGAAACGTTGCTCATTCGTGAAGCCATCGATCGGGGCCGGAGTCTCTTTGCCCTTCAAGCTATTCAAATAAGCTTGGTGAGCGACCAACAAACCTCCGTGGTCGGCGATATTCTCACCCAACGTAAAACGTCCGTTGGCATGAAGCGTATCTATTACGATAATCTGGTCATATTGATCAACCAATTTATCAGCACGCTCCGTGAAACGGACAGCATCCTCGGCAGTCCACCAATCGATCAAATTACCATCCTTATCGTAGTTACGTCCCTGATCATCGAATCCATGCGTCATCTCATGGCCGATTACCACGCCGATAGCGCCATAGTTCACCGCATCGTCGGCATCCGGATTAAAGAATGGAGGCTGAAGGATCGCAGCCGGGAAACAGATCTCATTCGTAGTCGGATTGTAATAAGCGTTCACGGTCTGCGGATTCATATGCCAACGAGACTTATCGACCGGCTTATCCACGTCCGCCAATTGATAGGCCATATCGAAGATGTTAGAACGGCGGACATTCGCCCAATAAGAATCGTCCTTGATCTCCAAGCCACTATAATCACGCCATTTGTCCGGATAACCTATTTTCACCGTAAAAGCGGCCAATTTCTCTTGCGCTTTCGCCTTAGTCGTATCGCTCATCCATTCCAAGCCATTGATCCGCTCGCTCAAAGCAGTCTGCAAATTCCCCACTAGCGTCAACATCTTTTCCTTAGAAGAAGCCGGGAAGTATTTCTCTACATACATCTCGCCGACAGCCTCGCCCAACGCACCGTTTACCGTATTCAACGAACGCTTCCAACGAGGTTGTTGTTCCTGCTTTCCGGACATTACCTTTCCATAGAACTCAAAATCAGCGTCTACAAAATCATCACTTAGGTACGGAGCCGCCGCGCTCAATAAATTAAACGCCAAATAATATTTTTGCTCATCGACCGTCGTATTCTGCAAAGCCTTATTCATATCCTTATAGAAGTTGATTTGCTTCGCATCCAACTCTTTCAGCCCAGCTAATCCCATGGATTCAAAATATACATCCCAATCCAACGGGGATTCTATTTGCTTGAAATCCTCGTAAGCCAATTTATTATAGTTTTTCTGGGAGTCACGCAAATCCTCACGGCCATAAGAGATATCAGCGATAGCCTTCTCTATTTTCATCACGGCATCCACCGCCGCATCCGCCTGTTCCGGGCTTGAGCCGGCCAACGTAAATAACTTATTTATATAAGCCCTGTAAGCGTCACGCATCTTAGCGGAACCTTCATCTTCCAACAAATAATAATCCCGATCGCCCATTCCGATACCAGCCTGATACAGCTGGACGATATTCATGGCACTATTCTTCTCGTCAGCGTCCACGAACAAAGCGAAGAACGGAGCCATGCCTTCCTTATGAAGCGTAGCCACCATCTTAGAGACATCCGATTTCGTCGCCAGCGCATTGATAGCGGCCAGTTCCTCTTTGATAGGAGCCACTCCATCGGCATTCAACTTCGTGCTATCCAATCCCATCGCATACAAAGCGCCGATCTTCCCGGCGACACTACCCGCCTCATGGGGCGTAGCGCTAAGTTCCTCGATCAATACCCGGAGCTGCTCTTGGTTATTCTCTAGTAATTGGTCGAAAGTTCCGAAACGAGCGTATTCCGGTTTCAAAGGATTATTCTTAATCCATCCACCACAAGCGTATTCATAAAAATCCGTACCTGCGGCAACCGTGGTATCCATATTCGCAGGATTAATAGCAGCGATCTTCACTACCTCTTTCTGAGGAGTGTTACAACTCGCTAAAGCGACTATCCCAGCCGCTAAAAACGGAAACATTTTTCTCTTTCTCATTTTGTTTAGTCTTTTGCCTTAAAACCTTACAAAGATACGATAAATACGCAAAAGAAAAACATGTACGTGTTTCTTTTAAAACATGTACGACTTTTTACGAAAACACGTACGTGTTTTTCGGACGATAAAAGGATTCATGTATTCAAGAATAAGTGTATCTTTGCCAACAAATCATTTATATCATGAAGAAACTAATAATCAGCGTTTGGGCATTTATCGCCCTTCCCTTATTCGCTCAGCGAGACGCGAATATCCGTATTTATCCGGAGCAAGGTAACCAACAGATCAGTAAACATATTTACGGGCAATTCGCCGAACATCTAGGGAGTTGTATCTACGGTGGCTTATGGGTGGGGCCGGAGTCCGACATCCCTAATACCCAAGGATACCGTACGGATGTCTTAAACGCGTTGAAGAAACTACAGATCCCGAACTTACGTTGGCCGGGCGGTTGCTTCGCCGACGAATATCATTGGATGGATGGAATCGGCCCCAAGGAAAATCGCCCGAAAATGGTGAATAATAACTGGGGAGGGACGATTGAGGATAATAGTTTCGGAACCCATGAGTTCTTGAATCTATGTGAGTTATTAGGTTGTGAGCCTTACATCAGCGGAAACGTGGGAAGCGGTACGGTTGAGGAAATGGCTAAATGGGTGGAATACATGACCTCGGAAGGAGACAGCCCAATGGCCAACCTACGCCGGAAAAATGGCCGGGATAAGGCATGGAAAGTCAAGTTTTTCGGCGTTGGGAACGAGAGTTGGGGATGCGGGGGCAGTATGCGACCGGAATATTATTCCGACCTTTACCGTCGTTACTCTACGTATTGCCGTAACTATGATAGCAATGTCTTGTTCAAGATCGCCAGCGGTGCCAGCGATTATGATTACAACTGGACCGAGACGCTGATGAAACAAATCGGCGGACGCATGGATGGTATCTCTTTACATTATTATACAGTAGGAGATTGGAACAATAAAGGCTCCGCTACCGATTTCAACACGGAGGATTATTACTGGACCTTAGGAAAATGCCTTGAGATAGAGGATGTCGTTAAAAAGCATATCGCTATCATGGATAAATACGACCCGAAGAAAAATATAGCCCTCATGGTAGACGAATGGGGTACTTGGTGGGATGTGGAACCCGGTACGATCCCCGGCCATCTGTTCCAGCAAAACACGATGCGCGACGCTTTCGTAGCCGCTCTTACCCTACATGTCTTCCACAAATATACGGACCGAGTGAAAATGACCAACATCGCACAGATTGTCAATGTATTGCAGTCCATGATCCTCACGAAAGGCAAGGACATGGTGCTTACGCCTACTTACCATGTGTTCGAGATGTACAAGGTTCATCAAGACGCTACCTTTTTGCCGATGGATCTAATCTGCGACAAGGAGAAAGTAAGAGACAACCGGGAAGTGCCGGTCGTAAGCGCCTCCGCATCCCGGGACTCGCAGGGTAAAATCCATATCTCGTTGGCAAACGTAGATCCCCGGCAAAGCGAGAACATCCATATCGACCTGCAAAACGTAACGATAAAGAGCGTGAACGGGCGTATCCTGACAGCGTCCTCCATAAACGACTATAACACATTCGATTCGCCGGAGAAGGTCAAGCCGGAAGTTTTCAAGGGAGCCAAGGTGGAAAAGGGAAAGTTAAGCGTCAGCCTTCCTCCCATGTCGATCGTCGTATTAGAAGTTTTATAAAAAGACGGACAATAACATGGCAATGTTTCTATAATTATTAACTTTGCCCGAAGAATTAAAAAACACATTAAAGAAACGCATTATGAAACCTACATTATTTGTATTGGCAGCCGGAATGGGTAGTCGTTATGGGGGATTAAAACAATTGGACGGCCTAGGTCCCAATGGCGAGACCATCATGGACTATTCTATTTTCGATGCTATTCGTGGCGGGTTCGGTAAACTTGTATTCGTTATCCGCAAATCTTTCGAGAAAGACTTCCGTGAGAAAATCATCTCCAAATATGAGAACCATATCCCGGTTGAAGTCGTATTCCAAGACTTGAACGATCTTCCGGAGGGCTTCACTTGCCCGGAGGGACGTGAGAAACCGTGGGGAACCAACCATGCCGTATTGATGGGCAAGAAGGTTATCAATGAGCCTTTCGCCGTAATCAACGCCGATGATTTCTACGGACGTGACAGCTTCGCCGTATTAGGCAAGCAATTGTCTGAGATGGATGGCAAGAAGAATGATTATTGCATGGTAGGCTACCGTGTAGGTAATACGTTGAGCGAGAGCGGTTCCGTAGCACGTGGTGTTTGCGCCACGAACGAGGAAGGTTATCTGACAGGCGTCGTGGAGCGTACCGCTATCGAACGTATCGACGGAGATATCCAGTTTGTAGACGAGAACGGAAAGAAGGTCGTATTGGAAGAAAATACGCCGGTATCCATGAATATGTGGGGCTTCACTCCCGATTACTTCGAGTATTCCGAGGAATATTTCAAGGAGTTCCTAAAAGCCAATATGGGTAATTTAAAGAGTGAATATTTCATCCCGTTGATGGTAAATAAATTGATCACGGAAGGAACAGCCCGTGTGAAAGTATTGGATACAACCTCCAAATGGTTCGGCGTAACTTACGCAGCGGATCGTCAAGGCGTTGTGGATAAGATCCAAGCCTTGGTAGACGCAGGCGAGTATCCAAGCAAATTATTCTGATTATAAGGCCCTTATGGCTGATTTCTCAGCAAGAAGTAACAGCCGTGGCCTAAGACTCTTATCGTATCACCCTTGTGAAGCGATCTTTTCACGGGGGTGATACGATCTTTTCACCTCTGTGAAAAGATCAATACCTCCTAATGAAAACGATACTATATATATTTCCATTACCCAAAAGACCTAGTCCAAAGCTTTTGTATGTAACCATTCAGAAAGCAAATCCGCAACCTCTATATTATTTAAATCCGACATAGGGAAATGGGTATTGCCATGTAATCCTACCTCCGGTAAATGAATAACGGTGACATCCCCACCCTGATCATTCAGCATTTTTGCCCATATCTTCATCAAGCGCAAACGGCGTGTCCATTCATATAACTCCGGACGCTCATCGGTTTCGGGTAAATTATCTCCATAATAAATGACGATAGGGACCTTGGTATATTCCATGAATACGGACATAGGTACTTCAATGCCTTCCATTTTCTTGGAAAGCGTAATAAACTTAGCCTCCTCCGGCAATTGCCCTTCCGGAAAAGGAACCGCTCCACCCGGTTCGTATGACGCGATAGCCTTAATGTTTCTCGTCTTAAGCAATGTATTCCATCCAACGGGCCCGCCTTGCGAATGGGTAATAAATACGCCCGGGCCTATCTTGTCGAACAAAGCGGCGTAGGCATCCGAATAGACCTCAAAATCCGTCGTGCCAATAGTCGGCGTCATTTGACGAAAGTATTGGTCCAAGGTTTCCTTATCCCGCTTAAACTGTACTCCTTCAAAATAATCCGGCCAGATACCTACACGAAAACGGTTAAACCAAACCTCCTCGTCAAACGCCGGAGAAATTGTCACGCTCTCCGTACCTCTACCGGCGTTCCCTCTACGAGGCTGATCGACAAGATAGACACTAAACCGGCGACGTAAGAAAATATTCTGGAAGCCCTCACGCCCGTCGGGTGTGGTTTCCCATGTCTTAGAAAACTGCCCTACACCATGGGCGAATACCAATGGGTATTTCCTCGCTCCGACCGGCTTTTGATAAAATACGTACGCATGGTCGCCATGAAAAGTATGCCCTAATGAATCAACCAAGACCGTACCTCCAACAGCGAAGCTGCCTTGCTCATCCACCATCAGAACACGCTCATCTCGCTGTTTACATCCAACAAGCAAGAGAATGATACCAAGTATAAAAACAGGTCTCATATTTCCGATAGCTTAATCTATTTCTGTACTTTTGATTCCTGTAGCGCATTATAACGGCTTCCCACTACAGGGATAGCGGAAACCGCATCCTCCAATTCCCTCATCTCACCGGCGGTGAAAATGATATCCGCAGCACGTAAATTCTCTTCCAGATGAGACAGCTTCGTAGTCCCCGGTATAGCTACGATCCAAGGTTTCTTATTCATTAACCATGCCAAGGCAACTTGTGCGGGCGTGATCCCCCGTGTCCTCCCAAAAGCATTCAGCACTTCCACGATCCGCATATTGGCACGGATAGCTTCCGGTTGAAAACGAGGTAAATCTTGACGATTGTCGTTTTCCGGATCAAATCGAGTATACTCGTTAATCAAGCCTCCCAAAAAGCCTCGATTTATCGGACTATAAGGAACAAAACCAATACCCAATTCCTCACACAACGGCAATACGCTCTCCTCCACGGCACGATGCATCAAATGATATTCACTCTGTATAGCCGTAACAGGGCAGATCCTATGGGCACGGCGGATGGTATCGGCATTCACCTCGCAAAGTCCGAAATGCAATACCTTGCCTTCTCTGATCAATTCGTTCACGGTCTCAGCGACGACCTCAATCGGAGTGTTCGGGTCCGCACGATGCTGGTAAAACATACCGAGAGTTTCTACTCCAAGATTGCGAAGCGAATTCTCGCACACCTTACGTATATTGTTGGGAGAACTATCTTCCTCTGTCTTGATTTGTACGCCATCCACAAACTTATGCCCAAATTTAGTAGTTACAAATACCCGGTCCGAATAACCTTTCAACGCTTCGCCAACTAATCGTTCATTCGTTTGATAACCATAGCTCTCTGCCGTGTCGAACAAAGTAACACCACGATCGATGGCCTCATGTACCAAAGCGATTACTTGCTTCTTGCCGGGATGCTGGCCGCGATGATGATTCAATCCCATACAACCAAATCCCATAGCCGATACAACCATGGAAGCCGTACCACTTCCCAATGTCCGCTTTACACCGACCACGGCATTAGTTTTACAATCCAAGGCCGAGGGTCCTTGCCTGTTCACGCCCTCACAGGCAACCATTCCATTGAATACGGAAGAAGCACAGATCCCTGTTCCTGCCAATACCGCCGACCTCAAAAATCCCCGACGGCTTATCTCATTGTACTTTCTCATAACTTATGACCTTTCTAATTAATATTCCATTCACGGCAAAAATACTACGTTCCTACATCCAAACATGTATCAAAACCACAGATAGATATACCAATTTCATCGGTCATACTCCTTATCCGTCACAGCCCGGAGCTGTACGGCATGATTCTCGATCGCATGTTCCGTAATGGTCATACACACGATAGAGCTACCCGGTGTCGCCCCATTCCAATGGCGTACATTAGGAGGTGTCACGATCACATCACCCTTCCGGATCACACGTTTCTCTCCTCCTTCCTCTTGATAATATCCTTCTCCATCAAGTACTAACAAGGTTTGTTCGGCATCCGGATGGTAATGCCAGAAATTACGACTGTAAGGTTTGAATATAAAATGCGCGATCATCGTATTACCAGACTCCTTCAACAAGGAGACATAGACATCCCCCGTATTATACTCCGACGAAGCCTTTGCGTCAGCAGGGAAAATCAATGTCTCGGCACTTTGTTCACCCTCGTTAGAGCTGAGAGCTACAAGGTCAAAAGCTTCTCCCGGGGCTAAGACATGAACACGTTCCGGATTGCAGATACCCTCTTCTAGCATTTTAGGGTCGGCATTGAATGGTTTCATATCGGGAGCATCCACCGTTCCCCAATGAGACAGGAGAAGCTGCGCTTTAGGATAAGCATTTGCGATCTTTATGGCTCCCTCCAATCCTATATGCCATGAATCATCCGAAAAATCAAAGAAAATCACGTCCGGGGCAGGTAATTCCAAGAACTCAGGAAGAAAGCGGGAATCTCCCGGTGCCCAAATTAAGCCATCCGGTGTTTTCATGAGGAAACCACAATAATCTTCAACCTTAAATTCACGCGTATATCCCGGATACTCATTTTGCCACGTATGGTAAGCCGGAGTTAACTTGATAGAAATCGGACCAACATTAAAAGTCTCCCCGATACGATGTCCGAAAGAGTTCAAACCCTGTGTTTCCATCAAAGAATCCATGTAGAATGTAGAATGATATTCCCGGCATACAGAAGACATTTCCGTACAAGTAGGAACACTGTAATGATCATTGTCGCAATGAGTGATCAATACCGCATCCAAATGGGGAACATCTTTAGGGGCGATCGGCATATTTATTAACAAAGGCATATCAAATCCCTTCAACATTGGATCGACCATCAAACACGTACCACGGCTATTAATCAGAAAGCCAGCGTTCCCCAACCAGCGTATAACCGTATGCCCGGTTGACTCAAAAGCCTCTTTGCCGAAAGGTTGTGATGCAGGAGGGATGGCTTGACCCTTTTCATTATAAGAAAACTGAGCCTTTATGTTTAAGACAATCCCCCCTAAAATTAAAATAGCTAAGATACTTGCTCTCATAGTATATTGAATTTAGAGTTTTAAATTTCTATGACAAAATTACCTAGATTCAACATAAAACGATGTGCATATATTACAGATGTTTGTAACGCTATTACGGTTTCCTACCAAAGAAATCATGTTTAGACCTATTCCTTTGATCATAGATATCGATATTTATTCTTATTTTTGTCCATCTAAAACTAATAGAAATAAATATGAGACGGATTCTTACGATGTTGTTTGTTTCGGTATTTATGCTTTCGCTATGCCCGCTGCATGCGCAAGAGACTGAGACATTGGTGCTGATTGATACGGATATGGGTAAGATTAAGGTGAAACTGTTCAACGACACGCCGTTGCACAGGGATAATTTTATCAAGAACGTAAAAGAACACCGTTACGATGGATTATTGTTCCATCGGGTTATCAAGCAATTCATGATACAAGGAGGCGATATCAACTCGAAAGACGCTCCCTTGGACGCACATCTGGGCGACGGAGATCTAGATTACACCATCCCCGCCGAGTTCGTGTATCCGAAATATTTCCATAAGCGGGGAATGCTCTGTGCCGCACGTACCCCGGATGAGGAGAATCCCGAGAAGGCCTCATCAGCGACTCAATTCTATATCGTGACCGGAAAGTTCTTTACGGAGATGGAGCTAGATAAGATGACCAAGGAGAAAGGCATCGAGTTTACGCCGGAGCAAAAAGAAGCCTATATGCTGGAAGGCGGAACGCCTCATCTGGACGGCAACTATACGGTGTTCGGAGAGGTTATACAGGGTATGAAAGTCGTGGATAAGATACAGTTCGTCGAGACGAACGCCGAAGACAGGCCCACGAAGAACATAAAGATCAAGTCAATGAAACTCATAGAAAAATAAGTAAAATGGAAAATCAAGCAACTGAGACAAGGGTGCTTATGCACACCAACAAAGGAGATATAAAGCTGAAATTATATAACGACACGCCATTACATCGTGATAACTTTATCAAGTTGGTAAAAGAAGGGCAATATAACGGCTTGCTGTTCCACCGTGTGATCAAGGATTTCATGATACAAGGAGGTGACGTAACTTCCAAGGATGCCCCAATGAACAAGCAACTGGGAGCGGGCGATCTGGGCTATACCGTTCCCGCCGAATTCCGTTACCCGAAATATTTCCACAAGAAAGGAGCCCTTTGCGCCGCACGTACCGGAGACGAGGTGAACCCGGAAAAGGCCTCTTCCGCCTCCCAATTCTATATCGTAACGGGGAAAAAGTATTCGGAACAAGAGTTGAACCAGATGGAAAAGCAACTGGAAGGCCGTCTGAAACAAGAGATATTCGCCCGCCTGCAAAACGAGAACAAGCCTAAGATCATGGAATTCTATCGCAGTGGTAACAAGGAAGAACTGGCGATCCTTCGTGATACCTTGATTGGCAAGACCGAGCTGGAGGCCGAGAAGCGGAAAGACGAGGTAAAGTTAAACCCGGAACTCCGTGAGGCTTACAAGAACGAAGGTGGCGTACCGTTCCTCGACAATCAATACACGGTTTACGGCGAAGTGGTAGAAGGCATGGATGTCGTAGACGCCATACAGTCCTCCAAGACCAACAAGCAAGATCGTCCGACCGAGAATATCGTCATTAACTCCGTAGAGATCTTATAATGCGATTATCGGCTTCATAAACAGACGAAGGGTTATCGTAAATACCAGTAATAAAAGAGCTATCTTGAGAAAGATCATACATATCGATATGGATGCCTTTTATGCCTCGGTGGAACAACGAGACAATCCGGAGTTGCGAGGAAAACCCCTAGCGGTCGGGCATGCGGAGCAGCGAGGCGTAGTAGCTGCCGCTAGCTACGAAGCCCGGAAATATGGGGTACGTTCCGCCATGGCGTCTCAAAAAGCCAAACGTTTATGCCCAGACCTGATATTCGTACATGGAAGGATGGACGTATATAAATCCGTCTCACGCCAGATCCACGAGATCTTCCATGATTATACGGATATCATAGAACCGCTTTCCTTGGATGAAGCCTTTTTGGATGTCACTGATAATAAACGAGGCATCTCTCTCGCTGTAGATATCGCCAAGGAGATCAAGAAACGGATCTGGGATAATTTGAACCTGATAGCGTCAGCGGGAGTCTCCTACAACAAATTTCTAGCGAAAATAGCCTCGGATTATCGGAAGCCCAATGGATTATGCACCATCCATCCAAGCCAAGCCCTCGATTTCATAGCACGTCTTCCCATTGAGTCCTTTTGGGGAGTAGGCCCCGTAACAGCCCGAAGAATGCATACACTCGGTATCCACAACGGGCTGCAATTACGGGAATGTTCGGGGGAGATGCTTACCCGCCAGTTCGGAAAGGCGGGAATACTTTATTATGAGTTTGCCAGAGGTATAGACAACCGTCCCGTAGAAGCGGTACGAATCCGGAAGTCGGTAGGTTGCGAGCATACGCTAGAAAAAGATATCTCCCGCAAATCCTCTGTTATCATCGAGCTTTATCACGCAGCGACCGAACTTATCGGCAGGCTGGAACGTTCCGGATTCAAGGGAAACACACTGACCTTAAAGGTCAAGTTCCACGATTTCAACCAAATCACGAGAAGCCTCAGCCGTCCGGAAGAGTTAACAACCTTAGATAAGATCCTCCCCTTGGCCAAGGAATTACTGAAAGAAGTGGAATATACCGAGCATCCCATCCGACTGATCGGCCTATCCGTATCCAATCCCGTAAAAGAGGAGCCTCATACGAAAGACCGTTGGGAACAATTAAGTTTTGAGTTCAGCGACTGGAAATAACACTTGCCCTAGAAGGATAGCTTCATCATAAAACGTATACCCTTTGTCTGGATGCCCGGATGATCCTTATAAGTCAAACGCCATACATAATCCAAACGCAAGAACTTAAAGATATTCTCGATACCGACACCCGCCTCCATATAAGGAGTAGACGGGTCCATCAGGTAAGAGCCCTGCGGGAATAAGAACAAGCCCTCATTTTGCTCACCGATATACGGATTATTCTTATCCGTCAAGTGACCGAACATACCCCGGAAAGAAAAGACCTCTCTCCATTTTAACTTCTTGATAAGCGGAATACGGTTCAATAAGGCTCCGTTCATGAAATAAGTAATATCCCACGAAGCGTACTCATCATTGATGAACTCCATCGCGTTCATATTCGTATAAGATTCCGGTTGCACCAAATACGACAAGTTTGCGTTCGGCAAGATCAACAAAGGATAAGGGGCCTTTGTCCAAACTTTACCTGCTTTAGCGAGAATATCCACATAACCGAAAGCAGAGAACCAGAAGCGTTTCTGAATACCGAGCTCCGTCTTCTGATAATCATACGAACTACCTAATACATCTTGGAAAGCCATCGTATGGTTCAAGGTGAATACCGGTGCGTCAAGCGTAATCGGATAACGGTAATTACGAGTCTGGTAGAATTTCTCATTCGGGGCGAAACGGAACTTAAACTCCACTTCCGACATCCGGTAGGAATCGGTAGCCGTGATCTGGCCATCCGGACCGATACGGTCAAACGCGGCGTAACCGGTTGAGTATTCCTTAAAATTCCGAAGTACCGCCCCATAAGCCCAGCCGTTATAATGCTCACGGTAATACGTCAGTTCCATATTCCTTAAATAGGTGGCACGCGTATCTTTCTGCCGCTTCAAGGCCAAGAACATATTATCCTTGTTGGTATACATATACTGCTGACCTAACTGGTTGATATCATATAGGTACTCGAAGCGAATAGAATGCACGGGAAATTCTTTCCGATAATCCTTCTTATCGATAAAAGAATATTCTACGATACCATCATATTTCAACTTGCGGTCTTTCGATCCATAAGCCAAATAACCATCCAAGAAAAGACGTTTACTGAACGCCGTTGTCGTGGTTCCACCGACACGGAAGCGGGCCCCCTCAATCGCGTTACCACTGATATAGGTGTTCATCGGACCAAACTCGAACTTGCTCTTCTCCGGAATCTTATTCGTCGCAATATAACCGGAGGTAAGGATCGAAACAACCTTCTCCGTCACATAGAAAATAGGAACGGAACGAAGTTTCGCCATTAGCAACTCCACGTTATTCTGCTTGCGAGTTCCCGCCTCAGTAGGACGATTCTCCTCCCAGAAATCCGCCGAACGGCGATAAGCTTCCATCGGTATAATAATAGGTGCGCTCTCCTCAAAAACTTTAGGATCATCTGGTCCCTCAAACGCTTGATTCGAATAGATATTCAAACGGCGGGCATACATTCCTTTCGATTTCTCCGTCAATTTGAAGTCCACGTTGATATCATCTTTCGTAATGATACGAGTCCCATCCGGGGCACGGTCGAAAGTCTGCTCGATCGTCATTCCACCGACAAAATTCAAGTTGATCTTCTTCGGGACATTCAACTTAACCTTCTGCACGAAATAAGTAGAATCCAACGTGATAAAAAGATGTCCCGTAAAACCGAACGTCTCCGGAGTAAACGGAGCGAAACCCAAATCCACGCACTTCTGTCCGGCGACCTCCACCGTGTCTAGCAAATAATATTTATAGAAGTTAGGCCCCATCGTAGACATAGGACTAACGAAACGGTTCAAGAACAAAGGAATATCATTCTGGAAGATATTCACTTCCCGGAATACCTCATTCAAGAACTGTTGCATACCGTCTCGTGAGAAGACCTCATCCACACCAGCCGCTTTCGTAGCCAGAACGACCCTCTTTTCCGTCTTCGGGTCTTTACGATAATAAACGGTCTGGATTTTCTCACGTTCGGATACCGGCAAGATCGTCTTTCCCACCTCCAACGTATCGATAAACTCAGTCAAGAAGTCAAACTTTCCCGCCTTTCCATCTTTTTTCGGTTTCGGTTGGTAATCGTTCATAGCGAAGACCATCTTCTCGTATTGATCATACCGAAAATAATCATGATTACGAGGATCGTTGCTCTCCCGACGTGCGATAGCGTTTTTGATAAAGGTAACCGCAGGATTATCCTTCTTCCGATATCTTTCCTTTCCCGGCTTGATAATCACCTCCGACAAATTAATACTTGTCGGAGCTAACTGAATCTTCAAATGTTCCGCTTTACCCGGAACGAATTTCAATTCTTTCTCCGTATAACCCAGATAAGAGACCTGTAAAGTACGTACCTTAGATGAAGAGGAGAGCGTAAAAGCCCCATCCAGATCTGTCGTAGCACCTATCGTAGTTCCCTTCAAAATCACAGCCACATAAGGCAAAGGTTCTCCCGTAATAGAATCAGTCACGATTCCTTTTATCATGTAGTTCTGGCTCTTCGCTACCCAAGCGAACGCCAATAAAAGCCATATAAAAACAATTCTCTTCCCCATCAGATCTGACACCTCATTAAACTCCGCAAAAGTACAACAGGATCATTTATATAAATGTTCCAAAACACATGCAATATATTCCAATTAGCAACAAAACAGGCAAAAATACACACGTATATACGCAACGCCCCTCAGCAGTATAGGCATAGGCCTGTATCTATACCAGCGTAAGCCAACACCTATACTGGCGTGTGCCCTCGCCTATACCGGCGTGGCACGAACCTACGAACGACTAATCTGAAGCCCCTTATTCGACAAGCTCATCTCCACGAACCGGGCGTTCGAATTGGGTGGAGAAAGAGTCAATATCTTTCGGATTTGCAGGGCCGCACCCGGGTCTTTCGCTACGATATATAAGTAACCACCACCGCCTGCTCCCGGAAGTTTATATCCCAAGGCATAAGCCTGTATCTTGGAGATAATAGCTTCCACCGCCGCCGGATTCGTTCCGGAATCGAGTGCCTTATTTTGCTCCCAAGTCTTTCCGACCAATTTACCATAAGTCACGAAGTCTCCGCATTGGATCGCCTCGTACATATCAAGCGCATGAGCTTTCATCTCGGACAAAAGACCTAAATGCGCCTCGCTATTCAAGAACATACCTCGTACGATTTCCGATAAAATATCTTTCGCCGTACGAGTAATTCCCGTATAATAAAGAAGATGACAAGGCCGGTATTCCGGATCAGTAAACAAGTATTCCGGCAGCCAACGTACCAAAGGATTCTGATTAAAACCCTCGTTCGTTTGCAAGAGTTTCAAACCGTGCAATACGCCACCGTATTGATCTTGCCATCCCCCGCCGGTAGTCAGTAATTGTTCTAAAATCAAAGTGCGGTTTCCGATCTCATTCTTATCCCAAGCCAAGCCACAAAAATCAGAGATAGCGCCCAACACAGTAGTTGCGAGGATCGAGCTAGTGCCTAAACCGGAACCCGCCGGTATCGCCGCCAACAAGGTAATCTCCAGCCCGCTACCAAAAGCTTCCAACTGGACATCCAAAGAAGCATAAGCCTCCGCCGAGAATTCCGGGATAAATCCCGCCAAGGCCAAAGCCGCTTTCGGGATGGAAAACGGCGATCCTACCTTATTATAATCACGAAGCTCGTCCCATGAGGAGATAACCTCCATCGCTCCCAGATCGATCGAGCGAAGGATAATCTTATGGGTATCGGAAGGCTTGATATAGACTTGTAGCGGTGGTTGCTCGTTTAACTCGATCGCCACGTTCACCACGTTTCCACCCGCATATAAGCAATAGGGCGGCGTATCTGTCCACCCACCTGCCAAATCGATACGTACCGGACTACGTCCCCATACGATCTGGTCCCGATAGACATTCAAACACGGCTGCTGCTTACTTCCGAGGACAGAACCGACCAGCCCTTCCCGCAACAAAGCGAAAGCCTTTTGCTCCTCCTCCTTATACGCTACCCCCGAGATCTTCATCACCTGAGAACGGAACATATGATTATGTATCCTTTTCATCAACGGATTATCCTCGGGAAGGGCTTTCGGTAAGACAATCTTGTCTTTGGCGAAGCTTTCCGCCGCATCCGAAAGATCCAATTGATAGAATACACTTTTCTCATGATTAGCGGCCAATAATGACCAGTCTTTTTTACGGAAAACTTCTCGCTGAGCTACTAAACGGCGTAAATTCGCTTGATCGGACAAATCATTCGCCGATAATTTTCGGGCGGAAAGCCAAATAAACTTTCCCTCTTCCCTATCCGGCTCCGTAATCATCCAGCGCAGCACTTTTCCCAGCTCATCCACGGTTTGGCAAATAGGGAACAAAGGTGCGTTTTGTATATCCTCATTCCCTCCCAAGGTGATCCCTCGCTCCATCGCCCAAGTCAAGATAGGTTTCCCCATAAACAAGGTAGACACATCAGACAAGGCCCCTTTAAACAAGTCATTAAAACCATAGGGCCTTGCCGCCCAATTAGCTTCCCCTACCGGGACAACATCTACACAGACACCTTCCGGAAGAGATAAGTTCCAATTATTCTCCGGAACACCCGTTATAATTTGCTGGCCACGTAACGTCCAATTCTCACCGATATAACTATTCTCTATCCATAATTCCGAATTCTCAGCGGTCAATTTCTGGTGTAACACCGCATTCTGCACAAACATGGCGGGATGTGGTTTCACCTTACGCTGCATGATCGCACGTTGATCCCTAACTAAGTTCTGTACCGCCAATGTAGAGGAAATCAACTCACGGCTAGTTCCATAATGATAGAACTCTCCACCCGGAAGCGGCAGAATCGCTACTGAAAGCTGATTTAACTCCGAGTCCGTGATACGTGGATTCTTCCCCAAGGCCAACCCGAATTCAGCATATAAATCATACGCCTTCATCGCCTTGCCATCCTCGGTATAGGAATGTTTCATTAATAACCGCACCGCCTTGTCGCTTAGCAGCCAGATACCGATATCCATCAAGAATAAATGACTACCCGCCAATTCCCCCAAAGTATCCAACGAAGGCTTCTGTAGCATGAAGTCCAGAGTGTCCGGAGACTTACGGCTCGATACAAAAACCCCGTGATTCTTGGCCAACGAAGGCTCGACCCATAAACCGTAACAAACCACATCTACCTCAGGAATCTCCTGCAAAGGCTGGTTAGCACGGATATATACGTCACCGCTAGCAATCAAGGTATGAAGCGATTCCGGTGCCTTTTTCATGATCCGTTCATAAAGAGGTAATTGCAAGGACAATAAGTTCTGGGATAACCTCTGCCCTCTTGCCCAGCGAAACACAGGGATCGGAGTCAATATTTTCCCGGATGGCGCATATCCGGGCAAACGGCGGCTTTGCCCTCCGGCATGCAACAAGATACGCTTCTCCTGTCCCAACCACTCTTCCGTCGGTACATCCGGAGCCTCTTTTTGCCGGGAGGCCTCCAACAACCAAGTCGTTCCTCCCCCGGACCCTAAGCGGGCGCCTACCGGATCCGAGGTGCAAAACCATTCCTCTGTACTTACATGCTCTACCGCATGGAAACAATCTACCAAATTTGGAGGTAAAGACAATAACTTTTTCATACCCATGATCATTCTAAGACTCCATCTTATTTTTCGAAAGCAAAAGTAACTTAAATTTTCTATACGGATATCCATTAACCCTTTTTATTACAATTTGTATGGAGTTCAAACCCACTCAACTTCTTTAACACACCCATAAAAAAGTTTGTTTTTACTAAAACGCACTATCAATCAATCCGTTTCCAGTATCTTGGTTGTTGTTTAATTAAATATAGGACATATGGTATACGGTTATGTAAGAGTCAGTACAGACAAACAAACTACTGAAAACCAGCGATTCGAGATTGAGAAATTCACAAAATCGAGGAACATGAGAATCGACAGGTGGGTAGATGAGACGATCAGCGGGACAAAAGTAATCGCCGATCGCCAACTTGGTAAATTATTAAAGCAAATACGTAAAGGCGACATCCTGATCACGACGGAACTGTCACGTCTCGGACGTAATCTTATGCAAGTTATGAGCTTCCTTCATCAATGTATGGAAAGAGACATCATTGTATTTACGGTAAAGGAAGGTTACGAACTCGGAAATAACATTAACAGTAAAATCTTGGCATTCGCATTTAGCCTAAGCGCCGAAATTGAACGCAACCTGATTTCGCAACGAACGAAAGAAGCGTTGGCTCGGAAAAAAGTGCAAGGTGCCAAACTGGGCCGTCCGAAAGGAGAGCGACCGGAAACCTGTAAGCTAAAAGGTAAGGAAGAGATGATCTTGCAGTATATTAAAGAACATAAGACTAAAGTATATATCAGCAAGAAACTGGGAGTAAACCGGCAAACCTTGAGGGAATTTCTCAAGACTCATCCGGAAATTCCACGGAAATGGAAAAGAATACAGAAGGATTAACAACTCGAGCAACAATTAACGTATGTTAAATTATTTTAGTTTAGCAGACTTATCGCTCGTTTATTTGTTTATTCCCATTAACTTGCGGAGGAATAAGATAGAAATATACTTGAAATATCCTAAAAAACATTTCATCCTGTATTCCTCTATCATTCATAAAACGCCGCAAGGTTAACATGTATTCAAGACATCAAACATTTGTTTAATCTTTTAATATAAATCTTATGGAAAAAACATTGGTTATTTTAAAGCCTTGTACCGTTCAGCGAGGGCTGATCGGTGAAATCGTAACCCGTTTCGAAAAGAAGGGACTCCGTCTGGCCGGCATGAAGATGGTTTGGCTGACTGACGAGATCTTGAGTGAGCATTACGCCCACCTAAAAGAAAAGCCTTTCTTCCAACGGATCAAGGACGCGATGAGTGTATGCCCGGTAATTGTATGTTGCTGGGAAGGGGTAGATGCCATACATGTAGTAAGAACCTTGGCCGGCGCTACCAATGGTAGAAACGCCGCTCCCGGTACGATACGGGGAGATTATAGTATGAGCGTACAAGAGAATATCGTACACGCATCAGACTCACCGGAGACAGCCGAGATCGAATTGAAACGCTTCTTCAAGGATGACGAGATATTCGATTATGAGCTGAAAAACCTATTGAGTCTTTACGCCAATGACGAGTTTTAAATAAAAAAGAATAGCCGGAAACGAGAGAAATCATTCTCACCTTTCCGGCTCTCATATTTAGAAACCAACATCCTATTCTCCCGAACTGAATGAACAACCTAATTACTAATCTAAAAATCTAATACCATGAAAAACACACTACTATATCTATAACAGGGCATCCCCGCAAAATGTTTAAGGGATTTCATCCTGAAATTAGAAAGCCGATAAAAAACGTTTGTACGCCTCCAGTTGCCTTTCAAAACAGAAAGTCGTCTGGGATAATCTTAAGCAGTTCGCTTTTAGCTGTCGATACTCCTCATCCGGCAAGTGGCTCATGGCCCGTATATTTTTAGAAAGTCGCTCATAATCTCCGGGGGCCGAGACAAGGCCCAACTGATTCTCCTTTACAATCTCCTCGCCCTCGCCGCCTCCACAAAACAAGATAGGAACGCCTAACGGCAGCAAATCAAATAATTTAGAAGGTACCGCCCCCCTTATACGAACCGTCAAGGGGATAATGGAGGCATGGTAACGTGTAAGCTCCTCACGCATCCGTTCCTTGGGCAGAGAGCCATGATAAAAGACCCCTTTATCATGTGTCCTCACATAATCCTCTATCTCCAAGGCTTGATTGCCCCCTCCAAATAAATGAAGCTCCGCTCCCATCCCTTTAAAATCGATACGCTCTATCAACTCCAATATATTCTGCGCCACGCCCAGCAAACCGGCATAGACGATCCTGAAAGGCTTTCGAGAAGAAGGGGGTTGATTCGGTAAAACAAAACGATGCTGCAAATTCCGATACAAGAACGAGGCCTTGCCCGGCTCATACCGTTTTATATAATCCACGATCTCCTTACTCTGCCCTTGACAGGCCGTGGCCTTACGATAAAGGAAACGCTCGATACGCCCCATCACCCCATGATAAACGCCCCCCTCTTTCATGGCCCCCAGCTCCACGGCCGACAATGGCCAAAGGTCTGAGACGTTCAGTACCACCTTTTTCCGGTAGCAACAACGAAAAAGCAACATGGCCGAGGCCGCCGCCAAAACAGGAGGGGTCTGGATGATCACCTTATCATAAGATTTTATACGCTTACGCTTGAGAGCGAAACACCAAAGGGTCGTGGCGAAAGAGCACATACTGGCAAGACGGACCAACGGCCTCCTCGAGATCGAGGCATACGTCCAGTACCTGAAGACCGTTATCCCGTTTACATCCTCTGTCTTGGAAAAAGCCCCCCTATATCCATCAAAGATACGTCCCTTGGGATAATTGGGTAGGCAAGTCAACACATCCACCTTTATCCCTAAGCCGGACAGTCCCTCCGCCATGTTCGTAATGCGTGAGGGTGCCGCACCGATCTCTGGAAGATAAGAGGGAGAAACGATCAAGACCCTCATTCCTTCCGGTTCAAAAATTCCACGATCCTTCCGCAAGCCAATCCATCGCCATAGGGATTGACCGCCTTGCTCATCGCATCGTAATAAACAGTATCATCAAGCAACGCCGAGACCTCGCTCACGATCTTATCATAGTCCGTTCCGACCAGTTTCACCGTACCTGCCGCGAGAGCCTCCGGACGCTCGGTCGTATCACGCATCACCAACACGGGCTTGCCCAATCCGGGGGCCTCCTCTTGGATACCGCCGCTATCGGTCAGCACTATCGTTGATTTCTCCATCAGATAGACAAACGACAGATATTCCAATGGCTCAATGAAGAACATATTCTCCAAATGAGAAAGATCCTCGCCGAATACCTCGTGAATCGGCTTGCGCACATTGGGATTCAAGTGCATAGGATAGACAAAATCCACCATCGGATACATCTTCGTCAAGTCCTTGATAGCGGTACACATATGGATGAATCCATCACCGAAGTTCTCCCGGCGATGACCCGTGATCAACACCAGTCTCTTACCCTCAACCAGACGGTTCACATCATACCCGGAGCGTAAAAGCACGCCTTCCAGCTCCTTGTCCAACTCAGCGTCCGTCTTTATCTTACGCACCACTTGCCGTAAGGCGTCTATCACCGTATTGCCGGTAACCAAGATTGAGTCCGGATTCACGTCCTCTCGCATCAAGTTTTGCTTGCTCAACCGCGTGGGTGCGAAATTATACGTGGCGATACGCCCCGTAATCTGCCGGTTCATCTCCTCCGGCCACGGGCTATAGATATTGTGGGTACGAAGGCCGGCCTCTATATGACCTACAGGTATCTGTTGGTAGAAAGCGGCCAAGGCGGCCGCCGTGCTCGTGGTGGTATCCCCATGCACCAGCACGACATCGGGTGTCGCCTCACGCAACACGTCACGCATACCGGTAAGGACACGGGCGGTCACGTCATATAAGTCCTGACCCTGCCTCATGATATTCAAATCATAATCCGGCGTGATCTCGAATAATTTTAACACTTGATCCAACATCTCCCGATGCTGTCCGGTAACGCACACGATGGTCTCGAACGACTCCGGATGTTTCTGGAACTCCTTCACCAGCGGAGCCATCTTGATCGCCTCGGGACGGGTCCCGAAGACTAACATTATTTTCCTCATTACAACGTATTCTTCTATTTAACGAACGATTATTTCTTGAATGTCCCGCAAAAGTCCAGCACCTCCACGTCATCCCGATAATTCAACCCCGCAAACTCCCTATGATTCACCAAGAAAACCACTATATCCGCCTTCTCGTATGCCTCCTTATAAGGAGTCAACTTAAACAACTTATGCTCCGAAACGTTCGGCTCCACCACCATGATGTCAGCATTGTTGCACGATTGCAACACCTTCGTCGTTATTCCCTTGGCCGGAGACTCGCGCAAGTCATCGATATCAGGCTTGAAAGCCAAGCCCATCATTGCCACCGCCGGCTTACGCCCATGCTTCAACTCAAACCGCAGCATGGCGTTCTTCACTTTCTCCGCACACCAAAATGCCTTGTAATTATTCGTCTCACGAGCCGTCGAGATCATACGGCTCTCCATCGGAAACTCCGCCGTGATGAAGTAAGGGTCTACCGCTATGCAATGACCGCCAACTCCACAACCCGGCTGTAAGATATTCACACGGGGATGCCTGTTCGCCAAATCGATCAGCTCCCACACATTGATTCCCGCTTTATCGCAGATAAACGACAGCTCATTGGCGAAAGCGATCTGTACGTCCCGGCTTGAGTTCTCGGTCAATTTACACATCTCGGCCGTCTTGCTATTCGTTGGGTGAAGCGTACCCTTCACGAACTGGCCGTAGAACTCCATCGCCTTACGGGTAGAGACCTCGTCCATGCCGCCGATGACCCGGTCGTTATGCACTAACTCATAGATCACGTTACCCGGAAGCACCCGCTCCGGGCAATAAGCGATATAGATCTTGCCCTCCAGTTCCGGCCGTTCGGAGAAAATCAAACTAGCCATCCGCTCGGTCGTTCCCACCGGCGATGTAGACTCGATCACGTACAAATCCCCCTCTTTCAACAAAGGAAGCACCATACGGGTAGCCGACTCCACGAACGATACGTCCGGCTCATGATCCCCCTTGAAAGGAGTGGGTACCACCATGAAATAAGCGTCGCTCACCTGAGGCTCGGTGTAAGCCTTGAAATGTCCGGAGGCCAGTACCTCCCGCAACATCTCCTCCATACCCGGCTCGATGATATGCAATTTCCCTTGGTTGGTAACCTCCACCACCTGAGCGTTGATATCCACGCCGGCGATCTCCACCCCGTGCTTTGCGGCAATAATAGCCGTGGGCAGGCCAATATAGCCCAACCCCATGAAACATGCTTTCATAAGAAATATGTGTTATTTTTTAAGTAAGATATTAGGCAGATCAAGAATGGTCCAATAACGATCAACCGATTGTATAAGAAAGTCTCTTCACAAAATGAATACGAATTGTCTTAGATAGGTGAAAACGGTTATACGTAAATGACACTTGGTCATCTACAATCTCGACAGAGGATGCGCCGGCCACTCTTATCGCCGCGATACTCGTCACTATCTCATTTCGTGAACAAGATATGATCTCCACATCCGGAGCCAGATGGATCAAGCTTACGGCTTTCACGGCTGTTGAGACAGAATCCTCTATCCTAAAACGATCCTTATCAATCGTAAATTTTCGCAGATGCCTACCCAATGAGCCAAAACCATCATGCCAAGCCTCTACCTCATTCGGAGAATCTTTAAGAAGCGTCACCCTTGCCCGCCTCCCCACACGAAAGCCTCCCCATACCTCGCTAGAGTTCTTATCCCCTAGCACCACCGTATTATGGGCCGCCGTGCCACGCTCGTATTGCCTACGGGCTGTCTTTTCATACGTAGAAATTCCGGTATCCATAACGAAAGGCTTACCCCCTATCCGCAACTCATAATTGAACGTATCCGCATGCGAATGGCCGGGTTGGTAAGAGGCCCTTATGTCTCCAACATCCACGATAGCCTCCCAATGGCCCGCCATCAATTTTCGATAGCCACACGCTCCCATCGGAAGCTTTTCCCAGTCCATATCCAATCGCTTAGCGTATGCAAACAATTGAGTCGGAGAAGGCGCGATTCCCTCAGCGGAATCATTCAGGAGAGGTATCGTATTATCTTTATAAACGACAGAGGCTAAATGTCCCAACATACCACCGGCTTTTTCTCGTAAGCGTTCATTCAAACCTTCCTGCCCTATAAACCGCAAATTATTTACAGAGACATTATAGCAATCCAGCAATCGATCCAATAATATACAATGATACATCGGTGATTGCTCGTAATGAGCGCCATCCGGAAGGAGTTGCTCTTCCAGTTCCCGCAACAATAAGCCTTTCGCCTTTTGATAGATCGGCTCATCCTTAAAATAAAGCCCGGCCCATAACAAGGAGAAAGCGTCTTCCAATAAGTGATTCCCTAAAAGATGATATTCCAGATTATCCAGTAAAATCTGATATTGGGCATACAAGGAGGAATCCCATTTTCGTTTATTCTCAGCCAGAATATAAGGATGATATTTCGACAGGAACTTGATCCAATTGATGCCTCGTAAAGCGATCGGATAAGGTTCCAGACCATTCCTATTCCCCTCTATTTCATCGACAAACTTATCGATCCAGCAAACGGCCTGTTCGAAAGATATAGTTTCTTGATGAAGGTAGTCCATATAATTTAGATTATAGGACCATAACTTACCAAAGCTCTCATCGTTCCATCCTAGAAAAGCGGATTCCGTACCCAAGAAAGAGAAATGCCCCGTAACACTATCCAAGTCCGTATATTTCGAGATGAAAAGTTTAAAAGACAAAGGATGTCCCACTCTCGGTAATGACAATACATACCGAAAGCTCCTGTATTTCCTAATATATGCCCGTAGCCTATACCAGACTTGATAACGAACTTGGCGAGATCTCAAGTTACGAAGAGTAGAAATATATAATTTTAGAGATTCACCCAACATCTCTCTTTCAAGCTCGTAATGCAAGCGAAAGTAGCTTTCGTCGTATTCAATATACTCTCAAATGGAATCAATGGCTCACCGCCCTCCCGGATACGTTCATTCAACAACGTAAATTGACGTTTTTGCCCTTTATCCATACCGGCCTTCATCGATGAGAAACCCTTAAAACCATACCCGGTCAATTTACGCCAGTTATCCAAGACCAAGACCCTCTCCTGAGAGAAAACCTCCACACGTTCCTTGGCGTACGATTTCGAGCCGTTCGCAAAGTAATTGATCACGGCGTTCGTCCCATTCGCGTAACGAAGCAATATGCTGGCATTATCCGTATTCTCCTCCGGATTTTCGCCTAACGCATTCATGCAGACCGCCACGACCTCCGAGCCCGCCAAGAAGGAACATAGATCGATAAAATGGCAAGCCTCTCCAATGATCCGCCCTCCACCTATCTCAAGATCATGCACCCACACTTCCCGCGGGATAAATCCGGCGTTCATCGTCGCCACTATATTTTTAGGTCCGTCACCTAGCAATCGCCTCATCTTCTCGGCGAACGGAGAGAAACGCCGGTTAAAACCAACCGTCAAGGTCGTGCCCTCAGGAGCCCCTTGATAAGCCCGTATGATATCATCCAATTCCGTCTCATTCAAGCATAACGGTTTCTCCACGAATACGCTTTTCCCATTCCGTAAAGCCTCTATCACCATCCGGGCATGCAGGTTATGGCGTGTCGTGACCATCACCAAATCCACCTCCGGATCTTTCAATATATTTTGATAGTCCGACGTGGCGTTCTCCGCCCCCGCCTTCCTCGCCAATATCTTGGCGGACAATCCTTGGGCGCTCGCTATATACTTGATTCTAGCATGGGCCTTAGCCAAGCAAGGTATGATCATGGCGGAGGTATAATTACCCGCCCCAATAATCCCGATCTTGCCATTTCCACTCACAAAGGCATTACTGCCGATAGAGACAACTGACTCCATCTTCGAATCAGCGGGAAAACGTAATATGGAAGCGATCGATCCTTTCTTACGCATATCGCCGTAAATCTCCTCATAATCGGCCAAGTCCACCTCTTCCGTTATCAACGACTTGACATCCAACGATCCGGAAGAGATCGCGTGGAGTATCGTCTCAAAATTACGCTTTTCCGTCCAGCGGACATAAGCCAACGGATAATCGTGCCCCTTGTTCTCATATTCCTCGTCATAACGTCCGGCCCCATACGAGCAAGATACCTGAAAACTCAACTCCTTCTTATAGAAGTCATCCCTTCGCATATTCAATCCGACAACACCCACCAAAACGATCCGTCCCCTCTTACGGGACATCTCACTCGCTTGATGGATCACCTCATGGCTTTGCGTGGAGGCCGTGATCAAGACACCATCCGCACCGATACCACCCGTATAATCCTCCACGAACCTTACCGGATCCGTACCTTTGCCCGGATTAACGGCCACGATTCCCTTCGAGGCGGCCATATCCACCTTCTGCTGGTCAAAATCCACCCCGATAACCTTACAGCCGTTCGCTCTCAACAACTGCGCCGCCACCAAACCGATCAATCCCAGACCGACCACCACGACCGTCTCGCCCAACTGAGGATTCAATAAGCGGATTCCTTGCAAGCCAATCGAGCCAATCACCGTAAAGGCCGCCTCCTCATCCGTTATATCATCCGGCACCTTCGCCACCAAGTTCTTCGGCACGCAAACAAACTCCGCATGGTTCCCGTTCGAGACCACCCGATCGTCCACCTTGAACTCCGCGACACCTTTCCCTACAGCTACCACACGGCCCACATTGCAATATCCCAAAGGCAAAGGCTGCCCTAGCTTATTGAACACGGCCTCCAGTGTCGGTTGCAAACCATCCGTCTTTATCTTGTCCAAAACTTGCTTCACCTTATCCGGTTGTTGCCGTGCCTTATCAATCAGGTTCGCCTTTCCGAACTCCACGAGCATACGCTCCGTTCCCAAGGATACTAAAGAACGAGACGTTTTAACTAGAACATAACCTGCTCTTACTTGAGGAACTGGTACTTCTTCAAGCACAGTTCGCCCTGATTTTATATCTTGAATAATCTGTTTCATAATTATTCTTTATACTTTTTCACAACATTCATTATATCTTTTTCTCTTCTTGCCATTGAAAATAATGTTTCAATCCTACTATGAGCCGCAATACTAATACTCTCTAAATCATTATTCCAATAATCCTCTATAACATTAGCAATAGTTTCCGGTAATGTATTCCTTATTATTATTCCTGCATTTCCAACAACATTTAGAACTTCTCCAACATCTGTTGTTACGACTACAGTCCCACAACTCATAGCTTCCGCAATAGCTAACCCAAACCCTTCATATCGTGAAGGTTGTAAATAGAAACGACAGCTTTTCAAATAACACAATTTTTCCTTCTCTGAGATTTCACCTAAAATACTAATATAAGCATTTAAACCTTTCTCTGATATATATTTCTTCACTTCATCAAAAGCATCTCCTTTATGTCCTGCAATATTAAGATGCATATCTAACTTATCTTTCAATAATTCAACCGAATCTATAATCTCATACAAACATTTTCGTTTCACATTTTCTTTTCCTGTCCAACAAATAGTAAACAATTCATTTCCTCTATTGCAATACATTCCCCTTGAATACTTTACAGTATCTATACAATGTGGAGAATATACTATATTTTTAAGATTCCAATCTTTATAAATTTGTTCATACTCATTTCTTGAGACTAGAATATTTTCATTTGCATATTTAATAGAAAATTTAATCAATAACCTTTCTAATAACGGTCTTCTATAGTAATCCGAAGCAACCATTGGACACTTATAATTAAAAGTTCCTGTTATTACAACTTTTTTCCTCAACAGCTTTGAAACAAATACAGGAAAAAAGGCATATGTCCACCACCAAACAAAAATTACATCTGCACTCCAATCTATTTCGCTATATTTAGTAGCTATCGTCAAACTGGGATCTATTTTTTTTAAGATTTTAATATCCTGATTATAGAATTCGACTATAAATAGCTTACTCTTATCTGATATCTTACAAAAGAAACATATTTTCATAATTCCGTTCTAATAAATTCAAATCATCACTTATTTGTTAATATTCAATTTAGATAACACCTCTTTTTAAAGACACTTTTACGTTAGTACTAAATTAAGTAACACCCTTTTTAAAGAGCACTTTACTATGCCCTAAACTAAATTCTATTAAAAATCAATTATAATTTTAATATTAGCAGGTATCCAATATAATTTTATCGATAATAAAATTCTGACTTCTCATGCAATTTTTAAAGTTTTTCTCAAAAACATACGCCAATAAAATTTCATGCATAATTGCCTTATAATTTCACAATAACCATTATACTATAATAAATTTAATACTCCAACATTACTTCCATATTGATTTAGTTTATTAGTTCATTTATTACAAAATTTTCTATATCTATATCCAAATCAGAAAGAGAACGAGCATTGCGATAAGTATCTAGAGCACCATCACACAATTTCCGATGGTAATCTGTATCTACACACAGTTTCAAAATGGCTTTTTTTAGATCCAATATGCTTTTATTCCTCACTAATATGCCATTCCTATCATTTTTTACTGTAAAAGGTATAGCTGAATTATCAAACGCTATAACCGGTAGTCCGTAAGACATAGCCTCAATTAATACCATACCATAACCTTCCAGTAAAGATGGAAATACAAAACAATATGCTCGAGAATAATATGACCTCAATTCTTCATCTGATATACGCCCTACAAAAGTTACAATATCCTCCAGCCCATATAAGTGAACCAAAGACAACAGACATTTATAGTATTTTTTTTGAGAAAGATCCCCCACAATATCCAAATGAATACCAGATCTTTCCTTTTCAGACATCTGTCCTATTGCCTCCAGTAAATATAAAAGTCCTTTCCGTTGATATACAGTACCTACAAATAATAACTGTTTCAACACATAGCAAGAACATGTTGGAACATCTTTCTTGAATGCCTTTTCGAGAAAAACAGTACGACTATCTGGTCTCATCTGCTTTATCAAGGAATGCGTATATGGATTGGGAGTTATAATAGCGAAAGACACACCCAATCCCAGCCATTCCAACATGTACTGTAATTGTCTTTTTATTCCAGACATTTCTTGGTACCGAAAATGATGATGAATAACATAGACTTTCAACTTAGGATAAAATATTCTGAAAAAATAAAGCAGCCAAATAGATTGAGCAAACCAACCGCTATTTAAGAATACAGCATCGTATGAACCGATTCTCCTACACGACCAGAGTATGTATGCAGGCAACAACCACTTATTAATGCGTCTAGTATGATCCTTTGTAAAAAAGGACATATCTATCTGTCCTGAAAAAAGTATTCTTTTAAAAAGATAAGAATCATATAACTCTCCTCCTGTCGTAGGATATAGATAATTCCCCGATGGATATAACACAAGTACTTTCTTTTTCTTTTTCTTTTTCATTTCCATATTATTATGTTTGATATAGACAATGTAAACCATATTATCAGCAGGGTATATATAGTATTAGAAAGAGCTGAAATATCTCCACTTGTAGCAAACTCTATTGTTAAAATATAAGCAATTCCAGAAGCATTTGGAAATCCTATCCTCTTTGTTAGATTAAATATTATAATAAGAAGAAAAGTCATCAGAAACAGGTTAAAAAGAAATATGTAAGGAGATTTAACATATGACATTATTAAAACCCCTATGACACCAGGCATAGTTGAACTGTTTTCTAATTTTGAATGCTTTATTTGCTCTTCCACATAGAATCCAGTACTCTTAAACTCAGGTCTGTATCCCCAATAATGTAATGTATCATAAAAGTAAAAAAAATCGGGGATTAATTCCAAATCATAAACATTTTGTGACGAGTTCTGTAAAATATAGGCACTGTTGGAAAAACTACTTATTCGTCCACATAATTTCCCAACCATTATATCCATGTTTGAAGTTTCACTCATCCCTCCTTGTCCCCTTAATTGTGCACGAACATTATAAGCGGAAGAGACAACAATCGGAACCAAATAGAGTATCGCTAATACAAACAAGAAATTTCGCTTCACAAAAGATTTCACCTTCTTGCCTTGCCTAAACAATAAGATGAGTAATAGAATAAAGAACCCTCCTAAAGAATGAGCAAGAATCGTGTGAATAGAAAACAAAAGAACAGTTACAGCAAGATTTTTACGGCTATTGGAAATCAGCAAATAAGCAATAACCCATGGACGTACCATCAACTTGAAGAAAGCCGAACGGATATAAGAAAAAAATCCGCCGTCTATTTCTATCGAAGTTCCCATTTGGCCATATCCAGTAAAGAGTAGACCTATATGAACCAACAATAAAAGCCATGTAATATTGCGAATTATCGCAACCTTGAACTTATCGGGTACATTTTCTGTCTCTTTAGACCTATACCGTTTATACAATCCATATATACCTATATAAGGAATGATAGTCAATACAGCTATAACCAACAAGGCAGGTAACGGAAATAACACATCACGTTGTATGAAATCCCCGTTATACACTCCCAATATAATGGTATACAAACAACTGCCAATTATTGCCAACATATATGGCAGTAAAACCAGCTTTGCACCATATGTATCTATTCTTGAGACATCAGACATAAAACTAATAAAATTGCTAACTGTTTATGATAAGATTCAACAATAGTTAACGACAAAAAGTATAAAAAAAATGTGCAATATAAGGTGATATATAGAATGCTATCCAAAAAAGAGTCTTCCTCTTAAAAGAGAAGTTTTGATGAAGAATAGCTTTTCTCACACCTTCAAAATCTTTTTTAAATGTTACGATGTATGGGTTTTCTCCTGCAGATGTTAGGATAACACATGCTTGCCTATATCGTAAAGCAGGATAAATTTCTTTAAATTGATTCTCTGATAATTTGCAACGAAGTAAATCGCAGAGTTTTTCACATTGCTCTACCAAAATTTTCACAGGACGACGTGTTAACGAGCTGTAATTTACATTTTGGACATAATGATAAAATGCTTTTGGTACATATGCCATCTTTATAGGATGTGCCAACAGGCATACACTGACATAAGTATCTTCTCCATATGACAACCCTTCCGGAAAATTCACATCATATTTGCTGTAACAAGCTCGTTTAACGAGCTTGTTACAGCAGCTGCCATGCAGCTGCTGGAACACATCTTTTAGCATCACACAATGCTCTAATATAAATAACCGTTGCTTCACGTAAGTAGATTTCTTGGAAGTATCCCGCCATACATCACAAATTATCATATCTGCATTTTCTTCTTTTGCCTTTCCGTATAGTTCCTCCAGCATATTCGGTTCCACCCAGTCATCTGGGTCAGCGTGTATCACGTACTCGCCTCTTGCATTGTTCATTCCACACTGTCGAGCGGACGCTACTCCACCATTCTCTTTATGGAATACACGGACACGATTGTCCTTCCGGGCATACTCGTCGCAAATTTCTCCGGAACGATCGGGACTCCCATCATCTACCAGCAATATTTCATAGTCTTGAAAAGTCTGTGCTAGCAGGCTGTCTACACAACGCCGCAAGCAGGATTCCGCTTTGTAAACAGCAACAATAATAGAAATTACAGGTGTCATTTGTTATATTTATTAAACATTTTTTACTTTGAATATTATAAACCATACAGCCTATCTTAGCTAACTTTTTAATGTATCATACAACCTATATATCACTATACTATTTTCTCCCATTCATCATACTTTGAATTCTTCGAATAAAGCGATTCAAACCAAGTCCTAAAAAATAAAACATAGATAAAAGAATGAGTGTATACAAAATCGTAATAAACACTCCATATACAAAAGAAGATAAAGCACTTTCAAATGAGTGCATTGGGACAAATTTCAATACAAAATAAATAAGTATTATACTAACAATTGCAACACTTAAATGCTTAACGTACATAATTATATACAATTTCAATCGTTGTTTCAAAGCTTTTCGAAACAAATAATAAGGTTTCCAACAAAAAACAACAAGAAATAAACTTATCAACACACCCAACAATACACCATTTAACCCCCAAAAATATCCTAATAACACAGACAAACAGATATTGATAGAAGCCTCCGTAACTGGAGCAAAAATATCACCAAACAAACCATAAGCATTGATATAAGCATCCACGGTCGTACGGTTTAATTGAATAAACAAAGTAACAGTCATCAATAGCAATGTCATGGTATCCATCACATATTCATTACCCACCCAAAGTATTATAAATAAAGGAGTCAACATAAACACTCCAAAACACATTATACAAGTGAATAGAAAACGAACTGAGAATAATTCCTCAAACACCGACATAATCTGTTTACGATTTCCCTCTGCCACTAAATTCCCAATTCCTGCGTTCATGCTATTAAAAATGGCAGTCATCAAAGTTTGAATCCCAAGGATAACCAACATGTAATTGCCATATAACGCCACTACAGTTAGTGTAGTGTAGGCGTAAATAATGATCGGGCTAGTTTGTGTCAAAGCAAAGCTACCGATCTTATGAAAAAACAATTGCTTAACTTTCTTAATAATAGCTGGATACTTTCTCGATAATTCCCGACCTCGTCCTAATTTAGTTTCTAGAAATGGATAAGTCTGCCGGACCATTCTATTTAACACCAACGAAGCTACGATCGCAAACACAATCTCCAATACCAACCACCATACATAACCGTCTCTCAAATATCGAATCGCCAATATCTGACAAAGGGTTTTAATCAACATCGAGGCCTTATAGCTATACTGGATCTTATACTCTTTCTGGTCAGCGGATAAAACGATCTGCTTATAATTAACAAAATAACTCAGCAATGCACTAACTAGCAGCACTCCGAAAGAAGCATACGCATACCATAAGGGTAACGGCATCTTAGCGAAGATCCAAGGGAAAAACGCCATCAACACGAGACTTCCCACTATCACGATCCATGCGATACGCCGATACAACCAGCCTTGCAAGGAAACAATCTCATTGATAGCAACCGTATCCTTCTCTAATAAAGGCTTATATAATGTACAAGCAATGGCTGATCCTATTCCTAATTCCGCAAGGTTCAAGAACTGAAGCAAATTGGTAGCCGTAGTATTCAGTCCCAAGATCTCTGCCCCAAGATAATCCAAGAATACCTTACGGGAGAAAAATTGAAGAACCAGATTAATAAAATAAAAAGCCAAGGCTACCAAACTATTTTTTATACTTTTCGAAGTTCGTGAGTCTGTTACCATTGCTACAAAGAATTGTGTTTAATACAAAAATTGCTCTCCATGATAAAGAGCATACGCACGTAGAGGAACAGCGTATTCTTAGCTATCCGCTTATTATTCTCTGATTTACTAGGAATAAAGACAAGTACACAAACCACTCCCATCCCGCCGGTAAACCAGTAGGGCAAAAAACGAGTGTCTTGATTTAAAATGAGTTTAAACTATATTTATCGTGATAAGTCACCGAGACAAATCCCTCAGCATAACACAAATAGTGGAGTACAAATCCGGAACCTCCTTTTGAAGACTATAAAGTATCACGCTTGCGTCAATATCAAAATAATGATGGACAATGATATCTCTCATCCCTTTAATATCCTTCCAGTTTACAGCCGGATATTTAAGAAGTAATTCCTTATTCGTTATTTTGTCTAGATTTTTGATTGCCTCACCTACAGCGACAAGTTTCATACAAACACTATCCAATAGAATCATACCAGACTCATTCATATAAAAATCATCAACCTTATGAATATGCGAAGTTCTTGCCATTATCATTGAAAGAGTATCCTTTATCTGCGACAAGGTATCCAAGGCCAACTCCGTATCAAACATAGATTCCCTCCCTCTCGATTCGTTTACGAAGCAACTGATTCATCCGGTCTCTAAGACGGATGATATCCACCGGGCTTCCCAACAATTCTTCCAATTCATTTTTCAAATGGGAGAGAGAGAAAAGCCCTTGCGCCTCACCCTCGTAATAAATGTCCACATCACTGCTTTCCGTCTGTTGATCACGAGCTACAGAGCCAAAGATACCCATTTTCAAGATTCCGTACTTTTTGCCTTTACGAACCTTGAAGTCTCTTAATAACGCTAGGATCTCTTGTCTCGACTTCATAAGAAAATAGAATATTGACAAAGAAACAAATAAATATCCAATTATGCAATCATTCATAAACCAAAACACCTACCCTTCCCCCAGCACATACTTCACGATCGCCCGCCGGATATTGCGCAAGCTCTTGCCTTGCTTGAAGGGGAGCAGGGGGATGATGGCGTTGATGAATTCCTTGCTCTTGATAAGTTTGGCCGGTTCCACGCAGTCGCAAAAGACCTCGTTGAAAAGGTCGGTCAGCACCGTTTGGCAGAGGGTGGCCACATCCGGGCATTGGGCGATTCGCTTCACGAAGTCGTGACGCACCTCCTCGTCTTGGATATAGGAGGCTAATAAATCACACGGCTCCGGATCCGGCCTCACGTCTTTTTCCGAAACGACCTCCGGCTTTTCTCCCGGGTCCAAGCAAATATATTGAATGGCAAACATGGCATTGGGCAGCACCTGTATGTTCTCGCCATGGATGTGCAGCACACACGGGCTCGCTTTCTCTTCACTCATATCTTCTTCTTTTTCCTGTCACCGAATTACTTTTATGCGCAAATAACTTACCGATAGGTGCAAATAACTTACCGGACCGTTTTTTCTCACTCTTTTACCTTTCCTTTACCAGCCTAAACTTTAAATCAAACGAGTTAATGAAAGAATGTATCATGTCCTTTTTCAACGCCCCCATCTCCAATCAAGTGCCGAGCGGCGTGACCAGTGTCAAACAGTTGCATACCTATATCACCTCCAACGAGTGGCTGAAAGAACGAACGCTCAGCGTACAGGACGCTTTGAGCGACGAGAAACGGTTCCGCAAACTGAAGCAAAACTTACTGCCATACGTCACACCGGCCGGGGTCTTCTCCTATCGCAAGGAAGACCGCCTGTTATTCCTTTCCGGAGAGTTTGTCATCGATATCGACCATCTCCCCTCGCCGGAGGAAACCCTCCACTGGCGAGACACCTTGTTCGCCGATAATAAACTGAGACCGGACCTAGCTTTCGTCAGCCCAAGCACCACAGGCGTGAAACTGCTCGTCCCCTACCGGCTCTCACCCAAGGCTTCCATAGAGGAATCTTTTGATAAGGCACGGCTATCGGCATGGGAATACCTGAAATGGAAATACGGATTGAATGCGGATGCCTCAAACGCCGATCTCTCACGGGCGTGTTTCCTCTGCCATGATCCCTCCGCTAAGCTGCGGGAGAGTTGATAGTTGACAAGTGACTGTTGACAGTTTAAATCATAAATTATAACTTATAAATCAAATGAACCCATTATCAGATTTAGAGCGGCTTGTCGCCGCCATCGAACACCAAGGGGCGAACATCGCTCCCACTTACCAAGAGTATATGCCGATCGCCTTCGCCACCGCCAACGATTGCGGGGAAGCGGGAAGGACGTTCTTTCATCGCATCTGCCGCCTGTCCGAGAAATACGTCTACGAAGAAGCGGACAAGCTATACGACCACGCCCTCAAAGCGGGCAACGGGCGCAACGGATTAGGCTCCGTCTTCCACTGGGCCGAGATTGCCGGCGTAAAAACGGACAAGCAACTGGCCGACACCTTCCGCCAATACCCGAGGGAGAACAAGAATCCTTCAAACCTTCAAGCCCCTCTCACACCCACACACGCACATACGTACGCACGTGAGGACTTGCCACCCGCTTTCCCGAATTATCCGTGGCCCCCGTTCATCAAGCAGATGATCGATTGCGGGAACTCCATCGCCCAGCGTGACATACTCCTGCTGGGAGTATTCACCGTACTCGGGGGCACCTTGAACAAGCGGGTACGGGTGTTATACGGACAAAAATACATGTATCCATGCCTACAAACCTTCATCGTAGCGCCTCCCGCCTCCGGAAAAGGAGCCTTGACATGGGTCAGGCGCCTAGCTGAACCTATTCACGAGGAGATGATGGCCCGCTACAAAGACAGCCTAAAGAATTATCGGGAGGAAAAGAACCGATGGGACTCACTCGGCAAGAAACGCTCCGAGACGCCCGAGCCGGAACAACCGCCCCTCAAGATGTTCCTCATAGCCGGCGATAACTCGGGTACCGGTATCTTAGAGAACCTCATAGAGGCCGACGGCGTGGGGCTGATCTGCGAGACCGAGGCTGATACCGTGAGTACCGCCATCGGAGCGGATCACGGCCATTGGAGCGATACCTTGCGTAAATGCCACGACCATGAGCGACTGGCCTTCAACCGGCGTACTAATCATGAGTACCGGGAATGCGATGAGTCTTATCTCAGCGTATTGCTAAGTGGAACCCCGGCGCAAGTAAAGCCGCTAATCCCCTCGGCGGAGAACGGCCTGTTCTCTCGCCAGTTATTCTATTTCATGCCACCTATCGATGAGTGGATGGACCAATTCGATTCGGAAAGCGAGGATTACGGCCTACGCTTCGCCACATGGGGAACACAATGGAAACAGGTACTGGACCTGATCAACGGATCGGTCCAAACGATCCAGCTAAGGCTATCCGAGAAACAGAAAGAGCTGTTCAACCAACGGTTCGCCCAGTTATTCTCCCACGCCGGTTACGCCTATGGAGGTTCCATGCGAAGCGCCGTCGCCCGTATCGCCATCAATACCTGCCGGATCCTGAGTATAGTAGCCCTGTTGAGAGCCTTGGAGAAATTCCTCCCTCCCCAACAAAAAATTTTCAATTCTCAATTTTCCATTTTCAATTCCCCCGGTCTCTCCCCCGCCCCGGAGATACCCATCGAGAATATCAAGGATGGTATCGTCCCCAAGCTGGACCTGCGGGTCACCGACGAGGATTTCCAAGCCGTACTCACGCTCATAGAGCCTCTTTACCGCCATTCGAGCTACGTGCTGGGCTTCCTGCCTACCTCCGAGGCCATCCCTGTCCAGACCTCTCCTGAACAGGCTTTATTCAATGCCTTCCCAATGATGTTCTGCCGTCGGCAGGCCGTGGAGGAGGCAGCGAAGAACGGCATACCCGAGAAAACACTCGACTCCTCCCTCAAACGGATGCTGGAGAAGGGAACACTGATCAAGACCGCACGGGGCGAGTACGCTTTCTCCTCGCACGTGTGTGTGCGTGAGGGACGCCCGAAGGAATGAAGGAATGAAGGAAATGCCACTACTGTCATTGCCCGTAAGCACTACCGTCGCAGCCCTACGCCAGTACTGGCGTTGTCTGATGCCAGTACCGGCATCGCCGCTCGCCTATACCGACGGGTGGCGGTGTCTCCTCTCAAGGACGACCCAAGTAACGGAAGATCAGCTCCACTTGCAGGGAGGTGAAGACCCGTTGCCTCGAGCGGTAGCCCGTATCACCAAGCTCCCGGGTCAGACGATCGTTATACCGCATCCATTCCGCCAGCCGGTTCAGGGCCGAGACGGGGCTGATCTCGGGGGCGTAGGCCATGGCCAGCTCCCGCTTGGAATAGGGCCGCACGGGCCACTCGTCGATTTGTGTATATCCTGTTCGCATATCGTTCGCATTTTTAAGATTTATCTTATTGGTATAAAGATACTTAAAACATACGACACGAACAACTATACGGATGTTTATTTTTCAGCATATCTCCTCTTTTATCTCCCTTATTCATCCACTGTCAGCGGTATTCATTTCAGAGGAAACCGAATGTCGTACATTCGTTATCGAAAACAAATCGATTTCATTTTCAATTTTCAATTATCAATTTTTAATTATCAAATCTATGGCTTTAAATTACAGCGTGTCCCTTCGGACCAACCCTATCAAGAAAGACGAGCCGGCGAAAGCGTACGCCACGGCACAGATCAATGGTGAGCTATCGCTCAAGCAGCTGAGCCGCCGGGTATCCATGCAAACCACCGTCAGCCGGGCGGATGTGGTGGCGGTATTGATCTCCACTGTCGAGAACCTGCTCGATGCCCTCCAAGAGGGGAAACAGGTGGATTTCGGCGAACTGGGTAAATTCCGGCTCCATATCCTCAACGAGGGTGCGGAGAGTCTTGAGAAATTCACATCTACAAACATCACCGGGGTTAGTATCCAGTATATACCGGGCGAGGACTTGAAGAATGTCTTCGCCGGGCTGGAGTTCCAACCTGTGGCTACTCGCAAGGCTCAGCAAGCGGTGCTCCGTGCGGAGAAGGCTGGGGAGACTACCGTGGATATCTCGAAGAAGCCGGCTGCTGGGGGTGGGGATTCGGAGTCGCCTGATGAGATCTAACGTGTCACTTTTGGCTTGACCCAAATCGGTATGTCACTTTTGGCTTGACCCAAAAGTAACCAAAAGGTCAAGGCTGACGCTGACGGGCTACTTCGAGACCTGCGCTCGCTGTCGCATCCCAACTCGCTTCGCTCAGACAGGGATGCTCCTCACGCTCGCTACGGTCTCTTCGCTTGACGCCCGTCCGCTGAGGCCGTCCAAAGGAAAGCGAAGCTTTCCTCTTATATCAGCCGGGATATCATTATTCAATTCATTATTCATTATTCACTATTAATTATTAATTATCATGAAAAAGTCCGTATGGAGTACTATTATCAAAGTGATCATCGCCGTAGCTACCGCCATCGCGGGAGCACTTGGCATCCAATCCTGTATTCTCTAATTTTCAATTTTCAATTATCAATCTTCAATTATCATGGGTAAGGCTTATTGTTTCTACCAGAATTACAGGGAGGTTCGCCTCCTTGTAATTCATTGCTCGGCTACACGATATGACAGGGATTTTCCTGTGGAGGCGCTCCGTTCATCGCACAAGGCACGGGGATTCGCCGATATCGGCTATCATTTCTATATCACACGGGACGGGGAGCTACATCGTTGCCGACCGGTCAACCAGATCGGGGCGCACGCAGCCGGATGGAACGACAAAAGTATCGGTATATGTTACGAGGGAGGACTCGACGAACAAGGCCGTCCGGCCGATACCCGGACCTACGCCCAGCGCTGTACCTTGATGGATCTGCTACGGCAATTACGAAGGGATTACCCGGAGGCACGCATCCTAGGACATTACCAACTTAGCCCCTATATCCGTAAGGCTTGCCCCTGCTTTGACGCAAGGGAGGAATACGGGGAGATCTAGCATTAGAATTTCTTACCGAACGCTATATTCAAGAAGGTCTTCACCAATATCTTGAAATCGAACAGCCAAGAGCGATGTTCCAGATAGAACAGGTCGTAACGCAAGCGGCGGAGCATCTTATCGACCGTGTCCGTATACCCATTGTAGAGCGTGGCGTAAGAGGTCACGCCCGGACGGATCTGGTAGAGGTTACGATAACGAGGATCACGCTCCATGATCTGGTCGATGTAGAACTTACGCTCGGGACGGGGACCGATAAAGGACATGTCGCCCACGAAGACATTCCATAACTGGGGCAGCTCGTCCAAGTGATGTACCCGGAGGAATTTTCCGACACGGGTTATCCGGGGATCTGCCCCACCCTTGTAAAGGGCCGGACCGAACTTCTCCGCGTCCAGACGCATACTGCGGAACTTATAGATGTTGAACGGGCGACCGAAACGACCGATACGCTCTTGCCTAAAGATCGCCGGGCCTCCATCCTCCCGTTTTACGGCGATATAACAAAGTAAAAACAGCGGGGAGAAGACGATCAAGGCCAAAAACGCCAGCGCACAATCCCCTATACGTTTTACATTACGTTGGAACATACCCATCCCATCCGGGATGAATCGCTCCGGTTCCTCTCTCTCACTTTTCCCCAATGGCGTAGTTTTCTCTTTTTCCATACTTACCATAATCCACTTTTCTTTCTGACATCAGGATCTTTTACACCTCCTGACCTTAAAAAAACTCATACGCTCTCACTCAATAAAGGCAATCCCTCCACCTCGCCGGCGTGCCATTCACGGTAGTCCGCCAAGGGAAACCCGGGGACGGTCAATAGCTTGTAATCCGACCCGTCTCTTCTCAAGATATGCTTGCGAGTATATGAACGGAGCGAGCGATCCGTTACAGACACCATCACGATCGGGAACGGGTAGGCGAACAGGCGCAGCGGCGTGGTCTCGCTATCCGAGAACGCACGATGCAGTTGGTAGGCGGAACGCTCGAACGCTACCCAGTAGGGACCCGTGCAATACAGGTGTATTGAGTTTCGGTTCACACGCTCACGATCCATGATCTCTGTCAAATGCTCACGCAACAAGTTCATTAACCGGATACCCGAAGGAAGAGAAGACATTTCTTTTTGAATCTTGATTTCTGAATCTTGAATCTTGAATTATTTAATTCATTATTCCTTATTCACTATTCATTATGTTTCAGCCACCGGTCGTAATCACGTAAACGACGTATCAACACGGTCTTACTCTTCTTGGGCGAGGCCTCCTCCATCCAAGGGTCAACCAGCTCGTGCGCCATGCACTGGTAGAGGCTGCTGTCCGTACAGCCGTACAGCGTGACCAGCAACAAGGCACGGGATTGCCCCGCTTTTATCACCGGGAGCATGCTGCGCATCGTGGAGCGCAAACGATCGAACTCATCCGACTCGCCCAAAAGCAGATAGGCAGGAAGGAGCAAAGAGTAAAGCTTGCAACGGATCACATCGGTCTCAGCACGGAGAGAGGCGTAGCCACGCAGGACCTCACGGGCCAGACAGGCATCCTCATCCACTACCACGCCGGAGGCATGGTAACGGCCCAAGGCATCGTGCAAGCCCTCCGACAGACGGTCGTTGTCCAAATGGGTATACACGTGCTTGCCCCCCGTGTTCAGCTCGATCAGCTCGTACTCCCCAGCTCTCACCTCGAACAAGGGGACCCACAGACAGTCGAGGATACGCACCATCACGTCCTTATGCCCACCGCCCGGCTGCACCACCACCTCCGCCTCCATGTCGGTAAAAGGGCCGGAGGTGATACGCACACGGTCGCCTTTCAACAAGCGGCCGCTATCTGGCACGTACACCGGAAGCTCGTTGGAGTAAGAAGCCGCGACCCAACGCAAGGTATCCATCTCACGATCCGAG